>Ga0187786_10000077_pt1 | contig 30711 bp, 25 predicted proteins | sample 0815_BV2_10_20_M_FD_132449 | JGI IMG/M metagenome (GOLD analysis project Ga0187786, IMG submission 132449) | Tropical peat soil microbial communities from peatlands in Department of Meta, Colombia - 0815_BV2_10_20_MG | ecosystem: Environmental > Terrestrial > Soil > Wetlands > Peat | place...
GCTGGCTTTGCGTCGGGTAGGGGGATAGGTGGCGGGAAGGATCTGGCCCTGCCAACCTATCGGGGGTGTCGCGCGTTATAAGCTAACGCTCTCCCACCAAGGAGTTCCGCCATGCGCCGACCGCTCGTTCTCCCCTTGGCCACCGCGGCCAGCCTGTTCCTTTCACTGCCGATCCGCGCCGAAACCGTCGACCCAATCGAAGCCGCGTCGAACCGCATCGTCGGCAATATTCTGTCGGAACAGAACTTATCCCTGATCTTCGGCCTCTTGCGGCAGTCGCTCACTGCGGCCGCGGAGGACAAGCCCGCTCCCGATCTGCCGGCTGAGATCAGTGCCCGCTTCGAGACTGCTGGCAAGGAAATGCAGCGCGAAATGGGTTCCGCTTCGGTGCTGCTGCTCGACCGCATCGAACAGGACATGCGCGAATCGCTGCGTGACGAGTTTGTCCGCCAATGGCGCTGACGGACTGCTTTTAACTGCCTTGCGGGCGTTGGTCGAGCGCGTTGGCCAAGTCTCAGTAGCCAGCCAGGTGGCCACCGACCGCGCCGCCGATGACTGCGCCGACCAGCGTCGGCCCGACATGACCATTGCCGATCTGATTGCCGATCACGCCGCCGGCAATGGCCCCGATGGCCTGGGCGGCGACGCGATCGCCGTAGTAGGCCGGGTAGGCGACCGGGCGCTCGTAGTAGGCGGGGGTGCTCCGGTAGACGACCGGCTCGCGGTAGTTGACCGCCGGCGGCGCCGGATAGTAACCCCGAGGTTGCACGTACACGGGCATGGGCGGCGCCGGCATGCGGGCATACCATCCATGGTGGTGATGACGTTCGCCCCTGCCGTCGTGGTCCTCCCACCCGTGGGCGAAGGAGTTGGCGCTGAAGGTGGCGGCGGCAAGCAAGGCGGGGATCCAAAGTTTGTTGGTCATTTTGTTCGCTCCTGACACGAAACACACGTTTCGGAGCGAATAACGCCAATGTGACGTCGTTTGCCGACCGGCGAGCCTCGGTAAAGTGTTGCCCTTTGTAACGGCAGTCGGGGCCCGCCAACAAAAAGGCCACCCTTGTGAGGTGGCCTTCGTTGGGGTCGGGGGGTAATCCCTTTATTATTAAAGTTCCTTGGCGAGTTCGGCCAGATACTTGGCGACGCCCTCGGGCGAGGCGTCCATGCCGGCCTTGCCCTTCTGCCAGCCGGCCGGGCAGACTTCGCCGTGCTCTTCGGTGAATTGCAGGGCGTCGATCATGCGCAGCATTTCGTCGATGTTGCGGCCGAGCGGCAGGTCGTTGACCACCTGGTGGCGAACCTTGCCGTCGCGGTCGATCAGGAAGGAGCCGCGGAAGGCGACGCCGGCTTCGGCGAATTCCACGTCGTAGGCGCGGCAGATGTCGTGCTTGACGTCGGCGACCAGCGGGTACTTGATCGAGCCGATGCCGCCGTTGTTGACCGGCGTGTTCTTCCAGGCCAGGTGGGTGAACTGGGAGTCGATCGAGCAGCCGATGACTTCCACGTTGCGCTTCTTGAATTCGGCGAGCCGATTATCGAAGGCGATCAGTTCGGAGGGGCAAACGAAGGTGAAGTCGAGCGGGTAGAAGAACAGCACGACGTACTTGCCCTTGTAGTCCGAGAGATTCAGGGGCTTGATTTCGTTGTCGCCGAATACGGCGGTGGCGGTGAAATCGGGGGCCTGCTTGCCGACGAGAACGGCCATTGGATGCTCCTTGCTGAACGGGGTGGGAATTTCGTGCGCCGAATGACACCGGCAACGACATGGAAAAATTCTACTTCACCGCAGGGCTATTTATTGCGTTGCGGCAATTGTATTTTCCAATTGGGGCAATTGCCGGAAACTATCAGGCCGTCGGCAGCTGTTCGAAATCCGCATAGTCGCCGCTGCCCAGCTCGACGGCAACGTGGGCGACTTCGGCGCCCGCTGGACCGTGCCTCGCCCAGTCGATCATGGCGGCGACGCTTTCGGCACTGCCGGCCACCATCGCTTCGACGCTGCCGTCGCGGCGATTCCGTACCCAGCCGGTGACGTCGAGCCGCCGTGCGGCCACGACCATGCTGTAGCGGTAGCCGACGCCCTGGACCATGCCCGTGATGACCAGGTGGCGGACTTCGGTCACCTTGCCTCCGCCGGGCCGCCCCAAGGAGGCAAGCGCCCACCTGTGGGGGGCAGCGAACGCATGTGAGCGTGGGGGGCCACTATTTCACCTTCATGCCCGGCGTGGCGCCGCTGTCCGGCGATAACAGGAACAGGCCGGGTGATTTGCCGTCGGCATCCGAGGCGGCGAGGACCATGCCTTCGCTCATGCCGAACTTCATCTTGCGCGGCGCCAGGTTGGCGACCATCACGGTCAGGCGGCCGACCAGCGTCGTTGGATCGTAGGCGGACTTGATGCCGGCGAAGACCTGGCGCGTACCCAGCGTGCCGACGTCGAGCGTCAGCTTGAGCAGTTTCTCGGCGCCTTCGACATGTTCCGCATTGGCGATGCGGGCGATGCGCAGATCGACCTTGCCGAAGTCGTCGATGGAGATGTGCGGCGTGTCGCCATGACTGACTTTCGCCTGGTGTTCGGCATGACGTTGCTGAGACTGCTGCTCGGGCGCCGGCGCCAGACTCTCGCGGTTGGCGGCCAGCAACGCCTCGACCTGCTTCGGGTCGATGCGCTGCATCAGGTGCTGGTAGCGACTAATAGGCTTATCAGATGTCAGCGGTTTCGATGTATCACTCCACGCGAACGGAGGCACGTTAAAGAATTTCTCGATTGCCGCTACGGTGCTTGGCGATACAGGCTTCAAATAGACAGACAGAATTCGGAACGCCTCTAGTGCAATACAACAAGTTTGGTAGAGATCTGCTGATCTGGCGGGATCCTTGGCGAGATCCCACGGCTTATTGTCGTTTACGAAAACATTGACCAGATCCGCGAGTTCCATTATTCGCCGCAACGCGCGACTGAAATCACGTTGCTCATAATGGCCTGCGATTTCATCTGACGCATGTCGTAGCGAATCTAAGACCTCAGACTCGAAGGCAGATACCTCGCCAGAAAAACTCTTTGTAATAAACCCGGCGCAGCGGCTGGCGATGTTGATGTACTTGCCGATCAGGTCGCTGTTCACGCGGGCGACGAAATCGGCCAGGTTGAGGTCGATGTCCTCCATGCTGCCATTGAGCTTGGCGGCAAAGTAGTAGCGCAGCCATTCCGGATTCAACTTCTCGTTGAGGTAGCTCTCGGCGGTGATGAAGGTGCCGCGCGACTTGCTCATCTTGGCACCATCGACGGTGAGGAATCCGTGCGGCAGCACCTTGGTCGGCGTCCGGTAGCCGGCATGCTCCAGTTCGGCCGGCCAGAACAGGGCGTGGAAGTAGAGGATGTCCTTGCCGACGAAGTGGTACAGCTCGGCCTTGGAATCCCTGCCCCAGAAGTCGTCGAAGTTCAGCCCGTTGCGGGCGCACAGATTGCGGAACGAGCCCATGTAGCCGATCGGCGCATCGAGCCAGACATAGAAGAACTTGCCTGGCGCGCCAGGAATCTCGAAGCCGAAGTAGGGCGCATCTCGCGAGATGTCCCAGTCGGTGAGCTTGTTCTCGCCGGGCTCGCCCAGCCATTCCTGCAGCTTGTTGGCGGCCTCGGGCGGTACGTGGCTGCCGTCCTGCGTCCAGCGGCGAAGGAATGCCTGGCAGCGCGGGTCCGACAGCTTGAAAAAGTAGTGGTCGGAGGCGCGAAGTTCCGGCACGGCGCCCGACACCGCCGAGTAGGGATTCTTCAGCTCGGTCGGCGCATAGGCGGCGCCGCAGACTTCGCACGAATCGCCATACTGGTCTTTCGCACCGCACTTCGGGCATTCGCCCTTGATGAAACGGTCGGGCAGGAACATCTGCTTGACCGGATCGTAGTGCTGCTGGATCGAGCGTACCTCGATCAGTCCGGCGGCCTGCAGCTTCTTGTAGATATCCTCGGAATAGAAGCGGGTTTCGTCGGAGTGCGTCGAATAGTAGTTGTCGAACTGTACATGGAAGCCGGCAAAGTCGCGACTGTGCTCGCCATGGACCCGTGCGATCAGGGCCTCGGGCGTGATGCCTTCCTTCTCCGCGCGCAGCATGATCGGCGTGCCATGGGTGTCGTCGGCGCAGACGTAGTGGCACTCGTTGCCGCGCATTTTCTGGAAGCGCACCCAGATGTCGGTCTGGATGTATTCGACCAGGTGGCCCAGGTGGATGGCGCCGTTGGCATAGGGCAGGGCGGAAGTAACGAGAATCTTGCGGGGGGTCATGACGGCATACGGATCGTTTCGGACTGGAAATTCTAGCAAACGACCCCATTTGGACTTTGCCTGGGTTATATTAGACAAAACTAATCAACTATTCCGGAGCTCCCCATGTCCCTATCTGAACAGCAAGTCCAGACCGCCCTCGCAGAGGTCGTCGACCCCAACACCGGCAAGGATCTCGTGTCCGGCCGCTGCGTGAAGAACATCAAGATCGCCGGCGCCGACGTCTCGCTCGATGTCGAACTGGGCTATCCGGCCAAGAGCCAGATCGAGACGATCCGCCAACTGGTGATCGGCAAGCTGAAGACGATTGCCGGCGTCGGCAACGTCAGTGCCAACGTTCATACCAAGATCGTCGCGCACACTGTCCAGAAAGGCGTCAAGCTGGTGCATGGCGTCAAGAACATCATCGCCATCGCCTCCGGCAAGGGCGGTGTCGGCAAGTCCACCACGGCGGTTAACCTGGCACTGGCGCTGGCAGCCGAAGGCGCCAAGGTCGGCATTCTCGATGCCGACATCTACGGCCCCTCGCAGCCGCAGATGCTGGGCATCGAAGGCCGCCCCGAATCGCTCGATGGCGCCAAGCTGGAACCGCTGACCGCCTACGATCTGCAGGCCATGTCGGTCGGCTTCCTGATCGATCCGGAAACGCCCATGGTCTGGCGCGGCCCAATGGTCACGCAGGCGCTGACCCAGCTACTCGGCGACACCAACTGGCACGATCTCGATTACCTGGTCGTCGATCTGCCGCCGGGCACCGGCGACATCCAGCTGACGCTGGCGCAACAGGTGCCCGTCACCGGCGCCATCATCGTCACCACACCGCAGGACATCGCCCTGCTCGATGCCCGCAAGGGGCTGAAGATGTTCGACAAGGTCGGCATCCCGATCCTCGGCATCGTCGAGAACATGAGCATCCACATCTGCTCGAAGTGCGGCCACGAGGAGCACATCTTCGGTTCCGGTGGTGCCGACCGCATGGGCAAGGATTACGAAGTCGAAGTGCTGGGCCATCTGCCGCTGGATATCAAGATTCGCGAGCAGGTCGATGGCGGCAAGCCGACGGTGGTGGCCGAGCCGGACAGCCGCGTCGCCGAAATCTACCGGGGCATTGCCCGCCGCGTGGCGATCAAGATCGCCGAAAGGGCGAAGGACATGACCTCGAAGTTTCCCAACATCGTGATCCAGAACACCTGATTCCTGTGCCAGACCATCCGCGGCTTTGTCGACTTCGCCTTGCCGTGCAAATTGCACTGTCTTCGGCTCGTCTTCGCGCCACAGCCGGTCTGCCCTCGGAATGAGAGGATATTGATTCCATAAGGAAAGAGCGGATAATCCGCTCTTTCGTTTTTTTGGCCTGCCGCCATGAGCATCAAATCGGACAAGTGGATTCGCCGCATGGCGGAGCAGCACAAGATGATCGAACCGTTCTCGCCCGAGCTGGTACGCGCGGTGAATGGAGAGAAGATCGTCTCCTACGGCACGTCCAGCTACGGCTACGACATTCGCTGCGCCGACGAATTCCGCGTCTTCACCAACATCAACTCGACCATCGTCGATCCGAAGAACTTCGATCCCAACTCCTTCGTCGAAGTGTCGGGCAAGGGCTACTGCGTGATTCCGCCCAATTCCTTCGCGCTGGCGCGCACTGTCGAATACTTCCGCATTCCGCGCAACGTGCTGACCGTCTGCCTGGGCAAGAGCACCTACGCCCGCTGCGGCATCATCGTGAACGTGACGCCGTTCGAGCCAGAGTGGGAAGGCTACGTGACCCTGGAGTTCTCCAACACCACGCCGCTGCCGGCCAAGATCTACGCCGGCGAAGGTTGCGCCCAGGTGATCTTTTTTGAATCCGACGAGGTCTGCGAGACCTCCTACCGCGACCGCGGCGGCAAGTACCAGGGGCAGGTGGGCGTCACCCTGCCGAAGATTTGAGCATGCGCTTCCATTTCCCCGTCATCATCATCGACGAGGACTTCCGCTCGGAAAACGCCTCCGGCCTCGGTATCCGTGCACTGGCCAAGGCCATCGAGGAGGAGGGCATGGAGGTGCTGGGTGTGACCAGCTACGGCGACATGAGCTCCTTCGCCCAGCAGCAGTCGCGGGCCTCGGCCTTCATCCTGTCGGTGGACGATGAGGAACTCGCCAACGAGGAAGAGGAAACCATCGCCGAGTTGCGCGCCTTCGTCCAGGAAATCCGCTGCCGCAACGCCGAGATCCCGATCTTCCTGCACGGCGAGACGCGCACCTCGCGCCACATCCCGAACGACGTGCTGCGCGAGTTGCACGGCTTCATCCACATGTTCGAGGACACGCCCGAATTCATCGGCCGTTATGTCGTGCGCGAGGCCAAGGCCTATCTCGACTCGCTGCCGCCGCCCTTCTTCCGGGCGCTGACGCACTACGCTGCCGACGGTTCCTACTCCTGGCACTGCCCCGGCCACTCCGGCGGCGTCGCCTTTCTCAAGTCGCCGGTCGGCCAGATGTTCCACCAGTTCTTCGGCGAGAACATGCTGCGTGCCGACGTCTGCAACGCCGTCGAGGAACTCGGCCAGCTGCTCGACCATACCGGCCCGGTGGCCGCCTCGGAGCGCAATGCGGCGCGCATCTTCAACGCCGACCATCTCTTCTTCGTCACCAACGGCACCTCGACGTCCAACAAGATCGTCTGGCATTCGACGGTGGCGCCCGGCGACATCGTGGTGGTCGATCGCAACTGCCACAAGTCGGTACTGCATGCCATCATCATGACCGGGGCGATCCCCGTGTTCCTGATGCCGACACGCAACAACTTCGGCATCATCGGTCCGATCCCGAAGGATGAGTTCCGCTGGGAAAACATCCGCAAGAAAATCGCGGCCCATCCCTTCGCCAAGCAGAGCAAGGGCAAGCCGCGCGTGCTGACGATCACCCAGTCGACCTACGACGGCGTGCTCTACAACGTCGAGGAAATCAAGGAGATGCTCGACGGCAGGATCGATACGCTGCACTTCGACGAGGCCTGGCTGCCGCACGCCGCCTTCCACGACTTCTACGGCGATTACCATGCCATCGGCGCCGATCGGCCGCGCTGCAAGGAATCGATGGTGTTCTCGACGCAGTCGACCCACAAGCTGCTGGCCGGCCTGTCGCAGGCGTCGCAGATCCTGGTGCAGGAGTCGGAGACGCGCAAGCTCGACCGGGACGTGTTCAACGAGGCCTACCTGATGCATACCTCGACGTCGCCGCAATATTCGATCATCGCCTCCTGCGACGTGGCGGCGGCGATGATGGAGGAACCGGGCGGCAAGGCGCTGGTCGAGGAATCGATTGCCGAAGCGCTCGATTTCCGCCGCGCCATGCGCAAGGTGGACGAGGAGTGGGGCGCCGACTGGTGGTTCAAGGTCTGGGGCCCGGACGATCTTTCCGAGGAAGGCATCGAGGAACGCGAAGCCTGGATGCTCAAGCCCGGCGAACGCTGGCACGGTTTCGGCAAGCTGGTCGACGGCTTCAACATGCTCGATCCGATCAAGGCCACGGTGATCACGCCGGGGCTCGACGTCGAAGGAGATTTCGCCGACTGGGGCATCCCGGCCGCCATCGTCACCAAGTACCTGGCCGAGCACGGCGTCATCGTCGAGAAGTGCGGCCTCTACTCCTTCTTCATCATGTTCACCATCGGCATCACCAAGGGTCGCTGGAACACCATGGTGACCGAACTGCAGCAGTTCAAGGACGACTACGACAAGAACCACCCGCTGTGGAAAGTGTTGCCCGAGTTCGTCGCCAAGCATCCGCGCTACGAGCGCATCGGCCTCAAGGACCTGTGCAGCGAGATCCATGGCGTGTACAAGGCCAACGACGTCGCCCGCCTGACCACCGAGATGTATCTCTCCGACATGATCCCGGCGATGCGGCCTTCCGATGCCTTTGCGAAGATGGCGCACCGCGAGATCGAGCGCGTGCCGATCGATGCACTGGAAGGCCGTGTCACGGCGGTGCTATTGACGCCTTATCCGCCGGGCATTCCGCTGCTGATTCCGGGCGAGCGTTTCAACCCGACCATCGTTCGCTACCTCCAGTTCGCCCGCGAGTTCAACGCCAGGTTTCCCGGCTTCGAGACCGACATCCACGGTCTCGTCAAAGAGAACGGCAACGGCTACTATGTGGATTGCGTCGCGCAGGACTGACGAAAAGTCAGCCGTGGCGGTACGCCTCTCTGGGCGTGCAAACTACACCCGCTCGTAGGTGACGAAGGCGTAGCCGAGGTCGGCGTCGGAGCGGTGCGTTTCGCGCGCGGTTTCGCGCCACTGGCTGCGGTCCCAGTTGGGGAAGTACGCGTCGCCCTCGAAGTCGGCGTCGATCTCGGTGAGCTGCAGGCGGTCGGCGAATGCGAAGGCTTGCGCGTAGAGTTCGGCGCCGCCGATGACGAAGACTTCGTCGGTGTCTCCCGCCGCAGTGACGGCGGCGTGCAGCGAGGTGACGACGGTCGCGCCTTCGGCGACGTAGGTCGGGTTGCGGGTGACGACGATGTGCGGCCGGCCGGGCAGCTTGCCGGGCAGCGATTCCCATGTCTTGCGGCCCATGATCATGGGATGGCCCATGGTAAGTGCCTTGAAGTGCCTGAGGTCCTCGGAGAGTTTCCAGGGCAGCTTGTTGTCGCGACCGATGATGCCGTTACTGGCGACGGCGGCGATCAAAGTCAGCCGTGGCGTCACGGCGCGACGATCAGCTTGTCATAGAGCGCCGCATATTGGCTGGCCGGGTTCGACCAGCCGACGTCGCGCGCCATGCCGTCGACTTGCAGGCGGCGCCAGACATCCTTGTGGTGCCAGGCCTTGACGGCCCGGCGGATCGTCGCCAGCAGGGCGACGGCGGTAGGCTCGCGGAAGCTGAAACCATTCACGCCGTCGATCACCGTGTCGGCCAGACCGCCGGTCGCGCGCACGATGGGCGGCGTGCCATAGCGCAGGCTGTACATCTGGTTGAGGCCGCAGGGCTCGAAGCGCGACGGCATCAGGAACATATCGGCGCCGGCTTCGATGCGATGCGCCAGGCCCTCGTCGAAGCCGACGCGGACCGCGAACTGGCCGGGATGACTCGTCGCCAGTCGCCGGAAGGCATCTTCAAGGCTGCGCTCGCCGCTGCCGAGTACCACCAGTTGAGCGGGCAGCTTGGCTATTTCCTGCTGGACCAGGGGCAGCAGATCGAGCCCTTTCTGATGGGTGAGGCGGCTGACGACACCTATCAGCGGCACATCGTCCCGTATCTCCAGTGCCGTTTCCTTCTGCAACGCGGCCTTGTTCTTGACCTTGTCCTTCAGGCGCTTGGCGTCGTAGGGGAAGGGCAGATAGGGGTCTCGAGCCGGATTCCAGGCTGTGGTGTCGATGCCGTTGAGAATGCCGGCCAGATCGGCCTTGCGGTCGCGCAACAGGCCCGAAAGGCCCATGCCTTCGGCGTCGGTCTGGATCTCCACCGCGTAGGTCGGGCTCACCGTGGTGATGGCATTGGCGTAGAGGAGGCCGGCCTTGAGAAAGGACAGATAGCCGAAGTATTCGACGCCGTGCATCGACCAGGCCGAAGCCGGCAGGCCGAGCTCGTGCAGCGTGTGCTGGCCGAACAGGCCCTGGAAGGCGAGGTTGTGCACGGTGACCAGCGAGCGCGCACGGCTGCCGGGCAGCAGGTGCAAATAAGCGGGCGTAAGGGCCGTCTGCCAGTCGTTGCAGTGGATGAGGTCCGGCCGCCAGGGCAGGAAGTTCTCCTCGGAACCGAGCCAGGCGGCGATGCGCGAGAGCAGGCCGAAGCGCAGATGATTGTCGAGCCAGTCGTGGCCTTCCGGCCCGAGATACGGATTGCCGGGGCGGTCGAAGTAGGCGAGGCTGTCGACCAGCATCAGCGGCGTGCCATCCGGTGCCACGGCGACGCGCAGCGCGGAGCCGGCGAAATGGCCACCGAAGCCGTCGAGCGTGGCGACGATCGGCGCCACATCGTCCGGAAACGCCTGGCGCAGTGCCGGGTAGTACGGGGCCAGCACGCGCACGTCGATGCCGGCCGCGCGCAGCGCCGGCGGCAGCGCGGCGGCGACGTCGCCCAGTCCGCCCGTCTTTACCCAGGGGGCGATCTCCGAAGTGGCGAACAGGACTTTCACGTTCTTCGGCAGTAAGCCAGCAATCCGGCGGTCGAGCTGTCGAGCCCGTCGGCGGCGGCGCGGCCCTCGATGATCGGCAGCAGGCGGTTGGCCAGCTGCTTGCCGTACTCGACGCCCCACTGGTCGTAGGAATTCAGGTTCCAGATGGCGCCGAGGGCGAATACCTTGTGCTCGAACAAAGCGATCAACTGGCCGAGATTGTAGGGATCGAGCCGCGGCAGCAGCAGCGTCGTCGACGGCTGGTTGCCCGGGAAGACCTTGTAGGGCAGCAGGCGGTCGATGACCGCTTCGGGCACGCGGGCCGTTTCCATTTCGGCGCGGGCCTCGTCGGCGGTCTTGCCGCGCATCAGCGCCTCGGCCTGGGCAAAACAGTTGGCCAGAAGCTTTTCGTGGTGGCCGGGCAAAGGGAAATCGGGGTCGCGGCAGACAATGAAATCGCAAGGGATCAGCCGGCCGCCCTGGTGGAGCAGCTGGTAGAAGGCGTGCTGGCCGTTGGTGCCGGCCTCGCCCCAGATCACCGGCGAGGTCGGGCAGCCCGGGTCATGGCCGTCGCGGCCGGCGCGCTTGCCGTTGGATTCCATTTCGAGTTGTTGCAAATAGCGTGGCAGCAGCTCCAGCGACTGGCTGTAGGGCAGGCAGGCACGACTTTCGACGCCGAGGAAGTCCGTGTTCCAGACGTCGAGCAGGGCCAGGGTGAAGGGCAGGTTGCGTTCCGCCGGCGCTTCGAAGAAATGAGCATCCATGGCGGCGGCGCCGGCCAGGAATCGCTGGAAATTCTCGAAGCCGACGGCGAGCGCGACCGGCAGGCCGATCGCCGACCAGACCGAAAAACGGCCGCCGACCCAGTCCCAGAAAGCGAAGGCGTTGTCGGGATCGATGCCGAAAGTGGTCACTTCGGACAGATTGGTGGACACGGCGACGAAATGCCGCCGCACTGCCGCCTCGCCCAGCGCCTCGACCAGCCAGCGGCGCGCGGAGGCGGCATTCTGCATCGTCTCCTGGGTGGTGAAGGTCTTGCTGGCGATGACGAACAGCGTCGTCCGCGGCGACAGGCCCGCGAGCGTGGTGGCCAGATGGGCACCGTCCAGGTTGGAAACGTAATGAACCTTCAGGTGCGGAATGCGATGCGCGGCCAACGCCTCGGTGGCCATCTTCGGCCCCAGATCGGAGCCGCCGATGCCGATGTTGACGACGTCGAGAATCTGTTCGCCGGTGGCACCGCGCCATTCGCCGCTGTGAATGGCGTCGCAGAAGCGGCGCATCTGTTCCAGCACCGCCCGCACCAGCGGCATGACGTCGTGGCCGTTCTGCAGAATCGGCCGCGTGCCCTGGTGGCGCAGCGCGTGATGCAGGACCGAGCGGCCCTCGGTGTGGTTGATGGCTTCGCCGGCGCGCAGGCGGGCGATCCAGCCGGCAACGTCGGCTGCCCACCAGAGGCCGTGCAGGGCGTTCAGCGTCTCCGGCGTCAGCCGCTGCTTGGAGAAGTCGAGCAGCAGGCCGCCCTGTTCGAGCGAAAAGCGGCTGAAGCGCTGCGGGTCGGCGGCGAACAGGTCGCGCAGATGGGTATTGCGAGCGCGCTCGCCGTGCGCGGCCAGAGTTTGCCAGGTTTTGGAAGCGACGGCGGGCGCTGTCATGGTGTCTCCGGAATGGGGCTGCTCACAGCCAGACCATCATACCCATTTCGAATGGATGGGTGAGTAGTTCATGGTGAGGATAGGCGCGCAGGCGGTAGTCGATCTTGCCGCAGACTTCGGGCGTCAACTCCAGGGTGAACAAGCTTTCGCCATCCTGCCCCGCTCCCTTGTATTCCAGCCGGTAGGCGCGCGGCGGCCGCGACTGGGCATTGGCATTGGGGCGACTGAACAGCAGTTCCACCGTCACATCGGATGGCGCGAGTCCATCCAGGCGTATCGCCACTTCGAAGCGCACGCTGTTGCCGAAGGCGATGCGGCGCTGGATGTTGTCGATCCGGCGCAGGCTGACATGTGGCCATGCCTGCCGCACGCGCGCCTTCCATTCGGCCAGCTGGCGGGCGTTGGCGAACTTGTTGTCGCTGTAGCGGCGCCATTGCTTCGCCGCCGGCTGATAGAACTTGCTTACGTACTCGCCGACCATGCGGGCCGAGTTGAAGCGCGGTGTGATGCTGGCAATGGACCGTTTCGACATCGCCACCCAGCCCGGCGAATAGCCCATCGGGCCGCGGTCATAGTAGAGCGGTGCCACCTTGTCCTGCAACAACTCGTAGAGCGTGCGTGCTTCCTCGTAGTCACGCCGGCCTTCATCGACACCCTTGTCGTATGCGCTCGACGTCGGTTTGATCGACCAGCCGTTTTCCTTGCCCTGCCCGCTTTCGCAGCCCTCGCTCCACCAGCCGTCGAGCACCGAGAGGTTGAGGACGCCGTTGATGGCCGCCTTCATGCCCGAGGTGCCGGAAGCTTCGAGTGGATAGACCGGATTGTTGAGCCAGACATCGACGCCGGAAACCAGACGGCGGGCCAGACGCAGGTCGTAACCTTCGACCAGCAGGATGTGGCCCATGAATTCGGGCATGGCGGCCACTTCGGCGATGCGCCGGATCAGCGCCTGCCCGGGTTCGTCGGCCGGGTGCGCCTTGCCGGCGAAGACGAACACCACCGGTCGCTGCGGGTCGCTGACGATCTGCTTGAGCCAGGAAAGGTTCTGGAACAGCAGCGTGGCGCGCTTGTAGGTGGCGAAGCGGCGGGCAAAGCCGATGGTCAGGATGTTGGGATTTTCCGGTTCGGCCAGCCGCATGAGGCGATCGACGTGCGCCTCCGAACCGTGGCTGCGCATGTGCTGCTGGCTGATGCGGTGGCGTACCAGGTGGAGCATCTGCGCCTTCATCGACTGGCGCACGCTCCAGTACATGTGGTCGGGGATCTGGTGGATCTCCTGCCAGACCTGGGCATCGGTCAGGCGCTGCGACCAGCCGGGGCCGAGGATGCGGTCGAAGGTTTCGTGCCACATGTCCGACAGGAAGGTGGGCACATGCACACCGTTGGTGACGTGGCCGATCGGGTTCTCCGGCGGGTCGATCTGCGGCCAGAGTTCCGAGCAGATCTGCGACGACACTTCGCCGTGCACCAGGGAGACGCCGTTCTGGTGCCGGGAGCCGCGGATCGCCAGCGCGGTCATGTTGAAGTCGCTGTGTCCTTTCGTCTGGCCTAGCGCCAGCAAGGCGCCGACGTCGCAGCCCAGGTCTGTGCAGCAGCCCTCGAAGTAGCGGCGGATCATGTCTTCGGCGAAATAGTCGTGGCCGGCCGGTACCGCGGTGTGCGTGGTGAATACCGTGTTGCAGGCCACGGCTTCGAGCGCGCTGGCCATGTCCATGCCGCCATGCACGAGCTGGCGCGTGCGCTCGAGAATCAGGAACGCCGCATGCCCCTCGTTGATGTGCCACACGGTCGGCTTGAGACCGATCTCGGTCAGCGCCTGGACGCCGCCCATGCCGAGCACGATCTCCTGCTCGATGCGGGTGACGCGGTCGCCACCATAGAGCTGGTGGGCGATGTTCCGGTCGTGCGGCGAGTTCTCTTCGAGATCGGTATCCAGCAGGTAGAGCGTGATGTGGCCGACCAGCGCCTTCCACACTTTGACCTTCGCTTCGCGCCCGGGCAGCCTGACGGTGACGTGCAGTTCGCTGCCGTCGGCACGCAGCACCGGCTTGATCGGCAGGTCGTCGAAATCCGTGTCGTGGTAGGCCGCATGCTGGCGGCCGTCGGCATCGATGGTCTGGAGAAAATAGCCCTGGCGATAGAGCAGGCCGACGCCGACGAAAGGCAGATTGAGGTCGGACGCCGTCTTGCAGTGGTCGCCGGCCAGGATGCCGAGGCCGCCGGAGTAGATCGGCAGGCTCTCGTGAAAGCCGAACTCGGCGCAGAAGTAGGCGATCAGGTCGCCTTCGCCCATATGCGGCGCATGTTCGCGCGACGGCGCCGTCAGGTAGCTGTCGTAGGCGGACAGCACCCGCGCCATGGCGCCGAGGAACACCGGATCGGTAGCCGCCTCGTCCAGGCGATGCTGGTCGACCCGTTTGAGGAAGGCCTTGGGGCCATGGCCGACGGCACCCCAGAGCTTGCTGCCCAGGCGCGCGAACAGGGTGCGCGTGGGCCGGTCCCAGCTGTACCAGAGGTTGTTGGCGACTTCGTCCAGCCGAGCCAGTCGCTCGGGAAGTTTCGGATTGACTTCGAGCTGAAAGCGGGTACCTGGCATCGCTGTTCTTTCGTCGTGGTGAGCCTGTGGCTGATTCTACGCCGGGTGCGGACGGGCTTCGAGCGTAATGGCCAGCTCGCGCGGCGTGCCGTCGAGCGGCCAGGAAAATGCCACATCCGCCGCCTGCATGATCTTCTCGAAACCCGCTTCTGATTGCGATACCGTGCGATGCGCCCGCGCCGTCATGGCCAGCGCCTGATCGAGAGCGACCCTGATGCTGCCGCCGAGGACGCCGTCGTCGAGTGTCAGCCGACGCATGCCTGAAAGCTGCAGGCGGTCGCCGAAGCCGCAGGGCACATCGCCGTTTTCCAGCAGGTAACGCCCCAGGTAGCCGTCGCAGCTGGGCATGGCGATGTTGAGGCGAATCTCGATGCGGCCGACGGCGCCGTTGCTGCGGTAGCGAACGACTAGCCGCTCGCCGTCCATGGTGTAGGCCTTGCTGATCGTGCCGGCGCCCAGGGGCGCCGAGAAATCGCCCGCTTCGGTCTCCACGTAGCCGTTCACGGGCCGGGGCGCCCCTTCGGCCGGGTACCAGCAATCGATGAACATGCCGCGCGGGCGGGCATCCGGCTCGGCATCGGCCGGCGAGATCTCGTGGCGGAAGGCGACGCGGTCGTGGGCCGAGGCGATGCCGTCATGCTGGGCCTGGTCGCCGTGCGCCACGTGCAGCTTGTCGTGGTAGCCCTCGTCGTGGCGGCGCAGGGTGTCGCCGAAGTTGTGCGCCAGCGGGTGGCTGGAAAACTCGACCAGCGCGGCGTCGCCATCGGCACGAACGACCGCGAGCAGGCCGCCGCCGCGCAGAAAGACTTCATCGTGGCCATCGCAATCGAGATCGTGGCGCTCGATAGTCAGTGGTGGCGCGACGCCGTCGAGGTTCGCTTCGAGTGCCAGCAGGTTGTGCCAGATCGCCCGGCGCAGGTGCGGCAGGTAGAGGCCGCCGAACAGGCCATGCCAGTAGGCGTCGTTGGCCTGGGCGCGGTGCAACTGCTCCTGCATTCCCGCGGTTCGCTTCTTCGGCGGCAACGCCGCCAGGCGCGCCGAGACGTCGAGCATGCGCTTGTGCATCCAGTTCGATTCCGGGAAGCGCATGAAGAAATTGCGCCACATGCCACCGCGCAGGAAAGCCTTGCGCTGCTCGAAATGGCCTGCCTGCTTCTCCTGCTCCACCAGCGCATGATAGGTGCGCGCGGCCGGGGCCGGCAGCGTCCACTCGTTCATTTCGATGTAGGAGGTGGTGGGCAGATAGACGATGCCGCGTGTAGTTTGGCTGGCGTGAAACTCGGCGTAGGTTGCGGTCTTGATCAGCGGCGAGGCGAGCACGCCTTCGATGAATCGCGTCAGCCAGCCCTGCTCGTAGACCCAGTGATAGGTCTCCGGCCAGATGCCGAACTTCTCGATGTCGTCGAAATAGACGGCGGCGCGATGGCCTTCGCGCGCCAGATGTTCGAGCCAGACCACCGCTGCTTCCGCCGGCGAGAAGGGCAGGCGGTAGCGGGCCTGTTCGGAGATCGGAAACAGGTCGAGTTTGCGGCCGTCTTCCTCGGTGGTGAAGTAGCTGTCGAGGCGTCCGGCCGGTTCGCCGGCGCAGAGAAAATGATAGTCGTCGACGGCCACGTATTCGATGCCGGTGTCCGCAAGCGACGGCACCACGGCCGATTCCCAGACGCGTTCGGTCAGCCAGGCACCTTTCGGCCGCTGGCCGAACCGGCGCTCGATCTTGTCCGAGAGTGTGTTGATCTGGCTGACTCGATCGCGATGCGGAATCGAGGCCAGCACCGGTTCGCAGTCGCCGGAACCGAACCACTCGACCTGACCGCGCCGGGTCATCATCGCCAGTCGTTCCATGTCCTCCGGGTAGCGCTCCTGCAGCCAGTCGAGCAGCCAGCCCGAGAAGTGGACGCTGAAGCGGAAATCCGGATAGCGCTCCAGCGTCTGCAGGAACATCCGGTAGCAGCGGACGTGGGCCTCTTCCATGACGAAGTCGAAGTTGCCGACGGGCTGATGGGCGTGCACGCCGAAGAGGAGGGAAATCGGTTTGGTCATGAGGACTGTTCCTGGGCGCGGCGCATGCTGCCGCCTTCCGCGGAGATGCTGCCACGGGAAATGGGGATATTGAGCTGGGACGGCGGTGTCAGCTTGAGCAGCTGATAGAGATTGGCCAGGTTGCGGCGGTAGAGCTGGTCGAAGCTGGCGACGGCGGCGGCGGGGTTGTAGTCGCCGAACCACCAGAACCAGTCGGAGCTTTCACAGATTGACAACTGGCGTTCCGCCGCGACTGACTCTTCGGCCGTCAGGCGACCGCTCGACTGCACGAGGTCGTAGCTCTGCTTGGCGGCGCAGAGCAGGTCCCAGGCGTGGTTCTTCTCGGCGTCGCCGATCCAGGTGGAGAGCGTGCCGTAGACCCAGCTGCCGGCGACCAGGCTCGGCAGCGTCGCCGCCACTGGTGCCGCCGCTCCCTGCCGAGACAGGATCTCCCGATAGGTGGTGGTGCGGATCTGCGGATGATTTTCCAGCAGCCCGTAAAGGTCCTCGAAGAAGAAGAAGCCGTTGTAGGGATAATGTTCCCAGGCATTCTCGCCGTCGAGAATGACGCTGACCACCGGGGTTTCGCCTTGTGGGCTGTCGGCCAGGATGGCTTCAAGTTGACCGACGAAATGCCGGGCGGCATCGCGGCCGTGCCAACGGGCGTATTCGAAGCCGATCAGGTCGGACAGGTGTTCATCACGGAAGAACATGGTGATGCCGGATGCATCAGGCATGGCCCAGGGGCGATATGCAGCGCGGTGGCCGCCGCTGCCATGTCGATGCAGGCTGTTGCGCAGCACGCCCTCGCCGCTGGCGAGCCAGCGAACGCCGTGTAGTGCCAGTTGTTGGGCGACGCCGGTGGAAATGGCGCCTTCCGCCGGCCACATTCCTGTCGGCGCGGCGCCGAAGCGCGCAGCATGGGATTCCTTCGCTGCTTCGATGTGAGCGACCAGCCGCTGGCGGCCGCCAGGATAGGCGGTGGCAAGGGGCAGGGGCGCATCGGAAAGGCTCTGGCGGGCGCTGTTGAAATCGAGCAGCAGGGGCGCCAGCGGATGGGTGTTCGGTGTAGCCGAAAGCTCGATCTGGCCTTGTTCCTGCAATGCCCGATAGCGCGGCACGATGCCGCGCAGGGTGGTGCCGATCAGCTTCAGCAATGCCATGCGCTCGGCATGACGGTAGCCTTCGCCCTTGCTCATCAGCTCCGCGATCAGCGGCTGCCGGCGCCGCTCGGTTTCGCCCGTCCAGGCCAGGTGATACCAGGTGACGAGATCGGCAAAGTAATCGCCCGACAGGTAGGCCAGCGCATTCTCGCCTTCGCGCCCCAGGCTTTCGTAGAGATCGTGCAGCCGCTGGTAGCGCGGGAAGGGCGCCAGCATGGTGGTGTGGTTGCTGCGGAAGCAGGCCTCCAGCAACAGGCGGCGGTCCGCTGGCGAGATGTTGGCAAGATCGGGCGCCGCCAGCAGGCGCAGCAGCGGCTCGCGGAAGTTGCCGGAATCAACCTGCGCGCAATAGTCCTCGATCTGGTCGAGCAACACCGGCACGAAATTGACCACGGCGCGGATGCCGGGATGGCGCTCCAGGTGGTCCGCCATGTCGGTGTAGTCCTTGATGGCATGGAGGTACACCCATGGCAGCACGTGCTCCCCGGTCGTGTGGTCACGGTAATCCGGCTGGTGCATGTGCCAGAGGAAAACGAGGTCGAGACGCTTCTCGGACATCGCGGTCTGACTCAGCGAATCTGATGGATGCGTTGGCCGAGCATTTCCGGCGTTACCAAGGTGACGCCCTTGGCGGTGACATGGAAGCGCTTGGCATCCTCGACGTGGTCGAAGCCGATCTTCATGCCGGGGGGAATGATGCAGTGCTTGTCCATCACAACGCGACGCAGGCGGGCGCCTTCGCCGATATTGACCTTGGGCAGGATCACCGAGTCCTCGATCACTGCCTGGCTGTGGACGTGGACGCTGGAGAACAGTAGGGAGCGGCGCACCGTGGCGCCGCTGATGACGTTGCCGCCGGAGACCAGCGAATCGACCGCCATGCCGCGTCGGTCATCATCGTCGAAAACGAACTTGGCCGGCGGCAATTGCTCCTGGTGGGTCCAGATCGGCCATTCCTGGTCGTACATGTTCAGTTCGGGCGTGACCTTGGTCAGTTCGATGTTCGCTTCCCAGTAGGCGTCGATTGTGCCGACGTCGCGCCAGTAGGGAACACCGCTGTCGGTCATGCCGACGCAACTGTCGGCAAAGTTGTGGGCGATCGCGCGGTAGCGGGAGACGCAATGAGGAATCACGTCCTTGCCGAAATCGTGCGAGGACTTGGGGTCGTCGGCATCGCGTATCAACTCCTCGTACAGAAACTCGGCGTTGAAGACGTAAATGCCCATGCTGGCCAGGGCGCGATCCGGCCGGCCGGGCATGGGCGGAGGATTCTTCGGCTTCTCGACGAAGCTGGTCACCCGGTGGTGCTCATCGACGCCCATGACGCCGAAGGCGCTGGCCTCCTCGATAGGCACATCCATGCAGGCGACCGTCATGTCGGCCTGGGACTGCGCATGCTGCGCCAGCATGCGGCCATAGTCCATCTTGTAGATGTGGTCGCCGGAAAGAATCAGCACATATTTCGGGCCGCGGCGGCGGATCAGGTCGAGGTTCTGGAACACCGCGTCGGCGGTGCCCTGGTACCAGTGCTCGGTGATCTGCTGCTGGGCCGGGAGGAGGTCGATGAACTCGTCGAAACGGCCGTCGAGGAAGCTCCAGCCACGCTGCAGGTGCATGATCAGGCTCTGTGCCTTGTACTGGGTGGCGACGCCGATGCGCCGAATACCGGAATTGACACAGTTCGACAATGTGAAATCGAGGATGCGGAACTTGCCGCCGAAGGGCACCGCCGGCTTCGAGCGCCAGTCGGTGAGCTGCATCAGCCGGCTGCCGCGACCGCCGGCGAGAACCATGGCGAAGGTGCTGCGGGTGAGATGGCTGACGAAACGGCCGTAGGCATTATGCGGATCGTTCAGTGTCAGTTCTTGCTGCATGGGGTATCCTCCTGTCCAATCTCTAATTATGGCGAATGACAGCGAAAATGCCTGATAAATCATTAAATGCGCTCATTGAAGCCCGCGAGCACGATCCTTTCCGCATACTCGGCGCGCTTCCGGATGGTAATGGCTGGCGACTGACGGTGTTTCGCCCGCACTCAGCCGAGGTTGCGGTGGAAACGGCGGCCGGTTGGCAGCCATTGTCCCGTGTCGGCAATACGGATGTATTCCAGTTGCGGTGTGCCACCCCGCTGCCTTCGCCCTATCGGCTGCGGATGGTCGAGGACGGCGCGGAAAGAGTCTGCCACGACCCCTACGCCTTTCCGCCTGGCGATTCGGGCCATGATTTCTATCTGTTCAACCAGGGCACCAATTCCCAGGCCTACCGGTTGCTGGGGGCGGTTCCGGAGACCCGCCAGGGAGTTGCCGGCGTTCGCTTCCGCGTTTGGGCGCCGAATGCGGAACGCGTATCCGTAGTCGGCGATTTCAACCGCTGGGACGGCCGCATGTATCCGATGTGCTCGCTTGGCTCCTCAGGTGCCTGGGAACTGTTCATCCCCGACCTGCCGGCCGGCAGTCTGTACAAGTTCGAAATCCGCAACCGGCATACCGGGGCGGTGGTGGTGAAGGCCGACCCCTACGCCCGGTTCTTCGAGAAGCGGCCGGCGACGGCGGCCAGGGTAATGGTGGCGTCCACCTACGCCTGGGGCGATGGCGACTGGCTCGACCGCCGTGCGCGCGCCGACTGGCTGCATGCGCCGATGTCGATTTACGAGATGCATGCCGGCTCCTGGATGCGCCATCCGGACAACAGTTTCTACAGCTACGCAGAATTGGCCAAGCGGCTGCCGACTTACCTGAAGGACATGGGTTATACCCACGTCGAGTTCCTGCCGCTGATGGAGCATCCGCTCGACGAGTCCTGGGGCTACCAGTGCACCGGCTTTTTCGCGCCGACATCCCGTTTCGGCACGCCGGACGAACTGAAGGCGCTCATCGATGCACTGCACCGGGCCGGCATCGGCGTCCTGCTCGACTGGGTGCCCGGCCACTTTCCGGCCGACGCCTGGGCGCTGGCCCACTTCGACGGCACCGCGCTCTACGAGCATGAAGATCCGCGCCTGGGCAAGCATCAGGACTGGGGCACCCACATCTTCAACTACGGCCGCAACGAGATCCGTTCGTTCCTGTTGTCCTCGGCACACTGGTGGCTGGCCGAGTTCCATGCCGACGGTTTGCGGGTGGACGCTGTCGCCTCGATGCTCTATCTCGACTACTCGCGCAAGGCTGGCGAATGGCTGCCCAACAAGTACGGCGGCCGCGAGAACCTGGAGGCCATCGAATTCCTGCGCGCCCTCAACGAGATGGTGCATCGCGAGTTCCCCGGCGCCCTGACGGCCGCCGAGGAATCGACTGCCTGGCCCATGGTGTCGCGTCCGGTATATGTCGGCGGCCTCGGTTTCTCGATGAAATGGAACATGGGCTGGATGAACGACACGCTCGACTACATGTCGAAGGACCCGATCCATCGCCGCTTCCATCACGACCGGCTGACCTTCGGCCAGCTCTACGCCTACTCCGAGAACTTTGTTCTGCCGCTCTCGCACGACGAAGTCGTGCATGGCAAGGGCTCGCTGCTCGGCAAGATGCCCGGCGACGAATGGCAACGCGCCGCCAACCTGCGCCTGCTGCTGACCTACCAGATGACGACACCGGGCAAGAAGCTCCTGTTCATGGGCAGCGAACTGGCGCAGGGACACGAATGGCGTGAGCGCGAGGAACTGCCGTGGCACCTGCTGCAATGGCCCCTGCACCAGGGCATGCAGAGCCTGGTGCGCGACCTCAACCGGCTCTACGTCGATATCCCGGCCCTGCACGATCAGGATTTCTCCAGCGAGGGCTTTTCCTGGATCGATTGTCATGATGCTGATCAGTCGGTGATCAGCTGGCTGCGCTATGCCCGCGACGGCAGTTTCGTCGTCGTCGTGCTCAACATGACGCCGGTGCCGCGACAGGGCTACCGCATCGGCGTGCCGACGACCGGAGATTACCGGGAACTGTTCAACAGCGATTCACGCCATTACGGTGGTAGCGACCTCGGCAATGACGGCATACTCACGGCGACCGGCCAAGCCTGGATGAGCCGGCCGGCATCGCTGGTGCTGACACTGCCGCCGCTGGCCGGCATGGTGTTCGCACCGGTCAGGAACTAGCGGAATCAGCTGTTGAGCTTGCCCTCCCGCAGGAGGCGGTCGATCTCGGTTTCCGCGGCGAGCCAATCCTCGTGCTCGAGGCCGCCCATGAAACCACGCCGCTCGGCGATGAAGTAGGCGGCTACCTCGACGTAATGACGGCGCTGGTCGACGCCGATTCCCGTCTTGCCGGTCGCCGCCGCGCGGGGCTTCGCGCCCTTTGGTGCCGCTGGCTTCTTCGCGGCCGTTTGGACCTTGGTCTTGGCGGGAGTCTTGGCCGCAGCTGTCGCTGCCGGCTTCTTGGCTGCCTTCTTCGTCACTTCGGATGTGGCTTTCGCTGCCGTTTTCTTCGTGCCTGCGCTGGTCTTGGCGGTAGTCGCCATGCTGTCTCTCCTGTGCTTGGACCGTCAATTAATTATCATTTATTTGTGACAAGGGTATTGCCAACCGTATGCCAAGGTCAAGCGGCGGCAAGAAGAGCAGCGCCGCGCAGACCGAGAGAGGGGTCGGTGACCACCGTGACCGGCATGCGCAGGACCAGTCCGGCGTGTTCCGCCTTGGCGTTGAAGGCCTGCAGGAAGGGGCTCCCGGGCAGCATGGGCAACAGTTTGGCGGCGATGCCGCCAGCCAGGAACACGCCACCCCGGGCCATGACAGCCATGGCCATGTCGCCGGCGAAGGCGCCGTAAGCAGCGAGGAAGACATCGATCGAGGCTTGCGCCCCGGCGTCGGCGTCGATCATGGCTCTGCGGGTGATCTCGGCCGGGTTCAGGTCCTCGTCGGCCAGGATTCGGTGAATCGCGGCCAGTCCCGGCCCGGAAACGACACGTTCCGTCGTTACCCGGCCATACGTCGCACGCAGCTGCCGCCAGACCGTTTCCTGCGCTTCGTCCAGCGGCGCGAAGGCGACATGACCGCCCTCGCCGGGCAGCACCCGCCAGTTGTCGCCGTGCCGCACCAGGATGGCCATGCCCAGGCCGGTGCCGGCGCCGACCACCAGCTGCGGCGCATCGGCGAGCGGTTCGCCATCCTGGAGGGGAACGAGCGTTTCCGCTGGTGCGACAGTGACACCCATGGCAGCAGCAGCGAAGTCGTTGGCGAGGACCAGCCGACCGATGCCGAAACGGGCCACAAGGGCGTCGGCGTCGATGGTCCAGGGCAGGTTGGTCAGCCGTGCCCGGCGGCGGTCGTCGCTCACTGGTCCCGCTACCGCCAGGCAGCCAGCGGAAATCGAGGCTCCAGCATCGGTAAGAAATGCCGCCAATACCGAGGGGAAATCGGGGAAGTCAGTCGTAGCGTAGCGCCGCTCCGCAAGCGGCTCGGTCGTGTCTGGCTCGGCGAGAGCCAGGCGTGCGTTGGTGCCACCAATGTCGCCAACCAGAATCACACTGCCACCGGCGCTGGAATGTGCGGATGCGGGTCGTAGCCTTCGAGCGTGAAGTCCTCGAAGCGAAAGGCGAACAAGTCCCGCACATCAGGGTTGATGCGCATGGTCGGCAGAGGCTTGGGTGTCCGCGAGAGTTGCAGCCGAGTCTGATCGAGATGGTTCGAGTAGAGATGCGCGTCGCCGAGCGTGTGCACGAAATCTCCCGGCTGGTAGCCGCAGACTTGCGCCACCATCATGGTCAGCAGTGCGTACGAGGCTATATTGAAGGGCACGCCAAGGAAGATGTCGGCGCTGCGCTGATAGAGCTGACAACTCAACCTGCCGTCGGCGACGTAGAACTGGAACAGCGCATGGCAGGGCGGCAGCTTCATCTTCGGCACGTCGCCGGGGTTCCAGGCGGAAACGATATGACGGCGTGAATCCGGATTTTTTTTCAGCCCTTCGATGAGCTCCGTGATCTGATCCACTTCGCCGCCGCCGGGTTTGGGCCAGTGGCGCCACTGATGGCCGTAGACCGGCCCCAGATCGCCGTTCTCGTCGGCCCACTCATTCCAGATCGAGACTTTGTTATCCTTGAGATAGCCGATATTGGTCTCGCCGCGCAGGAACCAGAGCAACTCGTAAATGATCGAGCGCAGATGCAGTTTCTTCGTGGTGAGTACCGGGAAACCGGCGGCAAGATCGAAGCGCATCTGCCAGCCGAACACGGACAACGTGCCGGTGCCGGTGCGGTCAGATTTGCTGTGCCCGTGATCGAGCACGTGGCGCATGAGGTCGAGATACTGTTGCATGGGTGAGCGTGTCTATAATCGTCCGGTCATTCTAAAGGATTGCCCAGTGTCCCTCCCTAAGCTGATTGTCCGTCCCGATGCCGCCGCGTCGCATCTTCTGTTCGTGTTGCCTGTCGCCAAGACGCTACCCCGTGATCTGCCCGAGCGTGCGCGTTGGCAGGCGGTGCTGAAGCGGCGCGACCTGAAAGTCGAGGAACTGGCCAAGTCGCCGCTGGTAATTGATCTTGAAGACGGCTGCCGTGCCGCTTGCGTGATGGTGGATGCGGTGAAACCGCGGTTCGATCGGCTGACGGCGCTGCGCAAGGCCGCGATGCTGCTGCTCGACGAAAGCCCGGCCGAGATTGCCATCGTGCCGATGGACGTGCTGGACGATGCGCTGTTCGATTCGGTCTATGTGGTTCTCATCAATGCCGTGCCGCTGCCGGCGAAGAAAAAGAAGCCGCCGAAGCCGCTCAAGACCCTGACGGTTCTGACGCCACATGCCGGCACGGCCGACTTCAAGCAGGTGATTGCCCTCGCCGAGGCCAACGTGCTGGCGCGCGAGTTGACTGCGCTACCGCCTAACGTGTTGACGCCGGGGAGTTATCGGAGCAGACTGCGGGCATTGGCGAAGGAACATGGCTGGCGGACCGAGGAGTTCGGCTTCCGGAAACTGAAGAAGATGGGGGCCGGCGCCTTCTGCGCCGTGGCGCAGGGTTCCGGCCACGAGGACGCCGCCATCGTGCATTTGTCGTACCGGCCCAAGGGAGCGACGAAGCGCGTCGCCCTGGTCGGCAAGGGCATTTGCTTCGACACCGGCGGCCACAATCTCAAGCCGGCCCGCTATATGGCCGGCATGCACGAGGACATGAACGGCTCGGCAGTGGCGGTTGCGCTCTTGCAGGCCGCGCAGGCGCTGCGGCTGCCGGTGGCGCTCGATGTCTGGCTGGCCATCGCCCACAACCACCTGTCGCCGGAGGCCTACGCCCAGGGTGACGTGGTGACGGCGCTCGACGGCACGACGATCGAGGTCGTCCATACCGACGCCGAGGGCCGCATGGTGCTGGCCGACACGCTGACGCTGGCGACCCGCACCAAGCCCGACCTCGTCATGGATTTCGCCACCCTAACCGGCAGCATGGCCACGGCGCTGGGCAGCCGATATTCGGGCGTATTCGCCTCGGATGAACAACATGGCCAACTGGCGGTGCAGGCCGGCATCGCGTCCGGCGAACGTGTCTGTGTCTTTCCGATGGACGCCGATTACGAAGCGGCCCTGGACTCGAAGGTGGCCGACATCAAGCAATGCACGCTGGAAGGCGAGGCCGACCACATCCTGGCTGCCCGTCTCCTGCGCCGTTTCGTCGGCGACCGGCCGTGGTTGCATATGGACCTGTCGGCATCCAGTTGCGAGGGCGGGTTGGGTGCCGCCGGCAGCAACCTGACCGGCTTCGGCGTCGCCTGGGGTGCGATGCTGCTCGCGGCCTGGTCGGCGGCATGACAGCCGACGGCAATTTGGCTATGCTGCGGCCTTTCCGACAATAGCTAATTGCACAATATGCTCGGTTTCTTCTCCGCCAAGGTTGATCACCCGCTCGCCGATGCCAGTGAGGTTCGCCGGGTCCTCAATCAACTGCCGGCGCAGGAGCCTGCAGAGGCCCTCGACAGCGCCACCGCCTGGCTGGAATCACTGGTGGCGACCCCTGAGTTCAGGCCCGAGCGGCGGCTGGAGCTGATTGCCCAGATCGACGAGGCGGTACTGCCGCAGACCCGGCGCCTGGGCAGGGACTACCTGACGACGCTGCGGCAGACGCGGGCGGGAGAGTTTCGGCTCTGGCGGATCAATTACGCTTATTGGAGTCATCTGGCGGCTGCTTACCAGGACACGTTGAGCCGGTACCGTAACGACGAGAACGCCGCCGATGCGCTTCGGCCGCGACTCGGTTCGCTTTGCGCGCGACTGCTGAACGCCTATGGCAGCCAACTGAAGTGGCTGCAGTTCCGCTATGGGCCGATTGAAGGGGGGTTCTGGAAGCTCGCCGGCGACGCTTACCTGGAAGCCGAGCGAGGTCAGGTGGCCGGCCGGGCGATCCGCTTGTACGCGAATGCCGACGAGCGGACACCGACAGCGGAATACCTGAAGATTCTGCTCCTGCAGGCATCGTCGATGGACAAGCTGCTGCCTATCGAGATCGAAATCGCCGAGCGGTTGATCGCTTACCTGGTGCCCTTCTTTACCCTGACCGATCAGGCGCGGCCGGAGAACGTCTATTGGGTCGACGCGGCCCTGCCCCTGCCACCGACACGGCTTGCCCGCCTCCCGGACATTTCGCCGACACTGCGCTTCTTTGCCACCGCCTCGGCGCTCGACGCGCTCGGCCAATTGCGGGCCACCATCGAGTCCAAGGGCGGCCTGCCTGCCGAGATCAATTTTGGTGGCCAATACTTGCCGCGGCTGGTGCTGTCGGTCGTGGATCATCTGGCCGCATGCTGGTCACCGGTGCCGCCGATGCGCAGCCACGAGCGGCGTCAGGTCAAGTCGCGGATGGCCGTAGTGGCCGGTCTCGAGGCCATCCGGCGACAGCTGGACGGCCAGGAGCCGGACGGCGATGGGGTGGAATCGTGGGTCGTCGAGGATGTCAGCCAGGGTGGCATCGGCGTCCAGGTGTCCCTGGTTGGCAAGGAGTGGCTCATGGTCGGCTCGCTGATCGGCATGCAGCCGGAAGGTGGCAACAACTGGCTGGTCGGCGTCGTCCGTCGCTTCAACCGCGAATCGGAAGCGATGGGCAGCGTTGGCATCGAAACCCTGTCCAAGCTGCCGCGGGGAATGATCGCCGACAGTCGGGGGTTGGAGACCGAAATAATTTTTCTCGATCCACCGCGGGAGAACCGGGACTTGCGGCTAGCGCTTTCCGTTGCGGCCTGGGTGGAGCAGATACCCCTGCTGGCGGAAGTCGACGGCCGGTGTCTTAGCCTGTTTCCTCATACCCTGCTGGAATCGGGCCCCGGCCATATGATTGCCACGTATCGGGCGGAACCCGCCAGCTAAGGCTGCGTACCCGGCCGTTGCGCCGACTTGGGCCGGAATGCCTTGACCACCGCGTCGTTCGTTTGCACGTACGGCCCGCCGATCAGGTCCAGGCAGTAAGGTACGGCGGCAAATACCCCATCGAGCGTTTCCTTGATCGCTTTCGGCTGACCAGGCAGGTTGAGGATCAGCGTCTTGCCCCGGATCACGCCCACTTGGCGCGACAGGATCGCTGTCGGCACATACTTCAGGCTGACGGTGCGCATCTGCTCGCCGAAGCCGGGCATCACCTTGTCGGCCACGGCCAGCGTCGCTTCCGGCGTGACGTCGCGGGGCGCCGGGCCGGTACCACCAGTGGTCAGCACCAGGTGACAGCCGACCGTGTCGCAGAGTTCGATCAGCGTCGATTCGATGACCGGCTGCTCATCCGGAATGAGGCGGCTTTCCAGGAGCCAGGGGCTGCTAAGTGCGGCAGCGAACCATTCCTTCAGCGCCGGGATGCCCTTGTCTTCATAAATGCCGCTTGACGCGCGGTCGGAGATCGAGACGAGGCCGATCAACAGTTCGTCAGTCATTGCTCTCCTCCAGTTCCCGCAGCACGCGGAAGAGTTCCCGGAAGGCGCGCGGCGGCTTGCCGGCCGCCGCTTCCTTGAGGGCGTTGCGGCGCAACTGGCGCAGATGCTGAAAGTCAGCCGTGACATGACGCTGGGCAATTTCGTCGAGCACGGCTTCGTCTTCGAGTAACCGTTGGCGCAGGCGTTCCAATGCGTGCTGGCGGGCGTTGGCCGCCGCCGAGACGCCGTTGATCTCGTCCAGCGCCGCCTGGATCGGCGCCGGATCGGCGCTGCGCATCAGGCGGCCGATGTACTGGAGCTGCCGCCGCTTCGCCTCGTGCTTGGTGAGTCGCTGGGCTTCCTTGACGGCTTCGCGCAGTTCGTCGGGCATTTCAATCTTCGCCAGGCGGTCGGATTTCAGCGCTACCAGTTGCGCACCCAAGTCCTGCAGCGCGTCCATTTCGCGCTTGATCTGCGACTTGCTGGGGCGGTCGTAAAGTGGGTCGTCGGGTTGCACGGGTATCATTGTATCTTTGACAGCTCTCCATATTCCCATGTCCGGACAGGAATTCAGCTATAGCCGCAACCGCCTGACGGCGCTGGCGCAGCAGGTGCTCGACGACGCGCGCCATCTCGGCGCCACCGCTTGTGAAACCGATGTTTCCGAGGGCTTCGGTCAGTCGGTGACCGTGCGCCGGCAGGAAGTCGAGACCATCGAGTACAACCGTGACAAGGGCATCGGCGTCACCGTCTATCTCGGTCAGCGCCGCGGCCATGCCTCGACATCCGACTTCTCTGGCGAGGCGGTGCGCAGTACCGTCGAGGCGGCATTGTCGATCGCCCGTTTCACGGCCGAGGACGCGTGCGCCGGCCTGCCCGAAGCGGAACTGCTGGCGCGCGATATCCGGGACCCCGATCTCTATTACCCCTGGAACATCGCGGTGGAAGAGGCCATCGAAGTCGCTCGCCGCTGCGAGCAGGCCGCTTTCAATGTCAGTCCGCGGATCACCAACACCGAGGGTGCCAGCATCTCGATTCAGCAGTCTCATTTCGTCTCCGCCAACAGCCTGGGCTTCATGGGCGGTTACGCCAGTTCGCGCCACTACATCTCCTGTTCGGCGATTGCCGGCGAGGGGGACGACATGCAGCGCGACGACTGGTATTCCGGCCAGCGCGATCCACGCGACCTTGCCGCGCCGGAAGCCATCGGCGACTATGCCGCGCGCCGGACGCTGGCCCGCCTGGGCGCGAAGAAGCTCAAGACCCGCAAGGTGCCGGTGCTGCTCGAGGCGCCGCTGGCCGCCGGGCTGATCGGCAGCTTCGTCCACGCCGCCAGCGGCGGGGCGCTCTACCGCAAGACATCCTTCCTGCTCGATGCCCTCGGCAAGCGCATCTTTCCGGAGTTCGTGCGCATCGCCGAGCGGCCGCACCTACCCAAGGGCCTGGCCTCCAGCCCTTTCGATGACGACGGCGTGGCGACGCTTGACCGCGAAGTGGTCGAGGACGGCGTGCTGCAAGGCTACTTCCTCTCCACCTATTCGGCGCGCAAACTCGGCATGGCAACGACGGGCAATGCCGGCGGCAGCCACAACCTGCTGGTCGAGCCGGGGCTGCTCGATTTCGCCGGCATGCTGCGGGAACTGGGCACGGGGCTGTTGGTGACCGAGGTCCTTGGTCACGGCATCAATTACGTGAACGGCGATTACTCGCGCGGTGCGGCCGGCTTCTGGGTCGAGAAGGGCGAGATCGCCTATCCGGTGCACGAAATCACCATCGCCGGCAACCTCAAGGACATGTTCCACGGCATTGTCGCCATCGGCAATGACGCTGTCGTGCGCGGTTCCAAGCAATGCGGTTCCATCCTCATCGACCGCATGACGGTTGCGGGCAACTGATTGCGGTTTACCGCAACATTCCTGTTGCCGATGGAGGTGTAGTATCGTCGGCACGCGACGGCAGCCCGTCGCCAACCAATGAGAATCAAAAAGGAGACGAGAATGGAACGACGCAAGTTCTTGCAACACGCCGGCCTGACCGGCATCCTGGCCGCCGGCGTGGCGCCGGCGATTGCCGCCGAACTGCCGAGCATCAAGTGGCGCCTGACCTCCAGCTTCCCGAAGAGCCTTGACACCATCTACGGCGGTGCTGAGGTGTTATCCAAGCGCCTCGCCGCCATGACCGGCGGCAAGTTCCAGGTGCAGGTGTTCGCCAGCGGCGAAATCGCTCCCGGCCCGCAGGCGCTGGACGTGACCCAGAACGGCACGGTCGAGTGCTGCCATACATGCTCCTACTACTTCGTCGGCAAGGACCGCACCTTCGCCTTCGGTACTTCGATTCCCTTCGGCATGAATTGCCGGCAGATGAATGCCTGGATCTACTACGGTGGTGGCCAGAAGTTGCTCGACGACTTCTACAGCAACTACAACATCATTTCCCTGGCCGGCGGCAATACCGGCGTGCAGATGGGCGGCTGGTTCCGCAAGGAAATCAACACGGTGGCGGACTGCAAGGGCGTCAAGATGCGCATCGCTGGCCTCGGCGGCGCCGTCTGGACGCCGCTGGGCATGGTGACGCAGCAGATTCCGGGTTCGGACATCTATCCGGCACTGGAAAAGGGCACCATCGATGCCGCCGAATGGGTCGGTCCATATGACGACGAGAAACTGGGCTTCCACAAGGTGGCCAAGAACTACTACTTTCCGGGCTGGTGGGAACCGGGTCCGGTAATCCACTTCTTCATCAACAAGGACGCCTGGGCCAAGCTGCCGAAGGAATATCAGGAGGCCTTCCAGGCTGCCGCGTACGAAGCCAATGTGACGATGATGGCCGAGTACGACCACAAGAATCCGATCGCGCTACGTAGCCTGGTTCAGCAAGGGGTCAAGCTGAAGAGCTATTCCAACGAGATCATGGATGCCGCCTACAAGTCTGCCCTCGATCTCTACGCCGACGAGTCGGCCAAGAATCCGCACTTCAAGAAGATCTACACCGAGTACCTCAAGTACCAGAAGACGCAGAACCAGTGGTTCAGCGTCGCGGAACTGAGGATGGATCAGTTCCTGCAGCAGCACATCAAGTAGGCAGTA
>Ga0187786_10000078_pt1 | contig 30653 bp, 30 predicted proteins | sample 0815_BV2_10_20_M_FD_132449 | JGI IMG/M metagenome (GOLD analysis project Ga0187786, IMG submission 132449) | Tropical peat soil microbial communities from peatlands in Department of Meta, Colombia - 0815_BV2_10_20_MG | ecosystem: Environmental > Terrestrial > Soil > Wetlands > Peat | place...
AATGCGGCAGTTGAGCGGTGCCCCGCAGGGGCGATCCGTCTCGAACTCCTGGTTCTTCGCCCGAGCTGAGCGAGGGCGACAGGAGTGAGCCGCGCAACTGCCGCATTCTTCCCCGAGCGAAGCGAGGGGAAGAATGTAAGGATCACCGGCGGCTGAAAGACGTCCGCTGGATTGCCTTGTTGGGCAATTATTTCATCTGTTTATATCATGTCAACAGCAACGCCTTTGTCCCTACTTCGGAGGAATACTACCTCCTTTCCCTGGCAATGGAACCGAAGGTGTACCCGTTGGTTCGATTGGGTCTGGCGTCGGCGTCTTACCTTTACTGTCTATCTTACTTGGAACGCTACCATGGCTATCTTTAGTTTGTGGTTTTTCAGGATTTGGATTGATAATATGGGGATCACCGATGCTACTATCCTTAGGATTTTTTATAGTGTGGTTGTTCACGCCAATTGTTGAGGGGTCGATACCTGGATCAACAGGTTTTGGTTGACCCATTGCCGAATTTATCCGGCCCCATCTTGACCCCATATTTATCAGTAGCCACCAAATGCTTTTTGTATCTGGAGCAACAGAACCGCCACTCCCACCTTCGGGAACTGGTTGACCACGGACACCCCCTCCACCACTAGGCTCATCATCCCAGTTAACGTCTGTTTTACCACCCATTTTTTTCCAAAGCTTTCCAACTGCATGTTTGAAGGAATCGTAGAATCCTGAGCCTATTCTGGGGTCGCCAACCCCTGATCTAAACGACGCAAACGGATCAGCTGACGGATCGCCCGCCGTAATGGTCCACAGCGATTGTCTGGCAGTCTGAACCGTATCATTTGTAGAAGCGCATGACGGAAGCGGGCCTTCTCCAACTTTCAAACCGAGCAGCCCGAATTGTTGCTTGAGGGCTGGGCGCCACATTGTGTCTGTCCATCTGCCAGCGTCATTCGCATTACCTAACCCAGGTACGTTAATTGTGTTTGCCCCCCAGCCATGCATGTTCCGGCTGCTGACTCCCATCATATCCAACGTCCAATTATCTGGTGTCAGACCTTTTACTCTAATTGCCTTCTCCATAATTGGGCCGTTCACTGCGATCAATCTTGAAAGATCTATAATGCGAATCATTAACTGTAAATCATCTGCATTGTATTTATACGGTGCAGTCGCTTCTGTTGATGTGCTAAGTTTGCCAGACTGTGGCTTGTTAACAGGTTTGCTAACATCCGTGGCTAAAGCAGAGTTGGCTATGAATAAAGAAATAATAGATGAAACAAGAAAACCGGAAATTATCGCCATATAGCTTCTACGAACTAAAATCGGTTTCATAATAACCTCCATTGTTTGTGAGTAACGTTTACTCCTGATCGCACGGCCCAATCACGGCGGTAAGCGGCCGCCCGTTAGGGCGTGTCCGTCTTGACTGCCTGGTTCCCGCAGGCGCGGAGCGCCGGATGGGAACAAGTTATTATCTACACAACTATTAATCTACATAACATTGCAAAATCGATGTCAATTACAAAAATAATATCCTGATTTAATTGTTGATATTCAACATATTTTAGTGGCGACTAATATGCTAATGCGGATATTAGACAGTACTCGTTGACATGGCGATATGGCCCGGTACGCCCATGATTTGCTAATATGCGGATTTGTATATTAGTCACAAAAGAAGGCGGACAACGCAAATAATTCTGTTGGATATTACGGCACAAGTTACAACATGAATCACGCGTTGTCGTTTTTCTTGAGGGTGCGGGTTATCTTGGAAATTTTACCTATGTTAGAGGAATTACTATACAGCTTTGCAGGCGAAACAGATCAGCCACTGCCCATTAATGCAATGCTATATAAGAGATGTCGTAGAAAAATACAATGTTACTGTTTGCCAAGTCTTCACTTTTAATACAAGTAATTCCGCACCGCTGTCTTGATTTTAACTTGCTGCCACTCTGAAACATTCTATCGCGGCTTCTGTGGCTGGAATTACCTCTATGAAAGAAACTTCTTCATTCCTTGCTATTTCAACCTTCACGACCGGCAGCTTTCTGGCCGCTGAATATCTTGCGCAAAGCTCAGCTGCAAGTCTTAACCCTTCATCAGACATCTCTGCCTCGGCCAGCACAAGAGGACTTCCGTATTCGCCGTAAACTTGCAGAACATAGTCTCCAGGTTCAACAAGGTTATTCAGCGCAAGGTTGTCTGACTCATCTCTGCCGACAATTATCTTCCTCCCATCTGAGGTTCTGAAATGCCTGCCGATCCTAAGAAGTCTGATTTCACGCATTGAAGGTGATGAATTATGCGAAAGCAATTCAGCCAGCCGGGATGAAAAAGCCGGATCTGTAAGAAGGCAGCCGCCTGCCGGCTGTGGATATTCTGTCAGTCCGAGTTCTGCCGCCAGCATTATTTGCGGCTTTCTTGACCGTCCCGACATGGCATAAAGTTTATCTCTGTCAATCCATGCTTTTTCTTCCGGAATCGTAGGCTTCATAAGCTTCGCACTTAATGGCCTCACGACAAAACCTGTCACTCCTGCCTCTTTCTCAATCTGCGGCAACGTATCCTTTCTCTGGCTCATCGGTCTCTGCCAAAGGACCTCACCGGTCACGAGAAAATCAAAGCCGCGCATGTCCATGAGCGCCTTTGCTTCTTTAAACATAAGCACCTTGCAATCTATGCATGGGTTCATACGCTTGCCGTGACCAAACTTCGGATTCTTCACAAGTTCAATGAATCGATCGCCTATATAACGCGTTTCCACATCAAAATTGACTGATTTGTGAAGAGATGTTCCCTTTACCCTCCTAGAAACACTACAACCAAATTCAGTATCAAAAAGCACGGCTGTCACTTCGATGCCTAATCGTTTCATGACAAGAACTGCCAGAATGCTATCCAGCCCGCCTGAATACAAAGCGATTGCCTTCGGCATTAGAGACTATAAGGTGTGGGTGGAAAGGGACTTAAGGACAGCCTCAGGAGTGGCTACTGCCGTGCCTATCTCACCTACAACAATTCCAGCGGCATGATTCGAGATAACCGCTGCTTTCTGAAGAGATGCACCGGCGGCACGGGCAAGCGTAAATGCAGCAATAACCGTGTCTCCTGCGCCAGTGACATCAAAGACTTTCTTTGCAACTGTAGGTATATGTGTAATATGCACTCCTGTTCCTTCACGTTCGAAAAGACTCATGCCCTCCTCACCGCGAGTGATAAGAACCGCAGCGCATGAAAGTCGGGATAAAAGCGTTTTACCGGCCTTAAGCAGATCCTTTTCATCCCTGATTTCAACCCCAGACCCCTGTGAGGCTTCCATTATATTGGGCGTTATCAATGATACATTTTTATAAAGATGGAAATGACCGACTTTAGGATCGACCGCAACAAATGTCTTTTTACGTTTAGCAATATTCACCGTAGCTTTCACAAGCGGTGCTGAAACAACACCCTTTTTGTAATCGGAAATAATCACAGAGTCGAATTGAGAGATAGACTCTCTAATATAGCTCAACATGCCTTGCAATCCCTTGCCCTCGAGCTTCCGTCGATCTTCACGGTCAAATCGCACGACCTGCTGATTATGAGCAATGACCCTTGATTTTACGGTTGTAGGCCTGCTGTCTTCTATTATCCCCTCAGAGCCAATGTTACAATCTGCCAGCAATCCTTTGACGACATCGCCGGCCCGATCTTTTCCTATCACACCTGCGACTGTGACTTTTCCGCCGAGAGCTATAATATTATTGGCTACATTTGCCGCGCCTCCGAGAAGAAAAGATTCCTTCTGCACATCGACAACAGGGACAGGCGCTTCCGGTGATATTCTGCTTACTTTCCCGAAAATATACCTGTCAAGGATTATGTCGCCTATTATGAGGATCCGCTTGCTTTTGAATGATCCGACGATTTTTGCAAAAGACATGTTTCAGAATAACCGACAGTTATTTGAAAAATCAATAAAAAGAAAACTTAGAGCAGCTGTTGATGATAGTTGTTCTATATTGATTGTAAAATATTTCTCATTCCTTCAGAAAAGGGATGCTGAACGTAAAGTTGCTGCCCTTGTCCTCATCGCTTTCAAGCCATATTCTGCCTCGGTGCAGCTCGACCAGCTTTTTGCAGAGGCTTAGCCCCAACCCAGTACCGGAATATTTTCTGTCATATGACGAATCGAGTTGTTGAAAAGGTTGAAACAGCATCTTCTGACTTTCCGGTGAAATTCCTATGCCGGTATCAGCCACGCTGAATTCAACAAATCCGCTATCTGCGCAACGAACCATAATTCTAATATTACCGCCGCTGGGAGTGAATTTGATTGCATTGCTCAGCAGATTGAAGAGAATCTGCTTGATAATCCAGACATCAGCTACTATTTCCTGCATGCCTCCGGAAATCTCCTTAGTTATGCTGAGACCCTTCTTAAGGGCTTTTTCCTTGACCAGGTTGATTGCGCCGTTCAGCAAATCATTCAGTATGATTCTGTCAGGGACAACATCTATCTTGCCTGATTCAACCTTTGACAGATCAAGGATGTCATTTATAAGGTTGAGCAGATGCTGACCGCTCTGATAGATATATCCTATATATTCCTTCTGCTGCCCAGAGATTGTCCCGGCAAGTCCCTCCAGCATCAACTCCGAAAAACCGTTGATCGCATTCAAAGGCGTCCTCAGCTCATGACTCATGTTTGCGAGAAAATCGGATTTGGCCCTGTTGGCCTCTTCAGCCTGGTTCCTTGCTGCTACGAGAGACTGCTCAAACCTCTTTCGATCCGTAATATCAAGCATGGACTGCATTGCGCCAACACGCTTCCCTTCAGCATCAAACAGCTCAGATGCGTTAATCCACAAATATGCACCTCTTCCGTTGTATAGCTTCGGAGCAAAGACCTCGGCTATGATCATACCTCCCTGCTTTTTCAGGTCCGTATATTTTGCGGCCAGTTCCTGATCATCCTTTGCAAGAAGCTCCATAACAAACGGTCTTTCCTCTCCATAAAACGGTATGCCGCATACGTAATAATTCCTGCCTATAATGTCATTCTTTGACAATGCCGTCATCTTTTCTATTTCGCGATTCCAAATAGTGACGCAATTGTTATTGTCGACTGCAAATATAGCATAAGGCAGAAATTCGACTATGTCTTTTAGTTGCTTGTAGTCAATCGCCTGTCCATTCTGCATAAATCATCCTTATGGTGTTTATCTTCAGCTTAAGGAACAGAGTTGAATTTTATATGATCTTGCTATCTGATCAAGTATACTATACATATTACATTATATGCATTTGTGTTTATTTATAAATTGATATAACAATTATTGCTGCGATTTTGCTGTCAAGTTTCTTGTCGATAAGAGACTAAACGCTATTGCTATAAAACGTTTGTGCTGGTAATATCACCTGAGAAGGCCATATTGTCGTCATATCAATATAAAACGATTGCTGAAAAAGGATTAACTTGAGTTGTAGATTTGACATTTGAGGTTTTGATTGGATACATTTAGATTTTGTAAAAGGAGGATAGATGGAACAGTCAGCATTGCAGATGATATTACAAGCAGGGCTAATTGTTAAAATAGTACTGATTATTCTATTGATATTTTCGATTACGTCATGGACAATCATATTCTATAAATGGCGTCAATGTTCAAAAGCTGATGATGAAAGCCATGGGTTCATGAAGATTTACAACGTCACTAGGAATCCGAAAGATCTGTTTACGGCATCCAAGAGGTTTGAGTTGAGCCCGATTGCCCGGCTTTTCAAATATGTATATGCAGAAAAAACTCATACCGACAAACAGGAGCTTCGTAGAGTGCTCAGAAGGTATAGCGCACTGGAGTCAGCAAGACTGGAAAGATATTTGCATTTCTTGGCGACGACCGGATCAACAACTCCTTTTATTGGTCTTTTCGGCACTGTTTGGGGAATCATGAACGCGTTCACCGGCATTGGTACTGCGGGTTCTGCCTCTCTCGCAGTTGTAGCACCGGGTATTGCAGAGGCCCTTGTTACAACAGCAATGGGGTTGATAGCTGCTATACCGGCAGTTATTGCCTACAACTATTATCTTAGCCGCATCAATCGCATGATAATAAACATGGAGGACTTTTCAGAGGAGCTGGTTGACTATATCCTCGCATAAACATGAAAATCGATAAACACAGAACAGCTCTATCAGAAATCAATGTGACACCGCTGGTCGATGTTATGCTGGTATTGCTTATCATATTCATGGTTACTGCGCCTCTCATGCAGCAGGGCATCGATGTTAACCTCCCGAAAGCTAAAGGAAAGGACTTGCCGCCGGAAGAGAGGATTTCGATTGTTGTAAAGAAAGGCGGCACCCTTTATCTGAATGACAATCCGATATCTAAACCTGATCTTATAGCCAAGCTGACTGCAATAAGCAAGCGTAATCCGGATGTGTTTTTAAAGGCAGATAAGGATGTGCCATATGGCACGGTAGTCGAAATTATGGGCGATGTAAAGGAGGCAGGCATAGAAAAACTCGGCATGGTAACCGAACCGAAAATATCGCTTAAATGAAGACAGACCGTCTTTACAGCTACTTCATCTATTCCATTGGCCTGCATTCCGCTTTTGTTGCAGTCGTAGTAATCTACATGCTGTTTGCAGGCACACACTATAAAGTCACAACCTTCGAAGTTTCTCTGGTTGCATCATCTGAAAATAGTTCTCCGGCCGGCGCTGTTCAGCAAAGCACAGCGCCTCCGGCACCTCCACGCGAAGAAAAAAAGGCGCCCACGCCAGAAAAGCCGGAGAAGGTGACACAAAAAGAAAAAAAAGATGTCAGTGATAAAATAGCATCGATGCAAGCCAAAAGAAAAATTGAGAGGCTTGCACAGTTGAGAAGAAGCGTTGACGTTTCGACACAGAAGACGTCAGGCACCGGAGCCGGCAGGCAAGGTGGACCAGATTATATTTCCATGGTCGGAAACAGAATACAGGACAAATTCCGGGTGCCGGAATCTATGGATAAAGACTTGCTTTCTATCATTAATATTCGCGTAGCTAAGAACGGCAGCGTAACTATCGTCGGTTTTGAAAAGAAGTCTGGCAATCCACTGTACGATCGGGCAGCAATCAAAGCCATTAATGATGCAAGTCCGCTGCCGCCGCCATCTTCTGAAATGGAGATAGCTGTGAGATTACATCCTTGAGGGGTATTTATTTATGAAGAAAAGATCGACTGCATTTTTTACAATAATACTTTTGATTTTATTGATTGCGCCTTGCAGCGCCGAGAAAATCTACATTGATGTCACAGCTTCCGGCATCAAGAAACTTCCCATCGCGATCCAGCCTTTTATAGGTGCACGGGAGGTGTCCAGTATCGTAAGGGCTGATATGAACTTCACCGGTCTGTTTGACTGTCTGGAGGATGCTGCACAGATCGAACGTCCTGATCAGCCATTCAGCGCGCAAAGCTGGAAAGGGCTGGGGGTAGAGCTGGTCGTAAAGGGCATCGCAACAAAATCAACTGCGCAATTGCTGGATATCACAGTATCCGCTTATGATGTTTCTGAAGGCAGGGAAGTTCTGCGAAAAGAATATACCGCAAAACCGGACCTGACAAGAGTGCTCGCCCATTCCATATCCAATGACATCTATAAATTGCTTACCGGGAAACAGGGTATATTCAAGACCAAGATCGCGTTCATCGCCCAGAAAACGGGCCTGAAGGAAATGTACATGATGGACTGGGACGGAGAACGCATGTATTCGGTTGGAGTTAAAGGGGGAATAATACTGGCGCCGAGATGGTCGCGTGATGGAACAAAAATCATGTACTCCGCTGAAAAAAACCGCAGATGGCATATTTATCTGCTTGATATGATCGCCATGCGCGAAACTACAGCGATGCCGCTTACAGGAGTTAGTATAGTAGGCAGTTTCTTTCCGGACAACCGACACTTTGCATACTCTATCTCGAAGGACGGCAACTCCGATATCCTGGTGGGCGATATAGGAGGTTCGCAGGGCCGCAAGATAATTTCGTCGCCATGGATAGATGTTTCACCTTCCATCTCTCCTAACGGCGCATCAATTGTTTTCGTATCGAGCCGTTCAGGGTCACCACAGCTCTATATCTCCGACCGCGATGGATTCGGCATACACAGGCTGACATTCCAGGGAAACTACAACACGTCGCCGTCATGGTCGCCCGTGGGTGACAAGATCGTTTACGCAAGCATGATCGGAGGAAAGAACCAGATATTTACGATCAAGCCCGACGGAAGCGGAGTTACACAACTTACAGATGCAGGCAACAATGAAGATCCCTGCTTTTCTCCTGATGGACGATACATCGCCTTCACATCGAACCGTGAAGGCGCCACGGGTATATTCGTGATGAGGGCAAACGGCGAAGACGTAAGACGGCTGACGCCACGAGGGTTCAGAGCCGCAAGCCCGGGATGGTCGCCTCAATAATAATTGCATTCAGAAAGCAGGCCTATCCGGCATCCTTCAATGCCGGATAGGCCTGCTCAACTCCAATACCTGCTGTACATTTGCATTGTCGTCGAACTTCACATACCATACTGCTCCGGCCGCTTGTGACGGCATTAGAACTCGCTTCTCTAACAAGCTTGAGATCATTTACTTTATATTCAGTTGTCAATACCTGAAGCCTTCAGATGCTGGCAAAGCAGTTAACCCTTATGTTAAGGTATGTTAAATTAAGTTAATAGTTAACAATATGAATCCATTACTATCCAATCCCGAATTTCTAAAAAGTGTTATCGAGACAATGTCTGATGGCCTGATGGTGATCGACAAAGACAGCACTATACTTTTCTTCAACAGAGCTGCAGAGGAAATTACAGGTTATAAGCGTGAAGATATCATCGGCAAACAGTGCTCAATGATCGACAATAATATATGCAGCTACAACAAACAGGTCGGCGACCGCAAGAAATGCACTCTATTTGAAAGCGGTACTATGCAGGGCGCCCGATGCCACCTTCGTGGAAGAGACGGGCGGGAAATCCATCTATTGAAGAATGCCGTGCTGCTAAAGGACAGCAAAGGTGAAGTCGTCGGGGCGGTCGAGGTAATGACCAATGTAACATCGCTGGACATGAAGGATCTCGAAATCGAGAGATTGAAGAGCGAACTGATGCATGGATGCGGCTTTATGGGACTCTTGGGCATGAGTCAACCCATGCGGCTTCTGCAGGAGCAGATAGAGAATGCTGCCTCGTGCGACGCACACGTCCTGATCTCAGGAGAAAGCGGCACCGGAAAGGAATTGGTTGCCGAAGCTATCCACAAATTGAGCAGACGCGACGAGGGCCCATTCGTAAAAGTGAACTGTGCAGCTTTGAATGAGTTTCTGCTTGAAAGCGAATTATTCGGCCATGTGCGCGGGGCATTCACCGGGGCTGTGAAGGATCGTCAGGGAAGGTTTGAGGCTGCGCATAAGGGCAGCATCTTCCTCGACGAAATCGGCGATATGTCGGCCTCGATGCAGGTCAAGCTTTTAAGGGTCATACAGGAAAAGCAACTTGAACGAGTGGGGGACCACAAGCCCATCAACGTGGATGTGAGATTGATAACAGCCACGAACAAAGACCTTGCCAGACTTATGGAGGCCGGCAGCTTTCGGGAAGACCTCTTTTACCGCATAAATGTCATCCCCATTCAGACTCCGCCGCTCAGAGACAGGCCTGATGATCTTCCGCTGCTTGTCTCGCACCTCCTTGAAAGGATCAGCCTGGTAAACAGAAAACGAATACAAAGCGTAAGCCCCTCTGCCATGGAAGCATTCGAGGCCTATAACTGGCCCGGCAACGTCCGCCAGTTGATCAATGCGCTTGAGTATGCAGCCATAACATGCAAAGGCGACACCATAGACATTGCAGACCTTCCTGAATATCTGTTCAATAAAGACCGCACAAAATTAGCCCGCAAGATCCCCAAGAGGCCTCACAAGGACAAAGATTATATACTGGCCGCTCTTGGCAAATTCAACGGCAATCGTACGCTGGCAGCCAGACATTTGGGGGTAAGCCGAGTGACTCTCTGGAAGATCCTGAAGGAACTGAACGTCCGGTAGTCCGTTGCCAGTCCTTAACTTGACGCCCTTGGTTGCGACAACTTAAATATTGCATGTCCAACATTTACAGACTGCACATGTCAAGTACTCATTGCTCAGATATGACCGCCGGTAAGTATACCCAAGCGTAGACCGTCAACTGTTATGGTAAAACGGCTTTATTGTCAATAGTAAAATGGTAAAATAAAATCATATTAGCTTTGCTGTCGATGTGCACTGGATCCCAAGTCAGGAGAAATAAGTCAGACTCTATCTTCTGGACAAACAGGCATCAAATCAGTTCGTGTTATTAATTTGACCACAGTATATTTTGCAATATAATTAAAACACTTCTTAAAATATGACCGGAGGTCAATAACACACATTCTGCTAGGAGGGTAACTATGAATCTGGATCAATACAAAGAGATTCTTTCTAATGCTGTAAATGCAGAAGCTGAAGCCTATGCCTTTTATGATTCCGTATCCAGAAAGACCAAAGACTCCATTATTAAGAAAATATTCAAAGACCTCGCAAATGAGGAGTCCAAGCACAAACGCATGTTGGAGGGTTTTCTGAAAAAAAGACCGGGGAAAATGCATTTTGCGGAATCCAAAGACTATAAAATCGGTGATGCATTGCCCACACCTGCTCTTACACTAGATCTCAAGCCGGTCGACAGCATATTGATTGCCATCAAAAAGGAACTTGAAGCTATGCAAATGTATACGCTGCTGGCAAATTCCAGCGCAGACCCGGAACAGAAAAATCTTTTCCTCGAACTTGTATCAATGGAACGCGGCCATAAAAGCAGGCTGGAGGACATTTACACAGACATGGCTTTTCCTGAAGTCTGGTAGCATAACAGAACATACGTATTATAAATATCAATATAAATCATTAAGATACGGGTTAAATATTAATTATATTAATTTTTAAATAAATATAAGTGCTTTGACGCCGTGTCAAAACAAGCGTTACAATTTGTCGATCATATACTGGAGGAGACTGTGCTGAAAGCCAGGACCGATTTGATAATCGCCTCAACCACCAGTATCCAGAACTTTGGGCTGTTCTATTCGATCCTGCCTGCCCATCAACGTATAAACCCTACCGACGTCCACGGTCAAGACTGCTTCATAATTTGAGTTATTGCGAATATCAATAACAACGAGAGGAGAATCTAACATTGGCTGCCGACAAGAGTGACAGTGGGAATTTGTGCAAGGAAACAGCAATGACGAAATTGCTTAATGAGTACCGGGGATACAAGGGGGCACTGATTCCGGTACTCCAGGAGGCTCAGAACATTTACGGATACCTGCCAAAGAATGTACTTCAGCAGATTTCCAGGGAACTGGACATTCCGTTCAGCAAAGTATTCGGCGTATGCACCTTTTACGCGCAGTTTCACCTGAAGCCACGCGGGCGCAACATTATTCGTGTGTGTCTGGGCACGGCCTGTCACGTTCGCGGCGGAGAAAAGATATTCCAGGCTGCTCAGGAAAACTTAGGAGTGGGGCCGGGAGGGACTACCGAAGACCTGCGTTTCACATTGGAAACCGTGGCCTGCATCGGTGCTTGTGGCCTGTCGCCCTGTATGATGGTCAACGAAGATACTCACGGCCGTCTGATGCCGAAAAAAGTCGGCGAAGTGCTCGAAGGCTACAAGTAGAGGAAGGAGGTCTGCAGAGTTGAAAACACTCGAACAAATACGCTCAAAATATCAGAAAGAGTACAAGAAAAAACTTGCCAGGAACCGCATTGTGGTTGGGCTTGGCACCTGCGGGATTGCGGCAGGCGGCGATAAAGTAATGGCTGCCATAAAGGAGCAGGTAGCAGCGCGCAATCTGGACGTTGACGTTGATTTTACCAGTTGTATAGGCATGTGCTTCCGCGAGCCAGTGGTGGAGATAGCTCTTAAGGGTGCGCCCAGTGTCATTTACAGCGAGATATACCCCGACAAGGTAGAAAGGCTGCTGGACAGCATTGTGGATAAAACGCCTGTCCTGGAATGGGCGGCCATGCAGATACCTGGCGATGCCACGCCTTACGAAGGCATAGAGATTATGGACAAATCGCCGTACTACGAAAAGCAGGTGCGATCGGTAACCTCGAGGCTGGGGCGCACTAACCCGGAGAGCATAGTGGATTATATAGCCACCGGCGGCTACGAAGCTATCGAAAAAGTTCTCGGCATGGAACGCATGGCTGTCATTGACGAAGTCAAGAAATCAGGCTTGAGAGGTCGCGGCGGCGCCGGATTCCCGACCGGAACCAAGTGGAATTTTGTTTATAACGCTCCGGATGATAAAAAATATGCAGTCTGCAACGCTGACGAAGGCGATCCGGGCGCATTCATGGATAGGTCAGTTTTGGAAGGCGACCCCCATTCTGTTTTGGAAGGCATGATGATCGGCGGTTATTCCATCGGCGCCGATGAGGGGTACATCTACTGCCGGGCTGAATACCCGCTGGCTATAAAGCGTCTCAACCTGGCAATCGCCCAAGCTGAAGAGCATGGCCTGCTGGGCAAGAACATACTCGACTCCGGTTTCAACTTTAAAATCAAGATCAAGGCCGGTGCGGGAGCTTTCGTTTGCGGCGAGGAAACAGCCCTTCTGAACTCCATCGAAGGATTGCGCGGCATGCCTCGCGTGCGGCCACCATTCCCTGCCAACAAGGGCCTGTTCGGCAAGCCGACAACCCTGAACAACGTCGAGACTTACGCCAACGTGCCTTTCATCATTCGCAACGGCGCCGACAAGTACGCAGCCATGGGCACCGAGAAGAGCAAAGGCAGCAAGGTGTTCTGTTTGACCGGCAAAGTCAACAACACCGGTCTGATGGAAGTGCCTATGGGCATTACCTTACGCGATATCATATTTGCTATCGGCGGCGGCATCCAGGACGGGAAACAGTTTAAAGCCGTTCAGAGCGGCGGTCCGTCCGGCGGCTGCATACCTGCCGAACACCTGGACACCCCTGTTGACTATGAATCCCTGGGTGCTTTGGGAGCTATTATGGGGTCGGGAGGCCTTGTGGTCATGGATGAGACCACCTGCATGGTGGACGTGGCCAAATTCTTCCTGAACTTTACCCAGCTTGAGTCATGCGGCAAGTGCACACCCTGCAGGGAAGGCACCAAGCGGATGCTTGAGATACTCAAGAAGATCTGCGATGGCAAGGGCGAGATGCAAGACATCGAGACTCTTGAGCTTCTGTGCCGTGTCGTCCGGAACAGTTCCCTTTGCGGTCTCGGCCAGACAGCTCCCAACCCTGTCGCGACCACCCTGCGCTATTTCCGCAATGAATACGAGGCTCACATCAAAGAGCACCGCTGTCCGGCCGGGGCTTGCACAGCCCTGGTTGAATACAGTATTCTGGCCGACAAGTGCAACGGCTGCGGAGCCTGTAAAAGGGCTTGCCCGGCGAACGCCATAACCGGTGAGAAGAAAAAGCCGCACACTCTCGACAGGGCTTTATGTATAAAATGCGGCAGCTGCTTCCAAAAATGCAAATTCGGCGCCCTTATAAGGGAATAGGGGGAGGTTAAACGAAAATGGCAAACATAACTCTGACTATCAACGGAAAAGAAGTGAAAGTTCCGGCGGGGACTAGCATACTGGATGCAGCACTGGGAGCCGGTTTCTTTTTGCCTACATTTTGCCATGACCCGATGATCCCGAACTATGGCGGCTGCCGCATTTGTGTGGTGGAAGTCAAAGGAGCGCGCGCGCTGGTTGCATCATGCAGCGCTGAAGCGGCAAACGGGATGGTTGTTGAAACGGAATCCCCGGATGTTGTGGAGGCCCGTAAAACCATGTTGGAGCTAATCTTGGCCAATCATCCGTCCGACTGCATTGTCTGCGAGAAGAATGGTGACTGCCGCCTTCAGGATTACGCATACCGATATGGAGTGAACCCCTCAAGATTCAAGGGAGAAAAGCACGATTATCCTGTCGAGGACAACAATCCGTACATCATCCGGGACATGAACAGGTGCATCCTGTGCAGCAGATGTGTGCGAACCTGCGAACAGGTGCCGGGCCGTGCAGTCATCGATTTCGCCTACCGCGGCTTCAACACCAAGGTTGCGCCACCTATGGACACTGACCTGGCAGGATCTGACTGCGTCTACTGTGGACGGTGCGTCGCGGTATGCCCCGTGGGCGCTCTTACCTATAAAAACCTGGCAGGCAAAGGCCGGCCATATGAAATCAGGAAAGAGCCTGTCACCTGTACCTTCTGCGACGCGGGTTGCACGTTTAATATCAATTACAAGGGCGATAAGGCAATAGGCATTTCTGCCAAAGCCCCCGGCAATGGCCGTCCCCTCTGCCTGAAGGGTAGACTGGGATTGGAATTGCTCTATGTCGATAAGCCTATTACTCCAATGCTCAAGAAGGGCGATGAATTTGTTAAAGTGTCCTGGGTGGAGGCCCTTGGCCTCGATGACGTACTGAAGAAATTGAAAGAGCAGGAAAAATAAATATCTGAAATGGAGGCAAGCCATATGAGGCTTGCCTCTGCGGTTTATCACTGCCTCAAACTGCCGACACCTTCTTGCGAGGAGCTTTAGAACCTTTCCGAATCTTTTCAATCGCCGCTGAACACGCTTTATACTCGGCTGTCTTGCTGATCGGATCGAAGACCGGATTGGTCAGCCAGTTGGCATTTGTTTCCCGGAAATGGAAGGTCATCCAGATCATTCCTCTGGGAACCTCGTCGGTTACTTTTGCCCTGATATTGACTTTGCCTCTTCTGGATCTGACACAAATGATTTCTCCGTTTTTAATGCCCAGTTCCTCGGCATCAGCGGGGGAAATATCTGCGGTTTCCTCTCCCATGAGGTCGTTCAATCCCTTGGCACGACCTGTCTGTGTACGCGTATGGTAATGGTAAAGCCTGCGACCTGTGCTGAGAACAAAGGGATATTCCGCATCAGGAACCTCTGCGGGAGGGGTCCAATCTACCGGTTTGAAACAGCCAATGCCGCTGGTAAATTTACCGTCCCTGTGGAGAGTAGGAGTCCCCGGATGGTCTAACGTAGGACATGGCCATTGCAGGCCGTCTTTCTCAATGCGTTCGTACTTTATCCCTCTCAAATTAGGGGCGAACACGGAAATTTCGTTGTCCCAAAGTTCCTGGGCGCTGTTCGATTCCCAGAAAACACCCCATCGCTCTGCCAGCTCTTTGAAAATCTGCCAGTCCTGTTTTGCGAGTCCCGGAGGAGTGCTTACGGCCCTGACTCTATTGACACGCCTTTCACTGTTTGTGAAGGTCCCATCTTTTTCCGACCATGCAGCCGCAGGGAGTACGACATGGGCAAACGGGGTAGTTTCATTAAGAAAAATATCCTGACAGACCAGAAACTCTGCTGAGGCCAGACAGTGCTCCATGTGTTTGATGTCAGGCTCTGAATTGACCAAATTTTCGCCAAAAATGTAAAAGGCCTTGATCGCTCCTGTGACCAGTCCATCCAGCATGTTCGGCATCATGCTTCCCACTTTGGGGGAAACCTTCTCCATACCCCATGCTTTCTTGAAATACTCCTGCGATGCTTCCAGGTCCACCTTCTGATAGCCCGGATAAACATTTGGTAGCGCTCCCATATCGCAGGCACCCTGAACATTGTTTTGTCCGCGAAGCGGATTAACGCCACCGCCTGTAAACCCGACGTTGCCCAAAAGCATTTGCAGATTGGCAGTGGAGAGAACATTGTTGACCCCGCACGTATGTTCCGTAATGCCAAGAGTATACATTAACGCTCCAGGCTTGACGGCTGCGAGATCGCGTGCCAATTGTCTGATATCTTCAGCAGGTATGCCGGAAATCTCGGCGGCACGCTCCGGAGTATATTCAAGCACTTTGGCCTTCAGTTCATCAAAGCCTTTGCAACATCTTTGCACATATTCCTTGTCGTAGATATCCTCGGTTATAAGAACATTCATAAGACCGTTAAGGAACGCGATATCACTTCCGACTTTTATGGGGAAATGCTTTTTGGCAAGTCTTGCAAGCGGTGTTTTGCGAGGATCTACCACATAAAGTTTAGCGCCATTGGCCACTGCATTTTTTACGAAGGTCGAAGCCACTGGATGGGCTTCAGTCATATTGGTGCCGATAGCAAGTACAAGCCTTTCATTTGCAAAATCGGCAAACGGATTCGTCATAGCTCCGGAACCGAACGAGATCGCCAGCCCGGCGACCGTTGGAGCGTGTCAGGTTCGGGCGCAGTGGTCGATATTGTTGGTGCCGAGTACCTGACGGAAAAACTTTTGCATCTGGTAAGAATCTTCATTTATGCTTCGGGCACAGCTTACTCCGCCGACGGCATCGGGGCCGTGCTTGGCAATGATTTCTTTAAATTTATCGGCTATCAGATTCAGAGCTTCATCCCATGAAGCCTCCCGCAATTTTCCGTTTTCCCTGATAAGGGGGGTCTTGATTCGGTCATCGGAATAGATGAAATCGTAACCGAAACGCCCCTTTACGCATAACCGCCCTTTATTTGGAGAACCATCCTCGACGCCTGTTACCTTGATAATGCGGCCGTCTTTTACGTGCAGCCACAGCTGGCAGCCTACTCCACAATACGGACAAGTAGTACGGACCTTCTCAGTCTCCCATGATCTTGCTTTGCCGATCGCCTTCTTCTCTATTATGGCGCCAACTGGACAAGCCTGAACACATTCACCGCAGTGCACGCAAGCGTTGTAGTCAACCAGGGGAAACCAGCCGGGAGGATACGGTTTGTCCTCCTTTTTCCCATAAGGATATGGAATAGCATAATTGCACTGGATAGTGTTACAGGCAGCAAGGCATCGGCCACATCGTACACACTTATTTAAATCCCGGACAATCATCGGAGTAGCATCGTCGATGGGGCGCCGTTCATAATCCGCCCTCTTCGGTATCTCTTTTATGCCGTGTTCATAGACCAAATCCTGCAATCTGCAATTGCCATTGGCTTCGCACAAAATACAATTGTGGTCACCATCAGCCAGCAGAAGTTCAAGTTGAGTCTTTCGCTGCTGCACGACCCGCTCGGAATGGGTCTGTATAACCATGCCGTCTGTTGCTGGAGTTGCACATGCAGGCAATAGCTCATCGGCGCCTTTGACCTCGACAATACAGATCCGGCAAATTCCTTTATGATCAGCAGCCTGAAGATAGCATAAAGTAGGAATATTGATTCCGCGGGACTGCGCTACTTCCAGAATGGTCTTTCCCTGCTCGAAAACAACCTTGTTTCCGTTCAACATCAATGTACCCATTGACGGCCTCCAGAAGATGCAAATCGAGAACGGGTTAATAAAGATCTAATCACCAGCACACCGGTTATCCCTTATATCTTAAAGTGATATTAAGTGCTATTCTCTTTTATTGAGGGGTGCCGTTCCATATGGTCATAACTATCGGCGTCTTGGTCACATGGATTGTATTTTGGCTATTATATTTTATAGACGACATAATTGGCAAGTTACACAAACGATAGAATCATATTGCATATTGCCGCAATGTTAGGCATATTCAATATACTGGATTCCAAGAGAAGTGGCCACGTTCCATATGACCTGCTGATTTCATGATAACGCGAGAAAATACTAACTTGCTTCCTTGTTGCCATGCCTTTGTTTTTGCCCTTCCATTCCGTTAAAATGAATCGTAAGTTCAGTGGCAGGAGGCTCTATGAAACTCACCCATTTCGATGAAGTAGGAAAGGCGCGCATGGTTGATGTAACCGACAAAGCAGTTACGACCAGAGTAGCGGTCGCCTCCGGGTCTATACACATGAAGGCTGCCACCGTGAAACTCATCATGCAGGGCAAGGTTGAAAAGGGTGATGTGCTTGGAGTAGCAAGGGTCGCAGGAATCATGGCTGCAAAGAAGACGCCGGAGCTGATCCCGATGTGCCACCCGCTGAATATATGCTCCATAAAGATAGATTTTACGGTCGACAGCAAGAACAATAAAATCGATATTACTTCAACCGTCAAGGTCTCTGGGCAAACCGGAGTAGAAATGGAAGCCCTAACAGCTGTATCTGTCGCAGCTCTTACAATTTATGATATGTGCAAGGCAGTTGATAAGGAAATGGTCATCTCCGAAACGATGCTTCTGGAAAAGAGCGGGGGCAAAAGCGGGCATTTCAAAAGACAGAAGTAGAAGTTGTTCTCAGCACTGTAAGTATGAGATGCGAACGGGATCGGCGTGAAAGTTACGCGCGATTTCAGATTCAGACACGTTTTCAGTATTCACACTTTAAGCTCAAGTGCACGGCCTCCCAGTAAGCTTCGGCATTATGGAATGAAAAGACGATGACAGATTTGATCTACGATTTTGACTTGAACGGAGACAATCTGAATCAATTTTTTGAAAATCAGGTTGCATTCTACCGACTGCCGAGAGAAAGAGTCAGCGATCTGTTACTGTCTCAACTCTACATCTGTAACAGGCTACGTATTCACAATATTTTTTATATCACAGATGAAATGAAGCATCTGGAAGGAATTACCAGAGGAACAAGGACAAAAAAGGAAAAACCCTTTAAGGGCCATCTTTTGAAGGGACTCTGGAAAAAACATTTCTATAGTGACCGCTTTCTGCCAAGAAATCTAGCTAATTACCTTCGGAGTGAGAGAGGCAAGAAAGCGGTCGATTCCTTTCTTGGAGACGCTATGGCAGGAAACCAAGCCGACTTCGTTGAGGAAAAGACCTTAGACAAAATTGCCTACTTTGTTACCTTTGGCGCTTACAAATACAAAGCTTCCTGTGCCGGCAAACAAAAAGACGCTATTACCGGGGAGTGGCTCATTTACGGAAAATACAAGGGCTTAAACTATTATCTTTGTATTGCACGCCACAATGCAGGCGACGAAAGGATTAGAAGTGAGATATTGAATGTGTGCACCAAAGAATTCCCATTCTTATTTAGATAATTTGCATAACGGGGCAATCAACCTGACACGCTCCACGCCTTGGTTTTATGAAGTCAGATATTCTGCGGCGCGTGCCGGTTATCGCTAATGTTGGTACTAGGAGGACTCAATGGCAATATGCCAAACTGGCGCTTACCAAGTAAAAAAGTCTGCGGTTCTAAAGGTGAAGAAAGCCATCGAAGAATTTGTCCGTTATGTTCAAGCCAATGAACCGGGTACCAAAATGTACTTGGCCTGGCAAGAAAAGGACAACCCGACAAAATTCAACCATCTATTTATCTTCGAAGACGCCGCCGCACAGAAGAAGCACGGCGAATCCGAGGCCGTCAAGCGTTTCGAGGCCGTTTATTCCCCAGAATTGGAAGGCGGGGATGTCGTATTTACTGACTATGAGATGGTTGCCGGGAAGCGTGAGGGCTGTTAGCCAGAACAAATGTCCCACTCAACTGGCCCAACCAGGCGCCGCTGAGCTTTAAACATTCGCTTCAAATAGACATAACCTCTTGACGTTATGACGCTATAGCGTTATAGTGAATTAACCACTTTGGAGGTGACGCCATGCCAACAGCGACAAAAAGAGCAACTGTCTATTTGGATCCTGACCTGCATAAGGCGCTGCGATTGAAAGCAATTGAAACATCCACGTCGGTATCGGAACTGGTTAATATTGCCGTCAGAGAGTCCATTGCCGAAGATGCAGAAGATATCGCGGCATTTGAAGACAGAGCAAAAGACACTTTAATCAGTTACGATGAGATGCTCAAGAAGCTAAAGAAAGATGGCCGAATATAGAATATATTTTCGAGCATCCGTTGAAAAGGATTTGGCCACAATCCCTAAAAGTGATTTAAAAAAGATTCTTCAGAGGATTAAAAGCCTCGGCGACAACCCACGTCCATCCGGCAGCGAAAAACTTACCGGCCAGGAAAGATATCGGGTCCGTCAAGGTCATTATCGAATCGTCTACTCTATTCAGGACAAGGAGCTGACTGTTTGGATAGTGAAGGTTGCTCATCGTAAAGACATTTATCGGTAAAGAGGCGGTTGAGATATATGAAAGCTAGGGAACTCGACAGGAAATTTTTGGAGAAAAGAAAATCCCTATGAATACCTGTCTACCGTAAATCTGTAAACCTCGACGTCCTCTGCATCAACCGGGATCCCGGCCTTCATCTTTGTAATGCGAAGCTGTTCTTCTACTGTATCGACACCTTCAAGATCTGGAAGCAAAAGCCCCCTTCTGTTTCCCTTCACAACTATGATGCCGTACTTCTTCGGATCGAGCTCGTCTACTGTTGTCTTTTCAGGCTCCGAGAGAACATCCACTGTGTATGCAATGTCATTGAGTTCATCGAATCTAACCAAAGAAAAACGCGGGTCCTCAGTTGATGCAGATACGGCATTGCGTACTATTTCCTGATAAAGGTTCTTGCAAGAAGGATGGAATGTACCGATGCAGCCGCGTAGCCTGCCATGAACCTTAAGACAGACAAAGACTCCTGCCTGTCTCAGCATGTCTTTCGGGAGTTCCTCGGGCGCCGACAACACCTTGCCGGTTCTGATGTATTCTTCAACCGCGTGCCTGGCCAGTTCGGCGTACTGGTGCATCTATTTTTTCCTTTGCAGCGTGTAGTCAGCCATCGTCAAAATAGCGGTTTTGCTCTCTGATTCAGGAAATATATCCAGCAGGGCCTCAGCCTCTTTGACCAACTTTCTTGCCACGTTAAACGACTCTTCGATGGCATTATATTTTGTAAAGAGCGCGGTAATTCTATCGAGGTTCATTTTCCTTCGTTCCGGAGTCACATCTCCTTTTCCATTATCTCCAGCCCCTGCTGTCTCCTTGATAATATCGATTACTTCTTCCCGCTCCTGAGCAGTCGCGGACTTAAGCAGATGGATCAGCGGCATTGTAATTTTACCCTCATCAAGATCTTTGCCCAGTTTTTTCCCAAGGTCTTTTTGCTTCGCCACATAATCGAGAATATCATCTGCAAGCTGAAAAGCTATGCCTACCTTAAGACCGAATTCAGACAACGCCTTTTCTCTGATGTCGGGTTGATCTGATAAGACAGCGCCGATCCTGCAGGCGGCAGAGATGAGAATGCCCGTCTTCGCTGAGATGATCTTGTAATATTCTTCGACTGTGATTTCAGGGTCGCCGGTCTTGTACAACTGAAGAAGTTCTCCTTCAGTCATCCTGGTAGTGGCCTCTGAGAGAGCCTCCATGATCTTCTGGCTCTTTCGCTCCACCGCAAGCCTAAGAGCGTTAGAATAGAGGAAATCGCCGACAAGTACCACAATCTGATTTCCCCACATGGTATTGGCTGCAGCCTTGCCTCGCCTGGTCTCAGCGCCGTCGATAACATCGTCATGAAGCAGAGAGGCTGTGTGTATAGCTTCTATTATTGCCCCGAGCTTCGCACGTTCTTTGCCATGAAAGCCGCACATGTCGGCGCTCATGAGCAAAAATAACGGCCTTATCCTCTTGCCGCCGCTATTTACAATATGCTGCCCGACCAACGGGACTATGGCCGCAGCACTGTCAAAAATAGCGAGCAATTCCCGTTCAACAGACTTTAATTCAGCTGAATATTTCTTGAATATATCTTCTGCCTTCATAGACTCCGCAACCGGATAGAATCAAGATTGATGCCCTCCCGCACCAGTTTTTTGAGGTCCCCAGGATTGAAAACACCTTTCTCAGTAAAAAAGGCGGAAACATATTTTGCCGGAGTTACATCAAAGGCTAAGTTTATAACATTTACTCCTTCAGGAGCAACTTTATGGCCATTGATAGTTCTGACTTCATCCGGGCTTCTTTCCTCAATAGGAATCATATCTCCTGACGGCATATCGAAATCAATGCTGCTCATAGGCGCCGCCACATAAAAAGGAATTCCATGCTCCTTGCAAAGCACAGCAACAGTATATGTGCCTATTTTATTAGCCACATCGCCGTTTCGAGTCGTCCTATCTGTGCCTACAATTGTGAGATCTATCATGCCCTTCTTCATCAAAGCACCTGCTGTATTGTCAGTAATTAGCGTTACCGGTATGCCTGATTGCATAAGTTCCCATGAAGTAAGCCGCGCGCCTTGCATCACCGGCCTGGTCTCGTCAGATATAACATGGATCTGCTTGCCCTGCTCCTTTGCAACCAACATCGGAGCCGTTGCTGTGCCGTATCCGCCAGTAGCAAGACTGCCTGCATTGCAATGCGTCAATATCGTGTCGCCATCTTTAATGAACTGAGCTCCCCATTCACCAATTGCCCTGTTTACCGCAATATCTTCGTCAAGAATCCTGTTTGACTCATCTATAAGCATTTTCTTGAGCTTGTCAATGGACTCGCGGTTATGGTTCTGCAGGAATTTCTTGATCCTTACGACAGCCCACTGGATATTCACGGCGGTCGGCCTTGTGCCGAGCAAGGTATTGAAGACAGGCTGCATACCCTCGACGAATTCGTCGAAGCTGGAGGCGCTGATTTCCTGAGCACCAAGTGCAATTCCCATTGCTGCTGCGATACCAATGGCAGGCGCTCCCCTGATCCACAGCTTCTTAATACCTTCCGCGATTTTATGATAATCTGCGCACTCCACATAAACGACTTCGTGCGGCAGCCTGCTCTGGTCGAGCATCATTACCTTATTGCCCTTCCACTCTATGGTTTTTACCATTTGCCCCTCCATTATGTGACTGGAAAAATCGTTGAAAAGACAAAAAGAACTGTCAGTACTACCACGGTTACTATCGTAGCCCAGGATATAGCGTTATAACCCCTGGAATTTACGTACTCTCCCATAATCTTGGCATTGTTGATCAGCATGATAACAAAGATGAGGACAAACGGCAGCATCAGACCGTTTACCACAGCGGAAAGAACCATCAAAAAAACAAGAGGCGCGCCAGGTATCAGAACTACTAAAGCTCCTGCTGCTATCATCATGGTATAGATACCAATGAATTGCGGGGCCTCCCTGAAAGTCTTGTTTATTCCGGCCTCCCATCCCATGGCCTCACAAATGTAGTAGGCGCTGGCGAGCGGTACGATAATAGCTCCAAGAATAGAGGCATTCGCAAGCGAGATCGCGAACAAGAGGGATGCGTAATCCCCCGCAAATGGTTTAAGAGCTAAGGCTGCTTCAGAGGCCTCGTTTACCTTTATACCATTCGGGAAAAGAGTCGTCGCACAAGTCACTATAATAAAAAAGCTGATAATGTCAGTAATCGAGCATCCAATAATCACATCCAGTCTCGAAGCTTTATAATCCTCCTTCTTTATGCCTTTTTCGGCTATGGACGACTGTAGATAAAATTGCATCCACGGAGTTATCGTCGTACCTATGATACCTATGCTCAGATAGATGTACTCGGTATTCCATTGCAGACGTGGTACAAACGTGCTTTTGGCAACTGACGCCCAATCAGGCCTGGCCATAAAGCCGGATATAATGTAGCCAATAAAGATCAAGCATGCAAAAAGCAGCACATTTTCTACAAAACGATAACTTCCCTTGGCGACAAGCATCCATATCGCAAGAGCGCCAAGCGGAACCATAATATATTTACTCATGCCAAGAATTTCCATACTTGCCGCCCAGCCTGCAAAATCTGCTACAGTATTTCCAAAATTGGCAATAAAAAGGCCAAGCATCATGAAGAATGCGGCCTTGACTCCATAATTTTCGCGAATAAGATCGGCGAGACCCTTGCCAGTGACCACCCCCATACGACCAACCATCTCCTGTATTACCACCAACGCAATTGTAGTAGGTATGAGCGTCCAGAGCAACTCATAACCGAAGCGCGCACCGGCCACGGAATATGTTGTGATACCGCTGGCGTCGTTGTCGATGTTGGCGGTTATAATGCCCGGTCCCATAACTGTAAGAAAAAGGAGAAAGTTCTTCCAGCGGCTCATACTTTTCTTCTTCCTCTTTTTGCCGAAGGCGGCAGTATTATGTCAATCACATCATCTACACTCACAATGCCCAGCATCACATCATCAGCATCAACAACCGGCAGGGCAACCAGATTATATTTCGAAATGATCTCGGCGACCACCATGTCGTCGGTTTCAGGTGTTACAGATTTCAGTTTGGTCTCCATTACATCCGCTAAAGTCGACTGCGGATCAGCCATTATGATATCTCGCAAGGACGCGACTCCGACCAGTTTTTCTTGTTCATCTACAGCATAAATATAGTAGACTGATTCAATTTCCTCGGCATCCTTTTTGAACCGATCTATAGCTTCTGAAACAGTAATCTGGGGCGGATATGCTATAAATACATTTGTCATAAGTCCGCCGGCAGTGTCTTCCTCATGGCTTAAGAGCTCCTCGATATCTTCGGCTTCTTCTCTATCAATATGCTCAAGTATTTCCTTGGCCTTTTCCGTTGGAAGATCACTAAGCACGTCTGCAGCCTCGTCGGGCTGCATTTCCTCTATTATATCTGCAGCCTGTTCGGTGTCTATTGAACTGATGATTTCAGCCTGCCTTTCCGGCATGAGCTCCGAAAGCGCTTCAGCTGCTGTTTCGATATCAAGGTCTTTGAATAGATGCGCTCCTTCCTCTCTGGAGACCTGACTTATAAGGTCAGCAATATCGGCAGGATGCAGATCTGAAAGCATCTGCCTTGGAACAGTCAAAGCTATAGATTTCAGTTCAGGCCTCAGCGGCTGTATATAGTTCCAGCTGATCAAGTTATAAGACAGCTGAGTCTTGAAAAATTTCAGCACCTCGTCGCTGCTATGCTCGGCCCCTAACCTTCGCAGGATTCCCCTCATCCCGACATCCACAGCTATAAGAACTGCGCTGCCGTTATAGCCTTCGAGCTTGATGTCGTTGACACGAACGACTTTTGCGCCGTTAGCATCAACAATCTGCTTGTCAAGTATATCCCTTACCGCAAGAAGATCTTCTTCCGGGTATTCATATGACTGCAATGAATCTGCATACTGAAAGCTGGATATAATCCTCTTATTGAAGATATTTATGGCATCCCATTTGATTATATTGGGCTTGCCTTTCCGATGTATGATAACGGCCGATATCTCAGGAAGTGGGTCTCCCTTGACAACGATAACATCCTTAACCCGGCCGATGACCTCCCCTTTCGGGTCAAAAACCGGTTTCTTGATTATCTCGCTGAGAAATAGTTCACCGAAAAGTGCCATAAACTATAGTATAGATGAACGACAGGAGAGGATGGAAGCAAGAGGCAAAACTGCTATGGCCTGACAATTGTGAATGGATTTAAGCAGTTCAGGATATCAGGGGGCTTTCTTTGTCATCCTGTAGACAAAAGCCAGTATTTCCGCCACCGCTTTGTACAATTCCGGGGGTATCTCACGGTTCAGATCTATAGCAGACAGCACCTCTACAAGCTGAGTGTCCTGTTTCAGCGGAACCTTGTGTTCTTTGGCCACGTCGAGTATTTTGTCGGCAAGCCAGCCGCTGCCTTTTGCCACGACCTTCGGGGCCGCATCTTCCTGGGGCTTGTATTTGAGGGCTGCAGCTTTTCTTCTCTTCTCCATAACTATACTTTTATGTTTATGATCCTGTCGTATGGTTCCAGGTTCTCAAGCTGCTCAAGAGACATGTCATCCTTATCAAGCACCCTGAGACCTTTTAGATTGAGCCCCTTGCCGGCAAACTGCGCCTCCAGTTTATTTATGCTTCCTGCAAGCATCATTTTGAAATCATCGTTTTCGGGCTTAAAAGAGACAAAAAACTCTTTGTTATGAGAAAGCACCATTATCACGAGTTTTCCATAGTCTTCAAGGTCCAGATTGAGGCGGCAAGAGAAGGTTTTATCGTTAGCGGTCTCCCTGCCCTGGCTGAAGGCAATTTCTCCATCCCTGAGCTCCTGCCAACCGACAGGGAGAAAAGTATAAAAAGATTGAGTTGTCCTCGAAAGAAGCTGATATGTCTCTATGTCACGGAGCATGCCGTCAACTGAAGCAGCTGCAGTCTTAAAGGAGATATCGTTTGAGTTACCAGATACAATAGCATCCTTCAGCCTAAGCAAGTTGGCCTTAAGATCGTTCCCGATTAAAGCCTGATCCATTTTCTGGACACCTGCGGCCTCGCTTCCCGGTAAACCCTTTGACTGTTGAAGCAGTTCTGCAACGGTCTTAAGCTTAGACTCCAAGGCTATTCCGGTATCCCTCAGGAGGCTTTTCAAGTTATCGGCTGAGCTGTCCGACAGCAACTTATCGATACTGGCAGCGACTTCCAGCTTTAGGTCCTTCATAATTGGCTGATCTTTAAGTCCGTCAGGAAGTGATTTCAGAAGTTGATCAAGCCTTGACTGGATGTCTTGTCCAGTTGCTCTCAGACTGTCCTGCAATATGATTTGAAGCTGGATCCTGATATCTTTGGGTATATGAGCAATGTCGGATGGCAGCAACTTCAGGAGACTTTCAATCTTTTCTGCCGGAATTGGCGTATCATTGCCGGGAGATATGAATTGCTGCAGGAACTTGTTAAGCGTTTCCCCTTTGGGCTGTTGCGGCGGCGATTCCTCTTTTTCGGCCAAACCCATGAACTGGAGTTTCAGTTCACTAGGCGACGAAGTCGTCCCGATCACCTTCAGCATGACCTGAGTATCTTTTTGCAGCGGGATATCAGTCTTAGCCGTGATGAAACTGCCCTTGATCCGGAGCGTTACCGCACCGGTCGAAAGCAAATCCATCACCTCTCCTTTGACTATCTCACCGACATTAAGCGGGATCGGTTTGCCAAGCGGCTTGGTAACAGTGATAAGGCCGTCTGAGAGGCCTGAAACCTTGAAATTAATCATGTCTATTCTTATTATATCGTAAGAAATAGTTTGTAAGTTGAAAGAGAAGGAGAATCCATGCTTGATGCCAGATTCGTCAGAGAAAATATTGATATTGTAAAAGCCGCGCTCGGTAAGAGAAATGCCGACATAGATCTCACAGAATTTCTAAGCCTTGAAGAAGAGCGGCTAAAACTTCTTAAGGAATCCGAAGAGCTTCGAAATAAGAGAAACGTCGTATCAGAGGCAATCGGCAAGCTAAAGCGCGAAAGGAAAGATGCCGATCACCTGGTAAAAGAGATGAAGGGAGTTGCCGACAGGATAAAAGATATAGATGATATCCTTAAGGGCATTGAAGACAAAACAAATCTGTTTTTGCTCACGATACCGAACATCCCTGACGAATCAGTGCCTGTTGGAAAGGACGAAAACGATAACGTCGAGGTTCGCAAGTGGGCGACGCCGCGCGAATTCGACTTCCAGCCACTCAACCACTGGGATGTCGCCGAGGTGCTGGGGATAATAGATTTTGAGACCGGCGCAAAGATCGCCGGAGCGCGTTTCTCTTTGATGAAGGGTGCAGGCGCAAGGCTTGAGCGCGCACTTATGAATTTCATGCTCGACACTAATACAGCAAAAGGGTACACAGAAATCTTTCCTCCCCTGCTTGTCAACCGTGAAAGCATGACTGGAACCGGCCAACTCCCAAAGTTTGAGATGGAACTCTTCAGGATTGCCGATCCTGAATTCTACCTGATTCCGACTGCCGAGGTGCCGGTGACGAATATACACAGAGGCGATATCCTGCGTGAAGAACAGCTCCCGCTCTATTATACTGCCTATACCCCTTGTTTCAGACGGGAAGCTGGATCATATGGCAAAGATGTCAGAGGTTTGATCCGGCAGCACCAGTTCAATAAAGTGGAGCTTGTTAAATTTGCAAAACCGGAAGACTCTTATGCTGAGCTGGAGAAATTGACTTCCGATGCCGAATACTTATTACAGAAACTTGGTCTACCATATCGTGTTATCGTCCTATGTACTGGCGATATGGGCTTTTCATCAGCCAAGACTTATGACATCGAAGTCTGGCTGCCTGGTCAGGGACGTTATCGCGAAATATCCTCCTGTTCTAACTTCGTGGACTTCCAGGCCCGCAGGGCAAACATCAGATTTAAGCGCGAGGGCAAAAAGGGAACTGAATTTGTGCATACACTTAATGGTTCGGGACTTGCTATTGGAAGAACTCTGGTGGCGGTTCTGGAAAATTACCAGCAGAAAGACGGAACTGTTGTTGTGCCTGAGGTTTTGCGGCCGTATATGGGGTCAGAGGTAATAAAATAATCCATTTGCATTATCGACATTTTCGTGCTATACTCCAATCTGAAATTAGAAGTGTTTGTACGCATGGAGCCACAAAGACTTTTAACTTTGTGGCTTTTATTGTTCTGAGATCATAAGGTCTCAATTTATCGCAAGGAGGCAGTAAAGAATGGCTCAAGGCACGGTGAAGTGGTTCAATGAATCCAAGGGATTCGGATTCATAACAAGCGAGGACGGCGGCGACGTATTTGTACACTATTCTGCTATAGTCTCAAACGGCTTTAAATCTTTAGCCGAGGGAGATAAAGTCACATTTGATGTGGAGCAGGGACCTAAAGGTCCGAAGGCTGTCAACGTTGTAAAGCAGTAATACTCTAACGATAAACTCAAAAGGCTTCCATATTGCAGGAGGCCTTTTTTTTCGGGCATCAGCTGCCATTTAGCTAATTGACAATGGATTCCAATGGTTTTATGATAGAAGCAATAATTGAAACACGCCGAGATCCATTTATATGGATGCGGGGGACCCTAAGGATTGGGGCGAAATCCTTTTTGGAGAGGACACTTCCAGGTCCGAGCCCGACAGCTAACCTCGTAGGCGATTGGAAGGATAAATGGGAATGGTTATATCAAACCGGCCTGCCGCCGCTCTTGTTCCTGCCGACATTTGGATAGGAGACGATTATGCTTGCTAAGGAATCTCCTATTGCAGGGATAATTAAATCACTTGGTCTAGTTTTTGGAGATATCGGCACCAGTCCAATATATACCCTTACTGTAGTAATTCTACTGACAAAGCCGACAGAAGCGCATATTCTAGGTGTTCTTTCGCTTATAGTATGGACTCTCGTCATACTTGTTTCAGTTGAATATGCCTGGCTCGCTATGAGCCTCGCAAAGAAAGGCGAAGGCGGCACCATAGTGCTCAGGGAATTGCTGGTTCCAATGCTCAGGTCAGGCAGAAAGATAGCATTAATTACATTTCTTTCCTTTATCGGGATATCGCTCCTCATAGGCGACGGCGTCATAACCCCGGCCATAAGTATACTAAGCGCCGTCGAAGGTCTGCTGTTGATTCCAGGCCTGGAATCAACAAGCCAGAACACACTGATAACGATCGCCGGTCTTATAGCCATAATTCTCTTCTCTTTTCAACGCAAAGGGACAGGAAAGGTTTCATTCGCATTCGGCCCAATCATGATAATATGGTTTGCCGCACTGACAATTTCCGGAGTCGTTGAGATAGCTCAATATCCTTCTGTTCTGAAAGCACTGAATCCGTATTATGCGATCAATTTCCTATATGAAAACGGGTTAGCAGGTTTTTTTGTACTTTCAGAGGTAATTCTATGTGCGACTGGTGGTGAAGCGTTGTATGCAGACATGGGTCATCTTGGACGTATACCCATAACCAGAGCATGGTATTTTGTATTTATTGCCCTAGTTTTGAATTATTTGGGGCAGGGAGCTTTTTTAGTAAGCCATCCGGGCACAAAAAACGTACTTTTTGAAATGATATTCAACCAGTCCCAGACATTCTATGTTCCATTCCTAGTGTTGAGCATAATAGCGACTGTTATAGCGTCACAAGCAATGATAAGCGGCATGTTCTCCATCGTTTACCAGGGGATGACCACGCATGTAATGCCTCTGTTCAAAGTCGATTATACTTCCGAAGATATGCGATCGCAGATATATATCGGCTTTGTGAACTGGTTCCTACTTATTGCAGTACTCTACATGATGCACACCTTCAGGGAATCAAGCAGCCTGGCTGCTGCTTACGGACTTGCCGTTACAGGCACTATGACACTAACGGGAATAATGATGACATGGATATTCACCCTGAAAAAGAAAAAACTTCTTGCCATAGTTTCGGTCCTCGTTACTTTTGTGGATGCCGCCTACCTGCTGGCGAATATATATAAAATACCCCACGGCGGCTACTGGTCCCTCATTATCGCAGCGATACCGTTATGCGTCATCCTGCTTTACACCCGCGGCCAGAAAAAGCTTTACAGGACCATGCAGCCCATGGACAAGAAGGAATTCTTGCAAATGTTTGAGCAGGATTACAAGGGCATGAACAAAATAAAAGGGACGGCACTTTTCTTTGCCCGCGGCATACAAAGAGTCCCGCCGTATATCGTCAATACAATGTTTCTCAATAACATCCTATACGAGGACAACATAATAGTCTCAATAGCTGTAAGGGACGACCCTTTCGGTACGATCGGTTTGTTCAAAGACTCGCCGGCGCAGGGCCTAAGGTTATTTGAGATCCAAGTGGGATACCTTGAGGTTTTTGATGTCGAAGAGATCCTGAGGGAGGCCGGAATAGATGAAAAAGCCATATTTTACGGCATCGAGGATATAGGCACAACGAGCGTAATCTGGAAGACTTTCTCTATAATAAAGAAACTGACTCCGCACTTCGTCCAGTTCTACCGCCTGCCCCCTCAGAAGCTGCACGGCGTAGTGACACGGGTAGAGATGTAATTTTTGACCATGCAAGTCATGCTATAA
>Ga0187786_10000079_pt1 | contig 30489 bp, 36 predicted proteins | sample 0815_BV2_10_20_M_FD_132449 | JGI IMG/M metagenome (GOLD analysis project Ga0187786, IMG submission 132449) | Tropical peat soil microbial communities from peatlands in Department of Meta, Colombia - 0815_BV2_10_20_MG | ecosystem: Environmental > Terrestrial > Soil > Wetlands > Peat | place...
ACGCGAGGGTATTGAGACCTTCATGCTGAAAAAGAAATCAGTGCACCTTCTTGCCGAGGGCAGGCTTGTCAACCTCGCTACGCCTAAGGGGATGGGACACCCGATTGAGGTCATGGACCTGAGCTTCGCACTCCAGGCACTCTGTACTCAGTACATAGCAAAGAACGGAAAAAACCTCAAAGGGGGCGTGTATGACGTCCCGAATGAGATTGACGAGGAAGTTGCAAATCTCAAACTTACATCACTCGGTCTATCCATAGATACTTTATCAAAATCGCAGAAGAACTATCTCTCCAGCTGGGACATCGGGACATAACCTTTGCTCTTTCGGCTCCGGCAACTCAATTTTTAATTATCAAAGGTACCGGGATTCCACAGCTCATGGGGATTCCCCTCACCTTTTACCGAAAAAGACTACCCTTGCTGAAAACCGGGCGATTTCAGCGAATGTCAGAAAAAAATCATTTCAGCCGGTTTGAAATTCCGATATCCTATCAATCAGGGACATGAAATCCGGGAAGGCATGTCTTTAGACTTGCTCTCTCCTTGCCGCGTAAAGGTATTCCTGGGCATACCCGCAGAAATCGCCAAAATGGTCCCGGGCGAACGTGCGGATTGTCTCGTATTCTCGCCCGGTTAAATGAGTACCTTCGGTAAGCGCCGGCAGGTAGTGTTGTTTCATGATCCGCCGGATCCAGACATCAACGGGGAATGCCTCATATGTTTCGAAGGCAAAGAGAAGAATACAATCAGCTGCCTTGGGGCCAATGCCCCGGAGAGACATCAATTCTTTCCGGGCCTCCTCGTAAGGAAGATTGCAGATCTTCTCTTCCCATCCCTTTGTTCGGGCGATCTCCCGCGCAGTATCAAGAACATAGGGATGACGATACCCTAACCGGCATTCTTTCAACTTTTCACTTCTGCGATCAATGTCCATGGGTCGGGGAAATGCATGGTAGAGCTTTCCTTCAAACTCAATTTCCTTGCCAAATGTGGATGAGATTAAGGCGATCCTCCGGGTAATCGTCGGAATGTTGGAATTGGTCGAGCAGATGTAGGAAACTATGCATTCCCAGGGGGGCTGTCGCACGATCCGCAGTCCAAGGCAGCGCCGGATAGCTGCATGAATGATGGGATCGTGATCAACCGAATCAAGGATACCCGGGAGATCGAGATCCAGGGAGAAATAATGACGGATAAATTTTGCAGGAACACCTTCGAAAAACAGCTGATCTTCGATTTGCCGTATTTTTATGATTTGGTCCTCAACAACACCGTACCACCAACCGTGGTCCTCTTTTCTCCATCTGAAGACCTGGCCGCAGCTCAGCGTCTGATCGAGAGAGAAAATCTGGTGCGGCTTCAGGGTGAGGACGGGCATGTTCTTAATTCTACAAAATTATGTGTCTTCCTCCCATATATCGACACGGATAGGGAAAGAGACCATAAAAAACGCCCGGAATGATTTTTTCGCAACCCGGATCTACTTTCACTCCGAAACGAATAGCCTTTTAATATATAAATCAATAGTTCTTTCATGGAACTGGCAGATACCTCAGGACATTTATTGAAGAAGGACAGGACTGGGAACGCAAACACACCTCAATCAAAGGTGTTTCGATCATCCGTTTGCCCGCAACAAAAAATCGTTCTCCTTCCCTCGCAATTGATATTAATCCCATTGGCGACAACGGGCTTCCCATGAAGAAAAAAGGGATTATGATCATGAATTCTGCCGAGATTGCCGCTTTCCGGGCAGCATTCAATAACGAAAAAATTGACAGCCTCATCGCCGCCCTCGAAGAAGTCCTCCCTGAACGGAAGTCCGGAGGAAAATCTGCGAAGCCGGATGTCCTGCAGATTTAGCACCTTTTCTTTCGCTGGAAGTACAGGAGATCATTTCAGATGAAAAGCCAGAGTATCCTCCTCACGACAGTCATTTTCACTGCTTTGCTGATGAGCGGGTGTCTTGGGATCAAGCCCCTCGCTGTATCACATCCCGAATCACCTGCAATCTTTGTCGATTACCAGAAATCCGGGGGCATTGCCGGTCTTGATAACCGGCTTGTAATTTTCACGAACGGGGCGGGACTCATATCCGGTAAGAATGTTAACCGTGAACTGTCGTTTAATCAGTCAGAACTCAGACACCTTGATGAACTATTTTCACGCGCCGGCTTTTCCGAACTTGAACCAAGTTATACCTCGCGACATGGAGGTGCCGACTTGATCAGGTACTCAATCAGCTTCAGAAATATGACCGTGACAACGGAGGATACTGCCATCCCCCCTTCATTACAGCCCGTGATCGATGAATTGAATGGAATAATGGACCGGAATCTGGCACCGCAGAAGAGTATCAGTGTCATCGGAAATCTGACCGGCTGAAAACTTCTTCGATCTCTGAAATTTTTAAAAGAGTTTATTTATTTTCATACATGCAGGACTGAACATCATGTCCCAGTTTGCCAATAGCGTCTGCTCTGCAACGCTGACAATGACGCATCTGCTTAACGTACTTCGAGCATTCATCCTGCATCTTCCTTTTCATTTCCTGCGTTGGAGGGGCAATATCAGCAAACTTGTATTGCGCAATCAGTGGAATGAGATTAAATGTGTATACACCCATCTCACCAACTTTCTTGGCGATTGCCGGGATATGGTCTTCATTGATACCAGGGATATAGACCGTATTGATCTTTACAATCATATTCCGCTTGACCGCTTCTTCAATCCCTTTAAGCTGCTGGGAAAGGAGCAGCTTGGCAGCTTCAAGTCCGGTATACCTCTTTCCGTTATAATCGACAAACTGGTAGATCTTAGCGCCAATTTCCGGGTCAACGGCATTAAGAGTGACGGTAATATTTCCGACATCGTACTTCTGGAGAAGATCGATCTTATCAGGCAGTAACAATCCGTTCGTACTGATGCATTTTATGACGCCCGGGTATTTCTCGTGCAGACGCCGGAGTGTTTCGAAGGTCTCTTCGTTCGCAAGCGGATCGCCGGGTCCGGCAATTCCAACAACTTTTATGTAATCATATTTATCAACCACTTTCTTGACCATTTCCATCGATTCATCAGGATTGAGAACACGGGTAGTGACACCAGGACGGCTTTCATTCACGCAGTCAAAGTCCCGGATGCAATAATTACACTGGATGTTACACTTGGGAGCGACCGGGATATGGCACCTGCCAAAATTATGACAGGCTTTCTCCGAAAAACAGGGATGTTCCTGGATTTTGCGCATTTGAGCGGCATCCCACTGCACTTTTTTTCCTGCTACCTCTGCTACCCTGACTTGATCGGTCATATTCAACACTACCTGATGCGCTGTAAATGTATAAATAAAGCACAATTGTACACCCGAAGCACGAGCCATCAGATAACGCATTGGAAGGTCACTGAGAACAAACGTTTATGGTTTCATGGAGTACGGTATAAAGGGTTGAAGTATGAAGAAATCTGAAAAAATAAAGGGAAAAGAAGCAAAAGCTGCCCGCGAGAAGTCGTACAGGACGTATGGGATAATCCTTGTTGTCGGGCTGGTCGTAATTCTGGTTACCGGTTATTATCTTCTCTCGAACCGGACCGTTGCAAAGAGCGGTGACACTGTCGGTGTATATTACACGGGAACGCTTGACAATGGAACAGTGTTCGATTCAAACGCCAATACCACTCCTTTGGAATTCACGCTTGGGTCAGGACAGATGATCCCGGGGTTTGATGAGGCTGTCACGGGGATGGCAGTCGGCGAAGAGAAAACGGTTACCCTTCCCTTCGAAAAAGCTTACGGACCTTACTACCCTGACCTGGTCGTTACGGTGAACCGGACTGCAAACATGACGATAACAAACCCCTATATCGGTCAAAGGCTGACACTCACCAATCCTTCTACGGGAGCAACAAACACGGTAACGGTAGTTAATATTACCCCCAAGACCATAACGGTGGACGCAAATTATTTCCTGGCAGGTCAGAACCTAACCTTTACGATAAAACTGGCGTCGGTTAAAAAAGCATAACGCATTTTTTCAAAGAAAAAGATGGGCCCGGCCGGATTCGAACCGGCGACCTCCGCCGTGTAAGGGCGACGTCATAACCGACTAGACCACGAGCCCAAGACTCCAACTATATTTACCTGTATGTTTTTAAAAATGCTGGTTATCAGATTTATTTGTTAAGCGTAGCATTATTGAAATACGGTTTGCATGATAACCGTGTAAAATGGTTTTTTGTTTGGACCTGGGTTGCACTATTAACCCGGTGTGGGATCGAACTGCAGGATTTTTCTGCCCTCACGGTCGAAAATTAGAAGCTGGCCCTGTGAAATTGAATAGGCCTGGCTCCGTGAAAGATCCGTGAAATATTCTGATTCCTGATGCATCACACCGGTTGGAGTTGAACACTGGCTGGTTGCATTTCCCGGGCGACGGATCCAGAGCATTTGATCATTTCCGATATGGAACTCTGATGAATACTCGTTACATCCTCCGGAACCCCTGACTTTCTCATCGATGCCAAATAGTGCGGTTATGGAACTGCCGGAAATAACCGATGACCATATTCCGTTGGTATCGTCATACCAGCCAAGCTTCCATGTCGTGTTATGGATTGTTTGCGGGATCTTGGGATCAGCTGTCGCCATCGGCTTTTCAGGAAGTGTAATCGTGGGAGATACGGTTGGGACAGGCAATGGTGCCTGTGTCATGCATCCACAAGAGATGACTGCCAAAACAAGCATGGTGTAACCAAGGAAATACCTGGAGAGCATGAGAGAAAAAAGATCATACGGATACAAAAAATGAGAGATCGGCTCAGGCCCGATCATTGCACTTTCCGGTATTCAATTCCTCAGTTTTTCTGGTTTAAGGTTTCTTCAATTTGATATCAATCCCGTACTTCTCGGCGTTCCTGTCAGCAATTGCCTGAATCGCAGCAATCTCAGCATCCTGTCGTCTGGGCTTAAAGAGATGACGGAATCGTTTCTGGGTTTTAAGATACTCTTCAACGGGTTTTCTGACTACCTTCTTGACTTTGGTAACATTCCCCTCGACCATTTCGAAGTTTGTCCAGAGGCCGGTCTCCAGAGCGAGCTTTGCTATAGCGATGGTCTGATCCCCTTCAAATCCCCAGCCCGTACAACAGGGGGCATGAACCTGGACGTAACAAGGCCCCGGAGTGTTGATGGCTCGTTCAACTTTCTGTTTAAAGTCTGCCGGGTATGCTATCGAGGCAGTCGCCACATACGGTGCTCCATGGGCCGCAAGAATTGCGGGCATATCCTTTTTCGGGCGTTTATTCCCAAATGACTGAGAGCCCGCCGGACTTGTCGTTGTACTTGCATCATAAGGAGTTGCACCCGATCTCTGGATACCCGTGTTCATGTAGGCTTCGTTATCGTAGCAGATATACGTGAAATCATGCCCTCGTTCAAAAGCGCCGCTGATACAGATCATCCCAATATCAAATGTCGCGCCATCTCCTGCCATGATAACGATCTTCTCTTTTCTGCCTTGTTTCTTGATGGCAGCATCAATCCCGGAAGCTACTGCTGACGCATTTTCGAAAAGTGAGTGGATCCACGGAACTTTCCATGCTGTCTCCGGGTACGGGGTTGAAAAAACCTCCATGCATCCTGTGGACGATACGACGATCGTATTCGGACCTGCTGCCGTTGTGGCCAGTCGAGCTGCCAGCGCAGCTCCACAGCCCCCGCACGCACGGTGCCCGCAATCGAACAATTCACAAATTGCGTCACTCATGTCAGAGCACCTCCTTCCTCAAACCATAGAATTGATCTCCCTTACCGTTCTCGACAAGTGATACAATCTCTTTGATATCGCGTTTCCTGACATCCCTGCCTCCGAGACCGAGAACGTACCCTTTTACCGGGATTCCTGAACCGTACAGGGCATCCCTGACCTCGAGAACCGTCGCCCCCTTTGCACCAAGCGAGATATTTTTGTCAAGCACAGCGACTCTTTTTTTACCTGCGAGGATCTTTGCGATCTCATCTGAAGGGAACGGGCGGAAAACCCGTATTTTCAGAAGTCCGACTTTCTTTCCATCTTTCCGCATCTCATCGATGGCATCCTTGATCGTACCACAGATGGATCCCATAGCAACGATAGCAGTGTCTGCATCGTCAAGGCAGTATCCTTCGACAAGAGCACTATAATCCCTGCCAAACAAGGAACCAAATTCTCTACCGGCTTTAGCGATAACATCTTTGGCCTTTTTCTGGGCAAGATCCATCTCATACCGGAATTCCAGATAATATTCCGGCGTTGCATACATTCCAAAGCTGATAGGATCCTTCATATCGAGACGTTCTGCAGGATTAAATTCCGGCAGATACCTGTCTACTTCCTGCTGAGTCAGCATATCGACAGGCTCGTACGTGTGTGAAAGAATAAACCCGTCAAAACAGACGAAGGCCGGAAGGAGAACTGACGGATCTTCTGCCACGCGGTAAGCAATATAATGGAGATCCGTTGCTTCCTGGTTATCCTCGGCATAAAACTGCAGCCAGCCTGAGTCACGAAGGGAGATTGAATCCTGTTGATCGTTCCATATCGAGAGCGGGGCACCCATCGCCCTGTTTGCGATTGACATGATTATGGGCAGCCGCATTCCTGCCGCATTAAAGCAGACCTCAAACATGAGGGCAAGTCCCTGCGAGGTTGTGGCTGAATATGCCCGGGACCCCGCCGCACTGGCGCCGACGCACGCTGAAAGTGCGGACAACTCGTTTTCAACAGTAATGTACTCTGCATCGAGAAGCCCATTGGCGACAAATTCGGCAAGAGCTTCGACGATATGAGTCTGCGGGGTGATCGGATAGGCAGAGATCACCTGCGGACGGCTGAGGCGGACCGCTTCTGCCACGGCATGAGATCCTTCGGTTATCTCAAGCATCTTATTTCTCCTCCTGTTTCATCGTAATCGCCTCTTTAGGACATTCGGCAGCGCAGATCCCACACCCCTTGCAATAAACATAGTCCGGCTCAAAAGTGCCCGCTCCTGATGGATCTTCATGAACGCAACCTTCAGGACAAAGGGTTACGCACATCCCGCATTTTGAACATGTTTCATGGTTAAAGAACGGTTTGAAGACGCGCCAGGAACCCGTCCTGTTGTCACGGGATTTTCCCGGACGTGCCCGACAACCTGCAGCGAGGGCCATCAGGCATCCCCCCTGACATAGTTGAATGCCTCACGGGCTGCCGCGATATTCTTTGCAGCGAGTTCTTTGGAAAAGCGGTGGTTAAGTGCTTTTTCAAGGGCCGAGAACTGAATCTCACCCGTTGCCGCCGCAAATGCGCCCATGAGAGATGTATTCGTGATCGGCAGGCCTAATGCCTTAAGGGCAATGGACGTGGCATCAATTGTGATAAGTTTTACCCCTTCCGGGATCTGGTAATCCGGCTTTTTTTCTGTGTTGACGATAACGATGCCCCCTTTTTTCACACCGGCGAATACGTTGACATCCTTGATCAGCGTGCTATCCTGAACAATGATGTAATCCGGCTCGTACACCTGGCTCCGGAGACGGATTTTTTTATCATCAAACCTGACAAAAGCCTGGACAGGTGCCCCGCGCCTCTCAACACCGAACGCCGGAAACGCCTGGGCGAAAATGCCTCCTTCAAAAGCGGCGACGGCAATCAGCTCCGCAGCCGTGACTGACCCCTGTCCTCCCCTGCCATGGATACGTAGTTCTCTCAAGAAAAATCCCTAATAATCTTACATGATAAATCAATATAAATCTAGAGATCCACACTGAGCCCGAGGATCTCATGTTTGCCGGAAAAGATATCACGGGCAACCCGGGCAAGACCTCGGGATGCGCACCATTCATCATAAACAGCCACTTCCCGCGAAAGAAGGGTCCGGACTTCCGGAGCGATTGAGGGGGCCAGGCTTCCGGCTATCGCAACTCTGGCGCGCGGATTGAGAAGTAGCAGGGAGGCGCACTCCATCGCTGCGAACATCGCAACTGCAGGTACCTGTTCCTCAACAGCCAATGAAAACCCGACCCCTGCATGCTGGAATGCTTCATTAGCTGTGCAAATCCCCGCGTCTATTCTCCGAATCGCATCTACATCGAGAGCTCCGTGGAGCATTCCGGGGGCAAAAATACAGGCATCAAATGCACCAACAATCTTTCCCCTCGTTACCAGAAGAGTCACCGTATTCGAGCTCACGTCCGAAACAATGATGTCTTCCCCGAGATCATGACAAACCTCGTAGGCGATCCCAATCTTCTCCGGGCTTGACTGGTGAGAGTAGACCTTGAATCGCGGATCAGTGGGCGATCCCCTGTGAAGCCCCGGGAGAACCACCGCAGGAATGCCGCTCGCCGCTATTTCATCGTACACTCGTGTTCCTCCACCGATGTGCTTGCCCGCCCCCTCCCGGCTCACAAGCCCGCGGTTTTGCAGCTTCCCTATTGCGGTGATCTTCGAAAAGTTGTCCCCCATCGAGTAGCAGAGGGCGATGCCTTCGATTGCATCAACAGGGCAAATCCTTGCGAGATCCGATACACGGAAATCCTTTGCCTCCTCCCGGGAGATCTTGAACTCTCCGGCGTCCCCGGCAAAACGCATGGCCGTAGTGCCGTGATCGATGCCAATGAACATAACAGTAATCCTATAGCATGGATGACATAATTAGTACTAATGTTCGATGTTGTTACAGGCGGGGCAGGGTTTATCGGCTCACACCTCGTGGACACCCTTGTGGCTCAAGGCAACGAAGTCCTCGTTATTGACTCCCTTTGTGCAGGAAAGAAAGAGACGATCGCACGGCATATTGATTCCTGCAAAGTTCGATTTGTTCAGAAAGACCTGTTGGGAGATGGCTGGCAGGATTCGATTGCCGGCGCTGACCGGCTCTTTCACCTTGCCGCGGATCCAGATGTCCGGCAGAGTGCGGTGAATCCGGATCCAACATTCAACAACAATATTCTCGCTACCTACCGTGTTCTTGAAGCAATGCGGAAATGTGATGTCCCGGAATTAATCTTCACCTCGACATCAACCGTGTACGGAGATGCGGCCGTTATCCCAACTCCGGAGAATTATACGCCGCTCGAACCCATTTCCGTATACGGAGCGAGCAAGCTCGCCTGCGAGTCGATCATTTCGGCGTATTGTTACTCATTTGGCATGAAGTCCTGGAATTTCCGGTTCGCCAATATTATCGGATCCCGGAGCGGTCACGGCGTAATCATCGATTTTATCAGGAAGCTGCAGGCAAACCCGGCCGTTCTCGAGATTCTCGGTGACGGCAAGCAGACCAAATCCTATCTCGAGGTGCATGAATGCATAGCTGCAATGTTTTTTGCTGTCGGAAAGGCAAGGGGCACAGTGAACACTTTCAATATCGGGTCAGAGGACTGGATTGATGTGAAGAGCATCGCGGAGATCGTTTGCGAAGAAATGCACCTGAAAAATACAAGGTTCCTCTTCACGGGTGGCGAACGTGGTTGGGTTGGTGATGTGCCGAAGATGCAGTTGTCAGTTGAGAAACTGAAGGGTCTCCGTTGGAAACCCCAGACCGGATCGAGAGAAAGTGTGAGGATCGCCGTCAGGGCTATGCTTGACAAGAGCAGTTCCATCTGAGATTCCTTTTTAACACCGAATGATTTCCATGAAATATGTTGTAGTCCTTGGCGACGGGATGGCAGACGAACCTCTGGCGGAACTCGGCGGAAAAACCCCGCTCGAATACGCACGCACACCAAATATGGACCGGATGGCAAGGGAGGGTTCATGTGGGATGCTCCGGACCATTCCTGATGGCTTCGAGGCTGGCAGCGATATTGCAAACATGTCCATTCTTGGCTATGCCCCGGAAGTGTACTATACCGGTCGCGGCCCCCTCGAAGCCATGAGCATGGGCATCGACCTTTCGCCGACAGACGTTGCGTACCGGTGCAATTTAATCACAACCCGTAATGGCATGATGGCTGACTTTTCCGCCGGTCATATTTCAAGCGATGAAGGTGCTGCACTCTTTGCATCTTTGCAGGAAGTGATTCCTGAAGTCTGCCTGAAAGCCGGTGTGAGTTATCGTAACCTCCTAGTCGTGCCCCGGGGAAAAGGTGCAGTATCGACCCCACCTCATGATATCGTGGGAAAAAATACCGGGGATTTTCTGCCGAGAGGGGGCGACGCAGATATTCTCCTGCATTGCATGAAAAGAAGCCGTGAAGTCTTTCTGGACCATCCGGTAAACCATGCACGGAGAGAGGCGGGCAAAGTTCCAGCTACCGAGATCTGGCCCTGGAGCGGGGGACATAAACCGGCTTTTCCTCTGTTTTCTGCCAAGTACGGGATGAAGGGGGGGATGATCTCAGCAGTGGATCTTCTCAATGGTATTGCGCGTTGTGCAGGCATGGAAGTAATCAGGGTCCCCGGTGCAACCGGATACCTCGATACTGACTATGCCGCCAAGGCCCGGTTTGCAATCGATGCCATGAAGCACCTCGATTTCCTGTATCTTCACATCGAAGCACCGGATGAGGCAGGGCATCTTGGGGATGTTAAGGAGAAGATCACGGCAATCGAGAAGGTGGACGAGGTCGTAGGATCCATCCTCGCGGAGTTTGATGGAATTGTTGCCGTGCTTCCTGACCACCCTACTCCCGTCCGGATAAAGACTCATTCGCGCGAGCCGGTCCCGTTTGTTGTTCTCGGAAGGGAGAAAGATCGCTGCAAAGGATTTTCTGAAAAAGACGCAGCCGATGGAGGATTCGGGCTCAGAAATGCAGTTGATTTTCTTGCATTTCTCTTCTCACAGTTTTAAGGCATCAGGACCCTGCATCATCATGCATCAGTGGGGGTAACTTTCATCATCTGCCGGTGAGTGGTTTCTTTCATTTTACGGTTTGCGAACGATCCTTATATCTTTAATTGCCGGGCGAGAAAAGCTATGGAGAAGGTTAAATGAGTAGAATCAGATGCAGTTAATACGGATGCAGCGTGAGGTTACCTAGATGAAGAAAAATCTGCTTATGTGGGACGAGAGCCTTTTTCGCGATCCGGAAGTCCTGGAGATTGATTTTGTACCCGAGCAGTTTGAGTTTCGTGATGAACAGATGCGGGAACTGGCGTTCCAGATAAAACCCGGCCTCCGCGGGGGCAGGCCGCTGAATACCGTATGCAAAGGGCTTCCAGGTACCGGAAAGACGACAAGTGTCAAGAAGCTCTTTGCCGAGATCGAAGAAACCAAAAAAAAACTTGTACCTGTGTATGTCAATTGTCAGATTGACAATACAAAATTCGCGATCGTTTCCCAGATTTATAAAAAGCTTGTCGGGCACTTCCCCCCTTCGTCGGGCACCTCTTTCAAACAGGTCTTCGATGCCATAGCACGCATCCTGATCAAGGACGATATAGTGCTGCTTGTGACCCTCGACGATGCGAATTATCTTCTCTATGAAAACGAGATCAATAAAGTTCTCTACACGCTCCTTCGTTCCCACGAAACCTATGAGGGAACCCGGATTGGCGTGATTGTAATTATCAGCGATATGGATGTTGATCTTTCGCGAGCCCTGGACGCCCGCGTTGTATCCGTGTTCCGTCCAACTGATATCTATTTCCCTCCTTATGGGGATGCAGAGATCCGCGAAATCATGAAGGCAAGGGTAAACCAGGGACTTTTTCCCGGAGTCCTTTCGGATGAGCTTCTGGATCTCGTTGTAGAACAGACAACCCGGAGCGGCGATCTCCGCGTGGGAATAGATTTGCTGAAACGAGCTGCGCTCGCAGCAGAACGGGCAGCCAGACGTACGATTGTGCGGGAGGATGTCTGCAGCGCGTACGAAATCTCGAAATACCTGCACCTGAATTATACCGTAAAAACGCTGAAAGATGAAGAACGATTGATCCTGAAATCCCTCGCCGAACAATGTTCCCAGGAGAGGGAAATGAATGCAGGAGACGTCTTCAAGGCAATCAAGGAAGCTAAAGCGATTGGATATACGCGGTTTTACGAGATTGTAAAAAAACTTGATGCAATGCGATTGATCAACCTTCAGTACCGCGAAGGGAAAGGGAGGACACGGGTCATCACACTCCGGTATGATCCCGCGAGGGTCCTCGAATACTTAGGGTAGATCCTGCCATCACGTCACATATATTTCAAAAATATTATCTGTCCTAAACCCCTCATGTATGATACAGGGGTTTTCTATAATGTTAAGCGTAAACGAACTGGCACTTGAGATCTTTGATAATCTGGCAGACCTTGCCGAGGAATTCAACTGTGCATACCATGAACTGGATAATGGCTCCCGCATCGTAGATTGCGGGGTAAGTACCCGGGGCGGTTATGCAGCAGGAAGGGCATTCACAGAGATCTGTATGGGTGGTCTTGGAGAGGTTAACTTCCGAATGGGCCACATCAAGGAATTTCCGATGCCTTTCATCGAAGTCTCTACTGATTTTCCGGCTGTATCCTGTCTTGGAGCCCAGAAAGCTGGCTGGACTGTCAAGGTTGGCAATTACTTTGCGATGGGAAGCGGCCCTGCCCGGGCGCTCTCGCTAAAACCCAAACACACGTACGAAGTCATCGAATACGAGGATGACTATGACTGCGCAGTAATCTGTCTTGAAAGCGACCACCTGCCGAATGCCGAAGTTATGAACAAGATAGCCGAAGACTGCCACGTTGATGTCGCCAATGTTTGCGCTGTTGTTGCGCCGACATCTTCCATTGTTGGTTCCATTCAGGTCTCCGGCAGGTGTGTGGAGACCGCGGTCTACAAGCTCAATGAACTCGGATTCGACACGAAAAAGATCATCGCGGCAATGGGAACTGCCCCAGTCCCGCCGGTCCGCGGGCCTAAACTTGCAATGGGCGTTACCAATGACGCCACCATTTACCACGGCAGGATCAACCTTACCATGAAAGCCCCCGAAATCAAAGACTACCTCGAAAAAATTCCGAGTAATAAGTCGAAAGGCTATGGTAAGCCGTTCAACGACATCTTCAAGGAAGCTGGTTATGACTTTTATAAGATTGATACGGCTCTCTTCTCCCCCGCGGAAGTGGTTATCAATGAGCTCTCATCCGGTGATGTCTATCACGTCGGGGCAGTGAATACAGACGTGACTCTGAAGTCATTCGGACTGTTAAAATAAGGAAATCCATCTAATTATTTTAAATTCTGAAACGTGTCTCGATCAAAGGATCGACAAACACTTTATTTTTTATTCCTGGTTTTCATGATAGGATTTCATAAGGTGAGTATTTCACACGGTACCTTTTCCTATTTTTCTGGTCATGCTTACCAACCATTTTACATTCAGAATTATATGAGTTGCGACGAGAACGCCCAGCAGGATGCCCGTCCAGTCATGAACATCACTCATCAGGGCCAAGGGCATAACAATTCCCGACAGTCCGAGTATATGCATGAGCGCAGTGAATTTGAAGAAACCTGTTACAAAACAGATAATGAATACGATTCCCATCGAAAGGTCAACGCAATACTTTATCACCTGCATATTCATGGTAATTACAAAATACGGTCGTGCTGATATTTAGAAACATGGTAAGGACAATGGTGACAGAAAGGTGAGGATAAGAACATGAAAAATTAGTGTCTTTGTCGGGCGACATGAATTTTAAAAAGATATTTTTGGCAGATTCAGGCATCCTGTTATTCGGCTTTCCTCATGGATAAAAGATAGGGAATAACAACCAGGACGATAACAAGAATGCCCATAAATTGCAGGAAAAAATACAAAAGCTCTTCACGGGCTGCATCATAAAAACGGAGATCAAAGGAGTAGGACTCGTTCCATTGCACGGATGTGGTATTATCGGGATTCCGTACTACGCTCGCACCTGTGCTGAGTCCGGCAAGCAGGGGATTCCGGACATCGAATTCCTTAGGGATTGTGACATTAACGTGATAGGGTTTGTCAAAGATACCCTGGAGATGATTATCCCTGATCGGAGCAACAAATGAAACCGTATAATTTCCTTTTTCGAACGTGATCGACATAGGTTGTCCCCAGGGGGTGCTCTGGTTGAATACGGCTGACGTACCATTTTTCACCAAACGGACTTCACCGACAGACAGGGGGACATTTTCTCCCATGAAGCCGGGCTCAGAAAATTCATAACGGGCTGCATCGGTTATCTCAATCATTGCGCGGTACGCAGTTCCATTGGGATAGATCTGATAATCTGCCGATATGGCTGTGGCCGGCACTCCTGCAATGAGCAGGGTTATAAGTGCAATGCAGAGAGCAACGAAGGCAAATCGGCGTTGATCTCTTTCGGGGGTTCGCATTGTTTGATCACCGTATCCGGATCCTTCAGAAGATGCCCGGTCACTACACAGACTATCCGCTCGTCCCGGTCGATTGCTCCCTGTTCCACCAGTTTCCTTATCCCTGCTACTGACGCAGCTGAAGCGGGCTCGACTCCTATGCCTTCCTTCCGTGCAAGATCCCTTTGCATACTCAGAATCTCTTCATCGGACACTGATATGGCAAGGCCCCCTGTTTTCCTTATCGCGGTAAGAGCTTTTTCCGCATTTACCGGCGCTCCGATCCTGATGGCGGTTGCGATAGTTTCCGGGTTTGTTTCCGGAATTACTTCAGGAAGATTTTCGCGAATCGCACGCACAACCGGGCTGGAACCCTCAGCCTGTATCCCGGTCATCATGGGAATCTGGTCCATGAAGCCCAGTTCCTGCCATTCCAGAAATCCTTTGTAAACCGCCGATATATTTCCTGCATTGCCTACAGGAAGCACAAAACGGTCGGGGATTTCTCCCAACTGGTCAACCGCTTCGAACCCGATTGTCTTCTGCCCTTCAAGGCGGAAGGGATTGATCGAATTCAACAGGTACAGACCATGGGTAAGGCAAAGGTCGTGTACCATTTCAAGGGCCCGGTCGAAATTGCCCCGGATCGAGATGACGTTTGCCCCATGCATCAGCGCCTGGGCAACTTTTCCCACCGCCACCTTTCCGGCAGGAAGAAGAACGACGGCTGGAATTCCTGCCTTCGCTGCATAAACCGCCAGACTTGCAGAAGTGTTCCCCGTACTTGCACAGGCTACACTCTTTTTCCCCAGCTGAAGTGCCATTGATACGCCCACGGTCATGCCGCGATCCTTGAAGGATCCGGAAGGGTTCATTCCCTCATGCTTGGCATACAGGTGGGAAAGTCCCATTTCTTTGCCGAGTCGTGTAAGGCGGTAAAGCGGAGTGCCTCCCTCCATGAGCGTTACCGGAGGAATGTTGACAGGAAGAAGTTCGCGGTATCTCCAGACTGAGAGGGGCCGGCAGTTCCATTCACCCCGGCTGATGGAAATGTCCTCCATCTTGTATTTTACGGCAAGGAGATGCCCGCATATTTTACAATTATAGAGGATTTCGTCAGCCGGGTATACTGCACCACAGTTGACGCATTCTAGATGATACATGAAGATCTGATTGGTGGTTAAAATAGATATAGACGTTCGGTTCTGCCGATGAGAAACGGCCACTGGCCTGATTCTTAAGGAAAACAGGTACACCTTTTACGATCGGAAACCTTCCAAAAAAAGCTCATCCTTCCGGTCGATCTCTACCGGAAATGCGTGCCTGACTCTTTCCACAAGGGAAGGATCGACATCTGAGAAGAGGAGCTGTTCAGCTTCGTTCGCCCTGCTGATAATAATCCCCCGGGGATCTGCGGTTATGGAGGATCCGGCGTAAGTACCCACAGGTGTTTTACCGGTTGTATTGACACCGATGATATACATCTGATTTTCGGCAGCTCTTGCCGCAATGAAGAGTTCCCAGTGCTGAATCCTTGAAGATGGCCATGCTGCCGGAATGAGCATTGCCTGAACCCCTTTTTTTCTATAAAACCGGAACAGCTCAGGAAACCTGAGATCGTAACAGATCGCAATTCCACACATGAGATTGCCCACGGCGAAAATTCCGGTATTGGTACCGGGAAAGTACGTATTCTGTTCATTTCCGGGACTGAACAAGTGTATTTTTGAATACGAAGTAAGAATGCGGCCGTCATTTCCGATAGCCACCGCGGTATTTTTTGGCAGGGGATCATTCCTTTGCCTGAACGATCCGAGAATACCGATCTGGTTATCGACCGCCAGGTTCCTGAGTGTCGTAATTACGATCCCATCGATATCATCGACATAGTTATCAGAGCCCGGATCCCAGCCCGTTGCAAATTGTTCCGGAAAACAGATCAGGGATGCACCCGAATAAGCAGCGTGCTTTACAAATGCAGCAGCTTTTTCCAGTGTTTTTTCAGGATTTTCCCAGATGCTTGAGATCTGGGCACTACATATCCTGATACCCGGAGTACAACTATCCATGGGTTCAGCCACCGATGGGGGGGCTTTTTGGCATACTGAAAACGATGAGGGCCGCACTCAGAACAACAAGAACCGCCGTAGTAAGGAGAAGAAATGGTGCGAGTGGAATCGGTACTCCCAGCAGCATTACGCCGATAATGGAACCGGCAACCGTTATGCTGCTTCCGATAAGTACGAACCCGACTGACGTAAGATCCCAATCCTGCATACTAGCCTCCGGTCAGAACAGGAAATGCGGACCTGATACCTGTCAGCACAAACTGCACGGCGATGGCAATGAGCAACATACCCATCAGGCGGTTTATTGCCCGATATTCCCGCTGGCCGATTTTTGACATGATATAATCTGAATTCAGCATCATATAATAGGTGATCACGATGGAGAAGATGATCGATAAAAACACCACGCCAATCGCGAGGAATGAAAGAGGAATCGCTTCGTTCATCAGGACAATCGTGGTGGTGATGGCCCCCGGCCCTGCAATCATCGGAAGGGCTATTGGCATGATTGCCACATCATCAGTGTCCCTGGACTCATATTTCTCTGTTGCAGTGAGTTTTGTTCGGGATGTTTTTGCATAAACCATTTCCATACCAATTCCAAACAACAGGATTCCCCCGGCGATGCGGAATGCTTCAAGACTGATGCCAAACAACTGGAGGATCCATGCCCCCAGTACTGCGACAAAGAGCAGGATAAGGAGAGCGAAACGGCAGGCGTCGCGGGCGATAATATTTCTCGAGGGCCGGTCCATGGACGTTGTCAGGGAGACATAAATCAGGGTTGCACCAAGCGGATTTATGATAATCAAAACAGAGGAGATCGCCAGAAGGGTAAAGCTGATGACGTCACCGGCCATTAAGGATAGTGCGGTTGTGAAGAGTTATAGAGATTATGGTTCTTTAAAAAAAAATCAGTATTCGTATAAAACTGACTCATCAGTCCGTTTATAACCAACTACTTCTTTTTGATTGAAATGAATCGCAATTTCACGGGCTGCGCTTTCGGGTGAATCAGAAGCGTGAATGACATTTCTTCCGATGTCCATGCCGAAATCTCCGCGGACAGTTCCCGGAGCAGCTTCCTGCGGATTGGTTGAACCGATTACCTTCCGGACAACCGTCACCACATTTCTTCCTTCCCAGACCATGAGAAAGACCGGCCCGCCCATGATGTACTGCTTCAGCGACGGAAAGAACGGTTTTGATAGGTGTTCCTGATACTGGTCATTGACACGGGCTTCGGATAACATTTCGAATCGTGCAGCCACCAGTTTCAGGCCCTTTGATTCAAGCCGGGAGATGATCTCCCCCACCAGACCGCGCTGGACCCCATCGGGTTTAATCATAACAAAGGTGCGGTCCATGTGTAGAACTCACTCCTTTTTATTTGCAGCTTTCCTGCCAGCAAGGGTCCATTCGACCCTGCGGGGAACTCTTCCGAGTTTCTGGTTGTTTTCACATTTGGTGCTGCAGAAGTAAAAGATGGACCCGTCCTTTTTTATAAACATTTTACCGGTGCCCGGTTCGAGCTGGATACCACAGAAGCTGCAGACATGCGTTTCAACCATGGTTTACCGCCTCGACATCTTCTTTGCTTCACGCTCAGTTTCGAGGAGCATGATAATATCTCCTTCACGGATCGGTCCTACGGTATTGCGGGTGATGATCCTTCCCTTATTACTGCCGTCGAGGATCCGGCACTTCACCTGCATCGCTTCACCGTGCATGCCGGTTGAGCCAACAACCTCGATTACTTCTGCCGGTGTTGCATCATCTGCCATGATGAGACCCTCAAGCCTTCAGCGCGGTAAGCTGCTTCGCGAGGTCGTCAATCGTCTCTTTTGCTTTGCCAGGTTTCACAATGGCTGCTGCTGCCGAGCCTACATCCAGACCGCTCGCAGCACCGATATCATTCTGCTTATTGATGAAGATATAGGGAATCTTCTTTTCATCGCAGAGGGGTGCGAGGTGCATAACGATCTCTTCCGGCTCCACATCGGCCCCGATCACGACAAGAGCTGCAATGCCCCGCTCGATGGCTTTGGTAGCCTCGTTGGACCCCTTCTTGATCTTACCGGTATCCCGTGCAACTTCAAGGGCTTCGAGCGCCTTGTTCTGAAGCTCCTCCGGAGCCACTGTCTTAACATAACCTTTTGCCATAACTCACCTCATTCAGGAGTTGACTGCTCCTTCATTACTCATCAGTCAGCAATGATGTAGCCATATCAATTCGACAGGAACGGAAATAAAGGTTTGTGATTGCCGATCGCAAATACTGCCTTCACGTGATGCGATTCATTTTTATTATCCAACAAGACGGTAAATATCTGTCCCGTCTGCAGAAAAAATTCTCGTGAAGTTGCCATTCGACTGAATGGTTACATTATACCGCTGGCGTTCGGCATCTCCGACAATTATGAGAGAAGCGCTGTACTTCTTCATCAGCTCTGCAGATCTCCCGGGTTGCTCATAGATAGCCTTCACATCGGCAAGTCGCATTGCGAACCATCCCGTATCATCACCACGCCACATATACTCATGGAATGGCATACCAATTATCCCGGGGATCCCGGTAAATGAAGAGATCCGTGAGTAATAGGTATAATCCCCTTTCTCTGCCTCCACGAGCGTTTCGCTTCCGGAAAGGTTGCGCAGGTATCCAATTGCTGCAGCATCCCCGGGATGGTCGGTCCCGACATAGGCAAGCCCGTCGAGGGTGTATGTACCGTAATCCGCATTGAATCCGATGACAAATGGCAATATGAAGAGCACGCCCGTGACTGTCAGGATAAGCACGACTGACGTTTTCGTCTGAATTGCAGGAACATGGAAAGAGAGCCATCGGGCTACCATAACAAATGATGCCGTACTCAACAGGATCCACGCAGGCAGGTAAGCCTTGAAGACGGTATTCATACGGAAGTAGGTGTCCCCCATGTTATCTTTCAGGTAAAAAAGCTCGCATGCAATGAGAATGACGAGGCCGAACACCGCCAACAAGTCGGCAGAATCCGTGCGTTTTTCTGTGAGCAGACGGCTTGTGAAATAGACTGCAGGAATTGCAGCAAAGATTGCGGCAATGTACCCGAATGCAATGAATGGTATGGCGATTAGCATAAGCCATGGCCGCTTCCGGATATCTTCTGCAAGGAATGCAATGAGAATGGCAATAAAAAAACCGCTGACAAGCAGGAACTCTGCCGGGTCTGAAGGAGTCCTGACGATGCCGACACCTCCTGTGTGTGTCTGGAGCTGGAAATAAAATGGTAAATATGAGAGAATTGCGGCAGCTGGCAAGCCCGTAAGTAAAGCGAAAGAGGAGGTCCGGTCATCTGTTCTCCATGTACGGTGGAGTATCAGGATGATAACGATGACCGTAACCGGTGCGTAGATCAGGACGTCCCACGTATTGATCAAAGGCATGGATCCGAGGCTGATCGCACCGAGGGCTCCCGCAATTATCTTCCCCCGGGTCTCAAGGGACTCCCAGTTTCGATACACAAAGACCAGGATGAAAAGGAGAAAACACTGGTTAAAGATCGAGATGACATGGGCATGCACATCCCCCCAGATAAAGGAGAAAAGGGGATATTCGTTGATGGTATTTGTGATGGTCCGCGTACTGTCCCAGACGATGGATCCTAAACCTTTCCCCTGCAGGAGCTGCCAGAAGAACGATGGATTCGGGAGGAGAAATGTCAGGAGCGGGAGCCAACGGAAGCGGTTGAGCAGAAGGCTTCCGACTGCATAGAGATTTACAGCGGCGAGGGCGAACACCGTTGGAAGGGAGAGATTGAACGCGATATTTGACGGGACGCCGCTCACGATTGAAAGGCAGCCGAGCATCCAGTACCCGAGATAATAATAGATGTTCAGTGTTCCCTGGGCGAACCAGGGGTCGAGCGGCGGAATCACCGGGTCACGGATGACGGATGCAAGAAATGCATGGTCCATGAATTTCTCTGCATAAGAGATCGTAGGATTGACGAACCGGACATCCAGCATCAGCAAAAAGCAGAGGAGAAAGAGAATTTCCCAATGCCACTGTGCCTTGAGTTCGTCGAGGGTGTACTCTTTCCGGTAAAAATGATATGCAAAAAAGGCAAGAAACGGAACAATGCCTAACTGAACTGGAAGCCGAAGAAGGCCGCAATACCATGTCAGCAGGGTGAATAACAGGATCGAACCCGAGAATGCAGCAGGAAAAGCAAATTCCCGAAACGTTTTTTTCAGGAAGGGCCAGAGCGACAGCTGGAGAAGGGTAATGACGGCAAGCCAGCTGATGACCGACACGATCTGCTGTTCAATGCTCAGAGCTGGTACCTCCTGTCACTTTTGAATTAAATGCGGATCTGATACTCGGAACAACCCAGTCACCGAAATAATAGATTGATACAATTCCACCCGCGAGAGTAACAAGGTTTTTGATAAGGTGGTCGATAAAACCGATCAGAAAGGCGATCTCCCAGGGAACCCCTGCAAGCGTGAAAACTCCTGCCAAAGCCAGTTCGTACGTCCCCATACCCCCGGGGGTAAGAGGAACAGCTTTCACGAGATTACCGACCACTATTGCAAGCACAATTACCGGGAACGGGATGTTCTGGCCAAGCATCAGAACCACGGCTGCACACACAAACACATCGAACAGCCATATCACAATAGACGAAACACCGAGAATTGTAAGCGAACGCATTGAAAGCGATGCTTTCCGAATCTCGTGAAGCATCGTCAGAACGATCCGAAAGATACGGTTTTCGGCCGAACACTTTCCCATGCAAAAGAGGAATATAAAAAATATGAGACCGGCAACGATTGGCACGATGACAATGATATAAAGCCACGAGGGGACATTCAAAATAAAAGGGAGAGCAATAGCTCCCAGAATCGCGACGGTGAAGATATCAAAAATACGCTCAACCACGACTGAGGACACTCCTTCGGAGTATGTCGCAGTATGCTCGTGTCTGAGGATGAAGACCCTGACGAAATCCCCGAGACGGGCAGGGACAATCACATTTGCTGTCTGGGAGACAAATATGCAAGCCGTGGACATTGCGAGTTTCACGGGATAACCAAGGCTCTTGAGAATCCTCCGATATCTCCATCCCCGGAGCACCCAGGCTACGAGGCAGATTGCAACAGCAGCTGCCAGCCATTCCGGAACGATATGCTGCAGGGCCTTGAGGAAATCTCCCCAGACCCGAAAGAGCATATATGCTATGATCCCGGCAGCGATTATGGTCGGAATAAGAATCGCACTAACCTTCCGATACATGGATCTGCCACCATAGCCGCAAGATTGCTGAACCCATCTCAAGAATATCCTTCATACGCACAGTAGTACCTTTTCCTGCACGCCACCGGACAGCAAACTCCTTTACTTTATATCCTTTCTTCTGGGCACGGACGAGAATCTCTGTATCCCAGAACCAGTGGTTTGAACGAACTACAGGAAGTAACAGAAGAACACGTTCACGGTTAAAAGCCTTAAAACCGCACTGGTGATCATAGATTTTGCTTCCCAGGATTATCCGCACAAGGAAATTGTAACTCCTGCTCGCTATCTCCCGACCCGGGGTTCGGGCGATGTCGCTAGAAGGGAGCAGTCTTGAACCTGTGGCAATATCTGCTCCGTTTCGAATCGTTGATACTAATTCAGGCAGATGTTTCATGTCAGTCGCGAGGTCGACATCAAAATAACAGACAATTATTCCTCTTGACTCCACAAATGCCCTGTTGAGTGCTCGTCCCCGTCCCTGACGTACGTCATGATGAAGAAGCCGGACCCTGTTGTCATGTTGTGTGAAGGACTGGACATATTCAGTACTGCCGTCGGTACTTCCGTCTTCAGCAACAATGATTTCAAAGTTACCGGTAATTCTGGATAACACTTCGATGGATTTCGGAAGTGCCACAGAGAGGGACGCACGATCGTTAAAGACGGGAATAATTGCCGTCACATCAACTCCGGTCATCAGGAACCCCGCTGAATAATGCGATCGGCAACTTCGTTTCCTGCCCTTATGGATCCTTCCATACTGCGTTCAGGATAATTCGACAGGGAGAACATACCTGCCATGTAAAATCCTTTTTGCTCGTACCGGGGAATGAGAGATTTATAACCGGTTGTATACACTGGCCCTGCGAGGGGATCTACAGCCATCCGGCTCCAGACAATCTCACTTTTTGAGACAGAAAAACGAGAACAGAAATCATCAAGCATCGTTCTGTCCAAGTGAGGGGGTACTGTGCCTGAAAAGTATGATGCGAGGTAGATGATATGCTCCCCATACCGTCCGTCCCTGATAAAATTGGTATGGGTGACAACGGCACCATAGGGGGCCTGGGCCTTCATATTTAACCAGTAAATTCCCTTTGAAACTTCCCTGTTCATCCCTATCGTAAGGCAGGCAGCTCCCTGATAGGGAATGTGCGGTATTTCAGGGCCTCCGATTTTCTGGAATTCCTGGGGTGGGATGGTTGAAATTATTGTATCAAAATGCGAATCATTAATGGTCCAGGTATCCCGGTTGTGTACGACAGAATTCACCGGTGTTTGCTTTCGGATGACACCGCCCTTATTCTCTATCGATTTCTCAAGGTGATCGATTAACCTGAAAAACCCCCCTTTCAGGTATCCCAGGTGTTCTCCGCTCGGCCCTCGATCGGATCGGATAGCAATCCGGCTCATGAGCCACGCTGCAGATACCTCTTTTCGTCGTTCTCCAAATTTACTTTTCAGCAGAGGCTCGAAAAATGAGGCATATACATTGCTACCAAGATGTTGCACGATATACTGCTCTGCAGGGATGTCATCGAGGGAGGATAGATCGGCCTTCTTCGAATTGAGGGTCATCCATGCAAGTTTTGCTTTGTCAAGCAGGGAGAGCCCCGGGTATTTCAAAATCTGAGAGGGTGTATTGAGTGGGTATATCTTATTCTCTGAATAATACCCGGTGGTTCCGACTTTCCACTCGAGACTTTCATACAGGCCAAGGTTTTTCAAAAGCATGAAAAGGTTTGTATCGCCGGAAAAACAGTGATGATAATATCGTTCTATGCAATAATCCCCGATCGCATAAGATGCAAGGCAGCCTCCGAGGAACGGCTTTTTTTCAAAGAGCTGGATTTCATGATGTCCGGCAAGAACATTGGCAGCGACAAGTCCCGTCAATCCTCCGCCGATTATTCCGATTTTCATAACAATAATCTATAGTATTTTCATGGCGAAATGAAAAAGGCTCCGTTAAAATTTGTTAAAACTCTCTCCTTTCCTCGAAGATTTCATAAGAAAGTTTTTGTACTGTCGAAATAAACGTTCATATCAGCAAAAGGACTTAAAAGAATTAAAAGAAAATAAATAGCAGTTAGCCCATTGGATGGTGTCACCGGATGCGCGTATTTTTCATAGGTTTTGGTCAAGCGGGCGGCAAAATTGTCGATATGTTTATCGAGCAGGACAAGAAGCTCGGAACCAACAGTTTCAGGGGAATTGCCGTCAATACAGCCCGAACCGACCTCATGGGCTTAAAAAATATTGAGATGAAAGACCGCATTCTGATCGGGCAGACGATGGTGAAAGGTCATGGTGTAGGCACCGACAACGTGACCGGAGCACGGGTTACCGCCGATGAGATTGACAGCATCATAAGTGCCATTGATACCCGTGGGACCCACGACGTGGACGCTTTCGTCATTGTTGCCGGTCTGGGAGGAGGCACGGGATCCGGAGGGTCCCCGGTCCTTGCCCGGCATCTCAAGCGGATCTATCGAGAGCCGGTGTATGCTCTTGGTATTATTCCGGCGCCTGAAGAAGGGAGACTCTATTCCTACAATGCGGCGCGAAGTCTTACAACTTTGGTCAATGAAGCTGATAACACCTTTATTTTCGATAACAGTGCCTGGAAAAACGAAGGGGAAAGCGTAAAAAGCGCATTCCAGCGTCTGAATAACGAAGTTGTAAGAAGGTTTGGCGTCCTGTTCCGGGCCGGTGAAGTGAGCCGTCTGGGTGTTGGTGAAATGGTTGTTGACTCCAGTGAAATTATCAACACTCTCCGTGGAGGAGGTATAACTTCAGTGGGTTACGCAATCAGCGAGGTCATGAGCAAACGTACGAAGGACAAGCGGGGCATTCTTGGCGGATTAAAGGATAAATTCGGCGGAAAAAAAGAGGCTAACGAAGAAGTCCTCCTTGGAGAAGACCGGTCCGCGAAAGTTGTTGCCCTTGTACGCAGGGCCATGCTTGGAAGACTTACTCTGCCGTGTGATTATTCTACTGCAGAACGTGCATTGGTTCTTCTTGCAGGACCCCCGGATGAAATGGATCGGAAAGGAGTTGAAAAAGCAAAGAGCTGGGTTGAAGAGAACATTGCCGGGGTTGAAGTGAGGGGCGGGGATTATCCTGTGGCGAGCGAATATATTGCCGCCGTTGTCATGCTGGCAACAGTGGGTAATGCTCCCAGGATTAAAGAACTCCTTGATATCGCCAAAGAAACAAAAGAAGATGTTATTAAGTCAAAAGAGAAAAAATCCAGTATGTTCGAGGAAAGTATAGAACCTTTATTTGAGTGAGGTTGATAATGAAGGGATTAACAAAGTGTGTTATCATCGCGATTTCTCTGGTAGTATGCATTCAGGCGGTCTCCGCGTTTTCTGTATCATCGATCTCAATCGATCCATCGGGTTCCCTGACTCCGGGTCAACAGGTGCTCGTTTCTTTCAAGGTTGATTTTGCCGGAGACGGGGGAAACACGTTTCCCGCAGGCGGCGAACTGGATCTTAGCACTGATCTTGACAAACCGAAGTGGACCTGGACACTTCTCCTCGATGGCGTAGAAAATCCCCGTCCTACAGAAACCGGGCGCCAGCTGGCATTGAGCGGATTTGAACTTTCCTACCCCTCCAAAGTAGAAGAATCCGTAAGAATCACTCTTGAAGGAACTGCTCCTTCTGTAACACAATCTACCAATAAGACCATCATCAGGATCCTCGAAACAGACAGCAATGGAAACCCTGTCACAAGTTCCGAAGTAGAACGCACGGCTCTTGTTATCAACACCGCTGAAGTGACCCAGGCCATAGCAAACCAGGACTCGGTCCTTCAGGGCTACCGATCGCATATCGATGAAAAAGCAGCTCTGGGTATTGATACCACCGCTGCTGAAGCTAAATACTCTGAAGCAAAGGGAAAGATCGATGCGGCCCGGGCCCTCTCGTCTAACCAGTATAGCCAGGCATTTGACGATCTCAAAGCTGCCCAGACTGCAATCGATGACGGTGAGAAAGCCTTGGACCGGGCATGGGCTGAAAACGAAGTAACAAAAGCCCAGATTCCCATCGATAACGTGGATGGGGTCATCGCCTGGTTCAAGGGTAACCAGAGTACAGCAAATAATCCGGACCTGTCCACCATCATTACCAAACGGGAAGTTGCGGTAAGTTACATTTCCACAGCCAACGATGATATCAGCAACGGGAATTATGAACAGGCACGGTCGAAAGCCCAGGACGCATTCTCCAAAGGCAATGAATCGTATACTGATGCACTGGCTCTTCAGAAAAGAATAATGACGGGTTTTGATCCCATCGGAATGATTTCAGGTATTTTCAAGTCAGGTATTCTTGTCATTGTGGCGGGTGTAGTTGTCGTCGTTCTCGTTGTTGTAGGGCTTATCATTTATCGTAAACGTTCCCGCTGGGATGAACTCGGATAATCTTTTTTTCCCATTCATTGCCTGGTTGAAATCAGACAGGGTTTTCGACGACTATCCGATTACAATAAAAATGACCTCTTTTTCCCTCAGAGGAAGGCACTCCCTCCTCGCAGGAAGAAGAACATTTTTGATGTATGTGGATCCGATTACCATTTCGCAACCGGACCCTGATTAAAAAATTTTCAGCAGACCCTGATTGAAATATTCAGAGCAGACTTTGATTGAAAATTTTTTGTCGCGATCATGATCGTGATTGAAATGATGAGCCGGATCGATCGTACTTTGATTTCATTTTTTTAACCAGACTCTGGTTAAAAAATTTTCAGCAGACTCTGGTTGAAATTATTGAGCGAGACTTGGGTGAAAAACTTCCCCCTAGCAGTATCATCAGACGAAGAAGAACATTTTTGCTTTATGTAGATCCGGTTAACTTTTCGCAACCAGACCATGATTAAAAATTTTTCAACAGACCCTGATTGAAATATTCTGAGCGGACTTTGACTAAAAAATTTTTGTCGCGATCAGGATCGTGATTGAAATGGTGAGCCGGATCGATCGTACTTTGATTTCATTTTTTTAACCAGACCCTGGTTGAAAGATTTTCAGCAGACTCTGGTTGAAATTTTTGGCTCTGTAGAAAACCTGGCTAACCAATCAAATAAGATAGTGATGGAGCCACGGGCTCTCGCCGCTTCGTCGAGGCTCGCCCCATGTGGAGTCAGGTTGTGGAATGGACTCTTCTTTGAATACATGAATTCAAAATGGGGGGTCAAGGGGGTGCACTCCTTGGGCTGCCTCCCCCTCTGGGGGAGAGAAGGGGTCACCTCACAAATTCGATGTTGTGTCATTTGGAATGATTTCACCAAAGCAAATTTTTTGCATCCTGATATCCCTTTAGTGAGATGGGGTGAATACATCGATATTGATGCTCCCCATCCTTCCATCACGATGCAGATAATAATCACCTAAGCGATTCTCATTGTCGTAGAATGAGAACCAATAACTCAGTTTGTAGGTGGCTTTCTGGTATCCGTCAATAGAATCATAGCTTTCGGTGTCATGCAGAATGATGACGCCTGGCTGACCTGCTGTAAGGGTATTTTTATCAGTAAGATTTCCGTAGAACGTTATCTTATTCCAGCGATCCCCGCGGTAATACCAGGGAAGGGGCCAGTAATCCTTTGAAGCAATGACAATACGATCTGATGCGTCCATAAGATGCATGACATCACGAAGATCTTCTGAATTCTGAACCTGAACGATCGGTTCATTAATATCCGCAGGAATGAAAGCGACATGCCATGTCATGACGATGAGGAAAATGCATCCTGCAAGAGCAAAAGCTGCCTTCTGCCAGTTTAGTTTATAGACGGCAACAAAGGACATCGGCAGAAGTTGTGCGATAAGGAGCCACGGTACTTTCTCACCAACATAGGCATAAAAGGCCATGGTGATGATCATCCACCATATGCAAAACCGGAAAAATTCTTCTGACTTTTTATTGACATCTTTACCCGCCTTCATTTGCAGAACGCTCATCTCGGCAAGATCTTTAACAGGCAGGTTAAAATGGCGGTCCGTTATCCATGCTCTGATCCGCCGTGTAAAAAGGATCGGATGCATCCCGTCCCCGAAAAACTGTATCGTTCCAATAACTGCAAGGATGAAGATCGGGAGCTCGTACAGGAGGAAGAGTGGGATGTAGAAATACATGGGTCCGCCAAGACGCTGCTCCTCATGCATGGCGACCCAGTGCACAACTGCCTGGTACCATCCTGTTGTTGTTATATCAATGTGTACTGCCTGCAGGGTGATCTGGAAATTTTGGCCAACAAGTGTTTCCGGATGCATTCCGAAGGCTGAATACAGCAGGCTGACGAGGCCAACAGTAACGATCATTGCTATTGCAAGATCTTCTTTCCATGATTGGGGAAGGACGAATCGTTTTTTCCAGAAAGCATACACAAAGAATGCAATGAATGCCAGAAGGATGATCGGCATCTCTTCTTTACAACAGAGTGCTCCTGCCGCAGCTATTGCTGCAATGAGAGCGAAACGGGTCTGGCACCGCTCAATGTAATATAACAGGGCAACGAGCAGCAGCATCGTGAAGAAGAGCATGAAAATATCGTGGCGGAGGAACCGGGAAAAATAGATCATGTCCGGTGAGATTGCAATAAAGAGCCCGGCGAGAAGGGCCTGACTTTTATTTATATAGCCTATCCGGTAGATACAATAGACCATCGGAATAAGCATGAACCCGAAAAGACCGGGCAGTATTCTGGCAACAAGGTCTGAAGGACCCATGAGGGCAAACATCCCTGCCGTCACGAAATAGAGAAATGGACCGTGGTAACTGGGATCATATATCCATGAACCCTTTGTCAGCAACTCATACGAAAACCATGAATGAATAGCTTCATCGTGATGTAATAGTTTGAGATCGAGTTGCCAGAACCTGAGCACGAAAGCAACGATCAGAATCAGAATGAAAACACGTTCAAAGGTAAAAAATGATTTAATTTTCTGGGTTAAACCCGCGGCCTGCTGCACGCCGCACCTTCAACTCTCTAAGACTATCTCAATGCCAATATCTTTGGGCACCTGAATGCGCATCAGCTGGCGAAGCGCCCGTTCATCCGCGTCGATATCGATCAGACGTTTATGAACACGCAGCTGCCAGCGGTCCCATGTCGCTGTCCCTTCCCCGTCGGGACTTTTGCGGATCGGTACGACCAGTCTTTTGGTCGGGAGTGGTATCGGACCGGCCAGATTCACACCTGTGCGCTCTGCAATCTCCCGTATTCTGTCACAGACCATTTCTACTTTGTTAAAGTCCGTCCCTGTCAGGCGAATTCTGGCTTTCTGCATGATACTTCACACCAAAAAAATGTTATCTCATCTGCTTTGGCTGGATGGCAATACACATTCCCGCTGCAATGGTTGAGCCCATATCCCTGACGGCGAATCTGCCCAGCTGGGGGAGTTCCTTGACGTTCTCGATGACCATGGGTTTTGTCGGTTTGATAACGACGATAGCTGCGTCTCCGGACTTAAGGAAGGTGGGGTTCTCCTCCTTGGTCTGGCCCGAGCGGGGATCAAGTTTCTTCTTGAGCTCGACGAATGTGCAGGCTGTCTGGGTTGTGTGGCAGTGGAAGACCGGTGTATAGCCGACCGTCAGGGCGCTTGGGTGCTGAAGCACGACGATCTGTGCGGTGAATTCGTCAGCAACAGTCGGGGGTGCTTCAGCGGGACCCATAACGTCACCACGGCGGATGTCACCCTTGCCGATACCACGGACGTTGAACCCGACGTTGTCGCCGGGGACTGCCTGGGGGATCTCTTCATGGTGCATCTCGATGGACTTGATCTCACCATCTTTGTTGGCAGGCATAAAAGAGACTTTCATTCCCTTCTTCACGATGCCAGTCTCTACCCGTCCGACAGGCACGGTTCCGATGCCGCTGATGCTGTAAACATCCTGAATGGGGAGGCGCATGGGCTTGTCAGTCGGCTTCTCCGGCTCCTTGAAAGTGTCAAGTGCCGGGATGAGTGCAGGTCCCTTGTACCATGGCATCTCAGATCCAACTGACTTGATGTTCGCTCCACCAAGCGAACTGATCGGGATGAAAAGAGTCTCGTCAGGTTTGTACCCGACCATCTTTATCAGGTCAGAAAGTTCCTTCTTGACCTCATTGTAACGCTTCTCATCATACTTGACGGCATCCATCTTGTTGATAGCGATGATGATCTGGGTGATGCCGAGTGTCCTTGCGAGGAACACGTGCTCCTTGGTCTGCTCCATGACCCCATCAGGGGCCGCGACTACGAGGATTGCTGCATCGGCCTGGGATGCACCGGTGATCATGTTCTTGACGAAGTCTCTGTGGCCGGGGCAGTCTACGACTGTGAAGTAGAACTTGGGAGTGTCGAACCGCTTGTGCGCGATGTCAATGGTAATACCTCTCTCACGCTCTTCTTTCAGATTATCCATAACCCATGCGAATTCAAAGGTTGCCTTACCCTTGCTCTCGGCTTCCTTGCGGTAGCCTTCGATGATGTGTGCCGGTACAGCGCCGGTCTCGAACATCATCCGTCCCACAGTAGTAGACTTTCCGTGGTCGATGTGGCCGATTACGGCGAGGTTCATATGGGGCTTGTCAGATGCCATTTCTAATCGTTCCTCCAAAGCAGGGACTGTGCGCTTACAGTCTGTTTGTGCGAGTATTACATATATGAGCCACGTCTATTTAAACTCTATCGATTGACGATTCTATTTTTACGGATGAAATTTCTGTCGCCGGAAAATATCGGTATGATGATAACCCGGGCGGAAAAAAGTGTACTATGAAGACGCTTGAATTTGTCCGGGATGAAAATAAGGGCCGGGTGACCGTCGCCTGTG
>Ga0187786_10000080_pt1 | contig 29944 bp, 26 predicted proteins | sample 0815_BV2_10_20_M_FD_132449 | JGI IMG/M metagenome (GOLD analysis project Ga0187786, IMG submission 132449) | Tropical peat soil microbial communities from peatlands in Department of Meta, Colombia - 0815_BV2_10_20_MG | ecosystem: Environmental > Terrestrial > Soil > Wetlands > Peat | place...
CAGCCGGACCGCCGCCCCGCGGTTGTAGGCGATAATGAGGTTGCCGAACGCCTCGACCGAACGCAATTCGCCCTTCACCTTGATGGCGTATTCACGCGCAGCGCTCTCGATGCGGCCGCTCGGAAGTTCTATATTCTCGCGCTGGAGCAGCCGCATCACATCCTGCGCAGTAATGCCGTGTGCAATCATCTTTTCGCGGTCGAGCCAGAGGCGAACTTGCCTGAGCCGAAGCCCCGGCATCTGGACGGCGCCGACGCCGGTCACTTTCTGGAGCTTTTCCTTCAGCACTTCATCGGCATAGGTCGAGAGTTCACGTGGCGTCCGCTCTCCGAACAGTGCGATCCAGAGAACGGCGTTCGCATCCGGGTCGACCTTCTGAATAATCGGTTCTTTGGCGTCAGTCGGCAGTTTGCTGCGGATAGTCGAAATCTTTTCCCGAACATCCTGAACTGCCAGGTCGATATTTCGTTCGAGGACAAATTCGACCACGACAGATGACGCCCCTTCCGAACTGGTCGATGTGATCGATTTCACCCCGTTTATGGTGCCGACCGCCTCCTCTATTTTGTCGGTGACATCGATGTCAATAATCTCGGGGCTTGCGCCGGGAAGCACCGTGTAAACACTGACGATGGGAAAATCGACCTTCGGAAAGAGGTCGACGCCGAGACGCGGGTAGCTGACGATGCCGAGTACGACCAGTGCAACGATTACCATCGTTGCGAAGACCGGCCGTTTTATCGAGGTGTCAGCGAGCCACATTGACCTTTGCACCCTCTGAAAGATTCTGCTGGCCTATGACGACGACCTGTTCTCCCTCGTTCAGTCCCTCAATCACTTCAATCGTCTCTCCGTATTTGTTGCCGAGTTTCACGTTTCTTACCTTTGCCCTGTCTCCTTCGACGGTGAAGATGCGCACCTGTTCTCCTTCGTAGAGGACAGCGACTATCGGTACGACGATGACCGCCCGGACAGGGCCGGTGTAATGCTGAACGCGGGCGAACAACCCCGGTTTCAGGATATTGTCATCGTTCGGAATGAGCGCTTCGATCTTCAGCGTCCTGGTTTTGTCGTCGAGGCTCGGTGAAACAATGTTGATTTTCCCCGTGAATTCCCGCTCGGGGAATGCGTCGACCCGAATCGCAACCTCCTGCCCCTGGCGTAGTTTTCCGACATCTCTTTCCGGAACGCTGAAATTCAGTTTGAGGATGTGCGTCTGGATCACCGCAAACGCCGGAGATCCGTTTTTCACAAAATCGCCCCGCGATATCTTCTTTTCCTTAACGACCCCTGCGAACGGCGCGACGATGCGTGTCTTTGCAAGCCTTTCCTGAGTGAGTGCAAGTGATGCGTGGGCGCGCTCGACATCCGCTTCCGCAAGCGCGCGACGCGTGACGATATCGTCAAATTGCTGCTGCGTCACGAGCTGCTCCTTATAAAGCGCTTCTTTGCGCTGGAACTCAATCTGGGTATTCTTCAGCGTGGCCTTCGCCTGATTGAGCGCCGCCGTGTTCCTCTTGGCGTCGAGTGCATAATCGGTATCATTCAATACGGCAAGGACTGCTCCTTTTGCGACTCTTGTCCCTTCTTCCGCCCTGATATCCTTCACAACGGCCTCGATTTCGCTGCTGACGATCGCTTCTTCAAAGGGATTCAGCGAACCGGTTGCCGATAAATACGGACGCAGCGCCTGTTTGCCGGCAGGAGCTACCTGCACGTTCAATGCGCGCTCCTGCGGTTTGGAGTCCTTGCTCCCGCAAGCGGAAAGCGAAGCCGCCAGGGTCAGAAGAATGAAGACCGTCAGCAGATGCAACGCGCTGTAACCACTCTCGGAATGAAGCCGGGCGAGGAGCGATCGGCAGTTCATGAATTCCTTACTCGACTTTCCCGGATGCGGATGCAGGGATGCTCTTGAGAAAGAGCCCTGCAGACCGCTGCATGCGAAGCAGCGAAATATGGTACGCGTATTTTGCCGTTGCATACTGGCGCTCGGCTGACACGAGGAGATTATTGGCGTCCAGGACATCGAGGCTTGTTGCAAGACCGTAATCGAACTGGCGTGATACGGCGGTATAGTTATCTCGGGCGAAAGAGACCTGGTCGGCCAGCGAATGAAGGACCCCGCGTGCCGTCATGAGCTGAAGATATGATTGTTCGACATCCAGGGCAATATCGCGCTTTGTATCGGAGAAGGTCAGTTCAGCTTGACGCAGTTTGGACGACGCCTCCCTTGCCTCGGCCACCCGCAGGCCGCCCTCGAAGAGCGGAAATGTCAGGGTGAGGGCTCCATAAATGCTCTCCTTGACAGCCAGGATGGAAGACGGCGACTGATTGGATCGCGAGTAAACCCCGGACAGCCCCAACGATGGAAAGAAGGCCGCCCGCGCTGCCGAAACCTGCGATTGTGCGGAACCGATGAGCAGTTCCGCCGCCTTCACCTCGGCCCGCTCGACGTAAGCACGTTCAGCGGCGCATTGAAGCGTAAGGGGCGCGCAGCCCAGGACAATCCGACCGGCGCTCTCTTCGTCGATATCTGCTGCATCCTGAACCGTAAAATCCCCTTCTATGCTGATGGTGCGTGCCAGAAACGCCTTGGCGTATTTTTCAAGATTATCGAGCCGTATCAGGTCGGACTGTGCACCCGACAGCTCGGCTTCGGCCCTCAGTACGGCGGTCTTCGTCACCTCGCCGATTCTGAGCCGTGTCTTTGCGGCATCGCGATATTTTGTCAGCCGCTCGATGCTTGCGCGGGCTATCTCGGTTTGCCGCTTTGCCTGCAGTACGTCATAATATGCGGCCGCCGTGCCCAGCAAATATGCCTCTCTGAAGGCATCGTACGTGAATTTGCTTCTGTCCGCGGCGAGCGATGCCGACTTCAGCGCGAAAAACTCCTTGCCGCCGAGAGAGAGCGAGTAATCGGCGCGGCCGCCCCAGTTTTGCGCACTGTCCGGCTGGATGACGAACCCCCCGCCCGTTTGCTGATCCGAAAAACGGGTATACCCGTAGAATGCCGTAAGTCGCGGCAAGAGCGCAGACAGCGCTTTATCTCTTCCCCGATCTGCTATGGCGACATCTTGTTCAACGATGCGGATACGTTCGGCCTGTGCAAGCGCGAGGCGGTAGGCGTCGTCGAGCGTATATTCACGTGGCGGCTCTGCTGCGGCAAAGCTGTAAGCTATAACGATCAGGAAGCTGATGAAGAAACAGATCACCGATGCAATCGCGAGATACCTAACGTTTATCATATGCAGTCCCTTTGGTTCCATGGATGAAAATATCTATGTATTTGGCGATGTCGCTCTCTTCCGTGTCGCCGGCGGGATCTTCATATCCGATAATATTCCTGCTGATGAAGTACGCATAAAAAATACCGAGAAATGCCTGCGCAGCGGCGACGGGGTCCTGTTTGCGCAGAATCTTTTTTTTCTGTAGGTCCCTGAAATATGCCGCAATGACCTCAAAAAGTTCATTCATAAAAGAAAAATGCATGGCTTTCACCTGCTCGGGATACCGCGAGCATTCGTTCAGGAATATCTTGACGAGGGCCCTGCGTTGCCGCAAGGTTGTCAGTAAGGTTGTCGCGATAATACGCAGCGACTCCTCATAAGAGACGCTCTGAAAAGACGGGGCTGCAGCGCGAATCGCCGAAAGCGCAGATCTGTTCTTCAGGATGGCCTCAATCAAAAGTTCCTTGGCTGGAAAATGGCGGAAGAGCGTCAGTTCCGCCACGCCGGCATGTCTTGCGATATCACGCGTGGTCGCTCCGGTGAAGCCCTTTTCCGAAAAGAGATGGAGCGCTGCATCAATGATGCGCTCACGCGTCGCTTGGGATCGTGTTTGCATGGTACACCTCGACTGCACGGAAAACATTAGTAAGTGCTTACTAACATATCAGACCGCTGAAATTCTGTCAAGAGGGGTCGAAGCCGTTTTACACCCCGCACCGGCTATGAATAATTTAAGTCAAACAAGGTCTCTGTTATTCGTACCGTAGAGCATCAATCGGATTCAGGAGCGATGCCTTATATGCAGGATAAAAGCCGAAGAAGATGCCGACGAAGCCCGAAAAAAGAAACGCGGTTACAACGGCAACTATCGAGACATCAGTCGGCCATCCGGCAAGCATCGAGACGAGCTGAGATGATGCCGCACCGACGAGTATTCCAATGATGCCGCCGATGAGCGAAAGCGTGACCGCTTCCACGATGAATTGCAGCCGGATATCGAGCGTACGGGCGCCGACTGCCATCCGTATGCCTATTTCTCGGGTTCGCTCCGTCACGGAAACCAGCATGATGTTCATAATGCCGATCCCACCGACTAAAAGTGATACTGAAGCAATAGCACCAAGCAGGAGCGCCATTACCTGAGACTGCTGTTCTGCTGTTTGAAGAATTTGAGTAAGGTTTCTGACGGTAAAATCATTTTCTTGGCGCGGTCCAATCCTATGACGCTGCCTCAGCAAGTCGGTTATCTGCAGTTCCGCATCAGGGAGGTCCTGAGAGCTTTTTGCTTTTACAATGATCGTCCGAACACTGCCTGGAAATGATACTCCAAAGAGTTTCTTTTGAGCTGTCGATACCGGAACAAAGATTGCATCATCCTGATCCGTTCCTTGAGGAGACTGTCCTTTATCAGCAAGAACTCCGATGACCGTAAACGGGATATTCTTGATTCGAATCACTTGTCCTATGGGATCGACATCGCCGAAGAGCTTTTCAACAATAGTCTGCCCGATAAGTGCTACTTTTGTAGCAGTACGAATATCCTGCTCGTTGAAGGACCGCCCGGACTGCAGCGGCCAGTCGCGCACGTTGAGAAAGCTCGCGGTCGTTCCGGTAATACTTGTAGCCCAGTTCTGGTTCCCATAAACTACTTGTGCTGAACCGCCGTGAATCGGCGCAAGATCTTCAATGGCCGGACACTCCCTAAGCATGGCGTCGGCATCATCCAGCGAAAGAGTCGGTTGCGTTCCCGATCCCATACGAACACCTCCGGCTGTCTGTGATCCCGACAGGACAAGAAGTAAATTGCTGCCGATGCTGGCAATCTGTTCGGATATCTTCTTGCTGGCGCCGGTGCCGACGGCAACCATCGTTATGACGGCCCCAACACCGATTATGATCCCCAGCATTGTCAAGGCGGAGCGAAGTTTATTGACGCGAAGCGCCCGCAGAGCCACTCTGATTGAAGAGCTTATATGAATCATATTTTCGTCTCCCTGCGCTCATCGCTGACGATATTACCGTCAAGAAACCGAACAATGCGCTTGCTGTATTCGGCGATATCAGGTTCATGGGTGACGAGTATGACGGTTATGCCCGACTCGCGGTTCAGCTTCACGAAGAGGTCCATGATCTCCGCGCTGGTCTTGGAGTCGAGGTTCCCAGTCGGTTCATCTGCCAGGATAAGCTGAGCGCGATTTACCAGTGCCCGTGCGATTGCCACGCGCTGCTGTTGCCCGCCCGAGAGCTGATTCGGCAGGTGATGCTCTCTTTTTTCGAGGCCGACGCTCTTCAGCGCCTGCAAGGATCTCTCTCTACGCTCTCCAGCCGGTACCCCGGCATAGAGCATCGGTACCTCCACATTTTCCAATGCAGAGGTTCGCGATAGGAGGTTGAACCCTTGAAAGACAAAACCGATTTTCTGATTTCTGATTTGGGCGAGTTCATCGCGTTCGAGCCCCGATACATCGATACCTTCAAGCCGGTATATCCCGGAGGTCGGCGTGTCGAGGCAGCCGAGGATATTCATCAGTGTTGATTTGCCCGAGCCGGATGCCCCCATGATTGCAACGAATTCTCCTGGTGCGAAAGTGAGCGAAACGGAGTTCAGGGCGCTCACGCATGTCTCACCCATACAGTACTGTTTGACGAGATCGATAATTTCGATAAGTGCCATAATGGACAATCAATGCGTCGGCATCTAGAACATGCGCGGCCCGCGCTGCTGCTGGGCGCCCGAGCTGGACTGTCCGGAGCTTCCCTGACCCTCTCCCTGTACGGCGACGATAACCTCAGCCCCCTCCTGCAGGTCTCCCCCGACCACTTCAGTATATGTCCCATCGCTAATGCCCAGCACTACTTTGAAACGCTTCGGCTGTTTGCCGTCAAGAACCCAAACTCCTGAGCTGCGCGCCCCCGGCGACTTCTGCTGGGCGGGACTTGCTTTCTCCGCAATACGCACACGCAGCGCCGCGTTCGGAATTTTAGGGACACCTTTCTTTATCGCCGTTGTAATAGAGGCATTTGCAGTCATCCCCGGTTTGAGCTTCAAGTCCTTGTTGTCGACCTGAATGACGACCGTATACGTGACGACATTCTGCACCGTGACCGGTGCGTTGCGCACCTGAAAGACTTTTCCTTTAAATGCCGCACCCGGATAGGCGTCAACAGTGAATTCCGCATCCTGCCCTTCTTTGACACGACCTATATCAGCCTCATTCACCGTCGTATCGACTTCCATCTTGGTAAGGTCCTGAGCGATGGTGAAAAGGGTCGGCGTCTGAAAGCTGGCGGCGACGGTCTGTCCGACATCGACATTGCGCGAAATGACGATGCCGTCGACCGGCGAGAGAATGCGTGTATAGGCAAGATTCGTCTCCGCCTGCCGAAGAGAAGCGCGTGCTTGATCTACCTGCGCGACAAAGGCGTCGTAATTCGCCGCCGAGGTATCGTAATCGCTCCGGGCAATGAGGCTGCGCTCAAAGAGCTGCTGGTTGCGATCTCGCGTTCTTTTTGCATCAAGGGTATTGGCATTGAGCTTCGTAAGATTTGCCCTGGCCTGATCTACCTGCGCCTGCATGGTTGCCGGGTCGATAAGCGCGAGGAGCTGCCCCTTCTTTACCTGAGAGTTGTAATCGACATAAAGGGTCTTGATGGTACCGGATACTTGCGTGCCGACGAGTACCGTAGTTACGGCATTGACTGTTCCGGAAGCGGTGACCGTCTCAAATATGTCGCCGCGTACGACCTTTTCGGTCCGATAGGTGACCTCGCCGTTTCTGCTTTGCATATAGAAAAAGATCCCTGCCGCGACGGCAACAAGCAATACCGCTCCTGCCGCAATGACTTTCCTGCCTGGAAGTTTCATTGCTCCATGCCTCCAATTGCCTTCTCAAGGCTGGCGACCGCTACCTGATAATCATAAAGAGCCTGAGTATGGGCAGTCTTAGCATTTATATAGGTTACCTGGGCATCCGTGACCTCAATCGGACTCCCCACGCCTGCATTGTATCGTCCATTAGCGATATCGAGGTTCTCCGTGGCCTGCTGCACGCCGAGTTCAGCCGTTGGGATACTCTCTTTTGCCTGCATGAGCTGGAGATACGCCTGCTGTACTTCGAGCAGCACATTCTGCTTCAGAAGGTCGTAATTCGCCTTTGCCGTCTCAAGGTTCGCCTTTGCCTCACCCACCTGATGAACAGTCTGAAAGCCGTTGAAAAGACTCCAGCTGAGGGCTATCCCTGCCGTCCATCCCTCCGGCGGGAGGAAATCCTGCCCTGTCCTGCTATAGGAGCCGACCGCGCTGATGGACGGAAGGAATCCTTTGTAAGCATATGAAACCTGCTCGTCGGATGCCTTCACGCGAGCATCCGAGGCCAGCAGCTCCGGCCGGTTTTTGTAGGCACGCTCGACCGCCTCGGGAAGCGGAATTTCTTTCTTGACGATATCAAGCGAGTCCACAATTGAATAATCGGGAGCATCCGGATATCCCAAAGTGTTATTGAGAGTCACCTTTGCAATGCGAAGGGCGTTTTCCGCTTTGATCAGGTTCAATTTCGCGTTGCTCAGGTCGGCCTTGGCCTTGATGACATCGAACTTCGGTTTCGTCCCGACCTCGTAAAATCCCTGCGCCTGTTGCAGATGCTGCTCAAACTGCACGACCACCTCTTTTGCAACATCCCGGTTGCGCTGCGCCTGCAAGAGCCCGTAATACGCCTGGCGAACGGCAAGCACCAGCGAGACCTTTGTTTCAGCAAAATCGCCGCGCGATGCCTCGGCGCCGTATTTCTGTATCCATATCTGGTTCGGTGTCTTGCCGAAGTCGTAGATAAGCTGCGATGCGTTAATCGAACCGGAATATTGTTGATAAGGTTTATTACTTCCTGATTCAAGGGAGGTGATCGAAGTCCCATTCGGTGCTTTGATCTTCATGTAGTTCCCGGATGCATTGACCTGCGGCAGGTAGGCCGCCACTGCCTGGCCGATTCTGCTTTCGCTCGCCTTGACCGCACCTTGGGCCGCGGCAAGCTGCGGATGGCGGACAACGGCAATGCCAACGCATTGATCAACAGTCAGCTGTTCCCCAGGTTTGAACGGTGCCGAAGGTTCTTCCGCGCCGGCAAGGACCGGAATGCACCATACGCCGATAAGAAACACAGCACCCCAGCGTCGGATGCGCGATAGTCCGGAGAGCTTTTTCTTCATGCGTTTTCCTCTTTCATGTGTGTTCCTGCGGCATGCTTCTTCCGCCCGGCACGCCACTGGAGATAGTTCGATTGATATTTTTCCATATAGAGATAAAACACCGGCGTTATATACAGGGTTATAATTTGTGAAAACAGCAATCCGCCGACAACGGCAAGGCCCAGCGGACGCCGGGCTTCCGCGCCAGCGCCGAGGCCGAGCGCAATAGGGAGGGTGCCCATCAAGGCTGCCATGGTCGTCATCATGATCGGGCGGAAGCGGATTATACAGCCTTGATATATCGCGTCCTGCGGCGACTTGCCTTCCGTCCGCTGTGCTTCGAGCGCAAAATCGATCATCATGATCGCATTCTTTTTGACGATGCCGATGAGCATGATAAGACCCACGAAGGAATAAACATTCAGTTCAAGCCTGAAAATCATGAGCGTCAGAAGCGCACCGAAGCCTGCGGCAGGCAATCCGGAAAGAATTGTGATCGGATGGATATAGCTCTCATATAGGATGCCGAGGACGATATAAATAATGACGACTGCCAGAAGGAGCAGTATCCAGAGTCCGCGGAACGAGTCCTGGAAGGCCTGGGCCGAGCCCTGGAAGCTTGTGCTTATCGTAGGCGGCAGCGATTCGCGCGCCAGTTTCGACACTTTATCGACCGCTTCTCCAAGAGATACATCAGGCCGAGTGTTGAATGAAATGGTTACCGACGGAAATTGCCCTGAATGGTTCACGGTCAAAGGTCCCAGATCCTCTTTCAGCGCTGCGACAGTGCTGAGGGGAACGAGCGCGCCGCTTGCCGATTTGACATACAGGAACGAAAGCGCAGCAGGATCCATCTGATAGTCCGGCAGCAGTTCCATAATGACTTGATATTGATTGCTGGGTGCGTAAATAGTGGAAACCTGCCGGGTGCTGTATGCGGTCTGGAGCGCCTCTTCGACATGCTGTGCAGATATGCCGAGCGCCGATGCCCTGTCGCGATCGATCACGACATTGACTTGAGGGTTGTTCATCTGGAGATCGCTGGTGACGTCTTGGAGGATCGGCAGCGTTGCCATTTTCGCCTCGAAAAGTCTGGCGTTCCTGTAGAGCTCTTCGGTATCGGGCGTCTGAAGAGTAAATTGATACAGGCTCTTGGTTATTCGCCCGCCGATACGGATCGACGGCATGTTTTGAATAAACATCTGGATGCCCGGCACCTGTGATACTTTAGGCCTTAACGTCTGCACCAGCTCATCTGCACTCAGTTCGCGCTCCGATCGCGGCTTGAGCTTCATGAATATCCTGCCGCTGTTGCCGGTAGCACTGACGCCGCTTGGTCCGATGGCCGACATGAAGGCCTCGACATTCGGGTCTTTCCTTACGATATCCATAAGCGCAAGCTGGTGTTGTTTCATTGAATCGAATGAAATTCCCTGTTTAGCCTCGGTGAATGAAAAGAGCTGTCCGGTATCCTCTGACGGCAGGAATCCCTTCGGAATGAAATAGAAGAGAATGCCGCTGGCAATAATGAGGAAGAGCGTGGAGAGCATGGTTGCCCGCCGGTGGCGCAAAGCCGCCTGGAGTGTCTTCTCATAAAAGGAGAGCATGGCCTGAAACCATCGCTCGGAGACCTGATATATCCTGCCATGTTTCTGTTCTGCCTGAGGCCTGATGAAGCGGCTGCAGAGCATCGGCGTCAGGGTGAGCGACACAAAGCCCGAAACCAGAATCGCCACGCTGATCGTCATTGCAAACTCATGCATAAGCCGGCCGAGGATGCCGCCGAGAAAGAAAACCGGGACAAAAACCGCGACGAGCGAAAGGGTCATCGAGAGGATTGTGAAGCCGATCTCTTTTGCCCCCCTGAATGCGGCCTCCAGCGGTCCTTCGCCTTTTTCCATGTGGCGCACGATGTTTTCGAGCATGACTATCGCATCGTCGACGACGAATCCCACGGCCAGTACAAGCGCCATAAGCGAAAAGTTGTCGATGCTGTATCCGAGCATATACATTACGGCAAATGTTCCGATAATCGAGAACGGAAGGGCGAGGCTCGGAATGACGGTTGCCGACAGATTGCGAAGAAAGATGAATATGACGAGCACCACCAGGCAGACCGCCAGGAAAAGCGTGAACTTGACGTCATAAACCGAATCTTTAATCGATACTGAACGATCATAGAGGGTGTTCACCTCTACAGAACCAGGGATTTGTTCACGCAGCGACGGCAGCAGTTTCTTGATGCTGTCGACTATCTCGATGGTGTTTGTGCCGGGTTGGCGCTGAATTGCGAGCACGATACCGCGCGTTCCGTTATACCAGGCGGCGATTTTATCATTTTCGACGCTGTCGATAACGCGGCCGAGTTCATCGAGCCGAACAGGATTGCCATTGCGGTACGCAACGATAAGCGGTCGATACGCGGCAGCGTCGTTCAGTTGTCCTGAGGCCTGGATCGAGAATGCCTGAGACTGCCCCTGCAGGGTGCCGGTCGGGAGGTTGACATTTCCCTTTGCAACGGCTGCCGCGACTTCGTCGATGCCGATTTTTCGCGAGGCGAGGGCTTTCGGGTCGAGTTGGGACCGCACCGCATATTTCTGGGCGCCGAATACCTGAACCTGTGCAACGCCGTTCAGCATTGAAATGCGCTGGGCAATGAAGGTGTCGGCATACTCATGCACTTTGTAAAGCGGAAGGACCGTTGAGCTGACAGCCAGATAGAGCACTGGCTGGTCCGCAGGGTTCACCTTTCTGAATGACGGCGGCGTTGTCATATCGGGCGGAAGCTGGCGTGCAGCCTGCGAGATCATCGCCTGGACATCCTGGGCAGCCGCATCAATGCTTCGGTCGAGGCTGAACTGGAGCGTAATCGATGTGACTCCCTGCGCATTCGACGATGTCATTGAATCAAGCCCGGCTATGGTAGAGAACTGCCGTTCCAGCGGCGTAGCAACCGAGGAGGCCATGGTTTCCGGCGTCGCTCCGGGCAGATTCGCCGTGACGAGAATAGTCGGGAAATCGATATTCGGCAGGTCGCTGACCGGCAGAAGACGATAGCTTATCAGCCCGAAGAGCAGAATGGCGAACATGACCAATGAGGTCATGATGGGCCGTTTGATAAACAGTTCGGAAAGACTCACTGGGCCGCCTTTTTATCGCCCTTTTCGGATGGTACGGCGTCGACCGGCTCCTTGATCTGCACCTTCCCCCCCGGTACGACACGGAGATGCCCGTCAGTTACTATGCGCTCTCCGGGATTGAGCCCTTGCTTGACTATTGTTTCATTGCCGAAGGTGCGAGCAACGACGACCGGGCGGTTCTCCGCGCTGAGGTCTTCTTTGACGACGTAGACATATTGGCCTGACTGTCCGGTCTGCACTGCGTCCGTAGGTATAACGACGGCACCGTCTTCAACATAAAGGCTGAGCACGGCGGTGACAAACTGGCCGGGCCAGAGGCGGTGGCCGCTGTTGACGAACGTCGCCTTTAATTTGATGGTGCCGGTTGCCGTGTCGACGGCGTTGTCGATGAATTCAAGGACACCGCGCTCAGAAGGCTGCGGGTCGGTCTTGTTGACATAAATATCAACCGGGAGTTTCTTGATCGCCATGTATTTCCGGATCTCGGCGAGTTGTTGTTCGGGCACCGCGAAGGTGACATAAATGGGTTCAATCTGATTGATTGTGACCAAAGCCTTGTTGTCATCCGTAGCCTTGATCATGTTCCCTTCGTCGAGGAGCACGGCGCCTGCCCGACCGGAAATCGGAGAAGAGATAAAATAGTAGCTCAACTGAGTCTTCGCCGCTTCGAGATTCGCCCTGCTTGCACCGGCGACGGCCTCCAGGGCAGACGAGCTCGTCCGCGCCTGGTCATATTGCTGACGCGATATGTACCCTTTCTTTAAAAGCTCCGCATAGCGGCGCTCATCTTCGCGGGCATTTTCGAACTGCGCGACATCGCGAGCAACCGCGGCCTCGGCCTGACGAACGGCAGCCTGCTGCTGGCGCGGATCTATCGTAAAGAGGGACGCGCCTTTCTTTACGAACTGACCTTCCTTGAAATGCACCTTGTCAAGGCGCCCTGTCACTTGTGCTTTAACAGCAACACTGGCATAGGCCTCGACATTGCCGACGGCCCTAATCTCAAAGGGAATCGCCTTCTGTACCGTCTGCCCGACCGAGACGACCGCAGGCGGCCGCTGTGTCTTTGCCTTGCCGTCATCGCACGCAACGAGGATAATTGCGCTTGCAGCCGTACAGAGAGCGACAAGCGCCGTTTTACGTTTTATTCCCATTTGTATCTTCATCGTATTATCCCTTTTACAGTTGAGACGCATTTTCCATGCAATAAGTTTAATTTTGTTCGTATGAAGAACATTAATCATGTAAGTAATTACTAACATATTGTGCGCCAGGGGTGTTTGTCAAGCATCACGACGAAATTACCGTCTGAACCCTGTGTCCGAAGATAATGCAGAGATACCTCGGATGATTTTGGGGGTGACGTGCCGTATGAAGACCGTTATGTTTATTCCCCAATGCAGCGAGATAACGCCTCACAAAAACTCGCTTTTTGCGCCGGCAGAAGGCAGGGCAGGGAGTTCCAACTGGCCCGGTGGCGGAGTGAATTTATCTTCAGGCGCAATTTCCGCAGGATCTTCGGTAATCTCCGGGAGGTCCGGCGGCGCTATTCCGCGGCGCTGCATGATGGTGTAAATGATGCGGGATCGGTTTTCGACGTACCGCGATTGGCCGAGCGGATTGTATTTGCGCGGATTGGGCAGTACTGAGGCGAGGCGCGCGGCTTCATATGGGCCAAGGGCCGACGCGGATTTCCCGTAATAGTGACGGGCGGCGGCTTCTATGCCGAATATGCCTTCACCCCATTCGGCCACGTTCAGATAGAGTTCGAGAATCCTTTTTTTGCTGAGGGCATGCTCGATCCTCCATGTTAGGATTACTTCCTTAATTTTGCGGATAGGATTCTTCGACGGTGTCAGAAAAAGGTTCTTTGCAAGCTGCTGGCTTATCGTGCTGCCGCCGAACTTGAACTTCTTCTCCGCGATGTCTTTTTCTACAGCCTTCTGCATCGCCTCGAAGTCGAACCCTTCATGCTGATAGAATTTGTCGTCCTCGCCGATGAGGACCGCTTTCACGAGATAGGGCGATACACGGCCAAGTCCGACCCATGACTGTGTTATTTTTATCTTCTTCCCCTGCTCGGCCCATTCGGCCTCGCGGTATTCCATAAAGGCGCTTTTTCTGGGATTATCTTTCGCGAGCCTGCCGACGTCGGGATAAACGAAATGGATCAGCGGACTCGCAAGTGCGAGCGCAAGGCAAAGGACAATGATCTTCTTGACCCATCGCATGTTGTGCTGCTACGATTTTTCCGACCTCTTCGGCCGTTTGCTGTACTCGAGCACTTTCTTGCGCAGCCTGATGGAGTGTGGAGTCGCTTCAACCAATTCGTCTTCCTTGATGAATTCGAGAGCCTGCTCCAGGTTCATGGGACGCGGAGGAATGAGCATCAATGCATCGTCGGCGCCTGAAGCGCGCATGTTGGTCAGTTTCTTTTCCTTGGTGACGTTCACATCAAGGTCATTGTCGCGAGCATTTTCGCCGATGATCATGCCTTCATAGACATTCGTGTTTTCCCTGATGAAAAGCGTGCCGCGCGGCTGTAAATGAAATAACGCATAAATCGTCGCTGTGCCTTGTCTGTCGGCAACAAGGGCGCCCGTCTGGCGTTTGCTCATTACCCCGTGCCACGGTTCGTAGCCGTCGAAGAGGTGATTCAACAGCCCGGTGCCTTTCGTGTCAGTGAGAAATTGAGAGCGAAAGCCGATAAGCCCGCGCGACGGGATGCGAAACTCCATGCGCACGCGGCCGTGGCCGTTGTTCTGCATCTTCTGCATGCGGCCCTTGCGCATGCCTATCTGCTGCGTAACAATGCCGACGAATTCCTCCGGCACATCAATCACAAGCAACTCCATCGGTTCATGAAGCCTGCCGTCGATTTCTTTTGTTATGGTCTCGGGCATAGAAACCGCGAGTTCGTACCCTTCGCGGCGCATCATCTCTATCAGGATTGCGAGCTGCAACTCCCCGCGGCCCATGACCTTGAATGATTCGGTCTGGCTGAAATCAACCTGGATCGCGACATTGTAAAGCAGTTCCTTTTCGAGGCGTTCCCGAAGATTGCGCGACGTTACATATTTGCCTTCTCTCCCGGCAAAGGGCGAGGTGTTGACCGAAAATACCATCGATATTGTGGGTTCATCGACGGTAATGCGGGGAAGCGGACGCGGCGATTCGGCATCGCTAACGGTATCGCCGATCGTGATGCCGTCAATCCCGGCTAGGGCGCAGATGTCTCCGCCCGTAACCTCTTTTGCAGGAATGCGCTCCAACCCCTGAAAGGTATAAAGCTGCGTTATCTTCGTTTTGACTGTCTCGCCCTCTTGCTTGACTACCGACACTGCATCGCCGACGCGAACGGTGCCTGCGTACAGCCGGCCTATGGCGAGCCGGCCCACATAATCATTGTAGTCAATGTTCGTCACGAGCAGTTGCAGGACGCCTTCCGGGTCTGCGACGGGTGCCGGAATAGAGTCGACAATCAGATCAAAAAGAGGCTTCAGGTTTTCGCCCGCTTGTGCCAGGTCCAGCGTTGCCGTGCCCTTTTTTGCGTTGCTATATACGATGGGAAATTCAAGCTGGTCTTCATTCGCATCGAGATCAATGAAGAGGTCGTATACCTCGTTCAGCACCTCCTGTATGCGTGCATCGGGGCGGTCGATTTTATTAATGACGAGAATCGGCGGAAGGCTCAGTTCGAGCGCCTTCTTCAGCACAAACCTTGTTTGCGGAAGCGGACCTTCGGATGCATCGACCAGCAGCAATACCCCGTCGACCATTTTAAGAATCCGTTCAACCTCCCCGCCGAAATCTGCATGGCCGGGTGTGTCGACAATATTTATTTTGATGCCGTCATACGTTACGGCTGTGTTCTTCGCCATAATAGTGATGCCGCGCTCGCGTTCGAGTTCGTTGCTGTCCATGACTCGTTCTTGAACTTTCTCATGCGACGCGAAAATTCCAGCCTGCTTCAGCATTCCGTCCACAAGGGTCGTCTTTCCGTGGTCGACGTGTGCGATGATTGCAATATTTCTTAAATTGTCTTGTTTCATAATGCTCCCTGCTTTCAGCGTTTAGTAGTATTGATTGCGAAACGGACAGCGGAGAGATCCACTCTCCATCTGTTGTCACTTGTTCAGAAAGATTCGGCTGCCCGGTTAACCGAGGTACCACCTGAGAATGGGCGTTCCGAAAAAGAGCGACACCAGTGCGCCGCATGCGAGAAAAGGCCCGAATGGAATCTTCGTCTTTCTACCGGCTCCCTTGAAAGCCATCAATGCAAGCCCGATGAGCGCACCTGTCATACTGCCGAGCAGTGTTGTCAGAAAGACACCCTTCCAGCCGAGAAAAGCTCCGACCATGCCCATCATCTTTACATCTCCGCCGCCCATGCCGCCTTTGCTCAGTATGGCAATCAGGTAAAAGAGGCTGAACCCGAGTGCGAGGCCGATCGCCGAATTCAGAATACCGATGATTTCAAATACCGGATGCCCGCTCATGGCCTTGAAAGTCTGAAAGGGATCGGGCAGCAAAAACGTTCCTGCAAGCAGGCCGATGGCCATGCCCGGCAGGGTAATCACATCGGGAATGATCTGAAAATCGAGATCGATAAAAATGATAACGATGAGAGACGAGATGAAAAGGAAGAGCAGCGGGAGATGCCATCCGAGTCCGAAATGATGAAAGGCCCAAAGATAAAGCCCTCCGTTGATTGCTTCGACGAGCGGATACCGTAAGGAAATGCCAGTACCGCACGAGCGGCAATTCCCGCGCAGAAGCAGAAAGTAACTGATCAGCGGGATATTGTCCCAAGGCTTAATCGGCGTCCCGCATCCAGGGCAGGCGGAGGGAGGCGAGACGATCGACTGCTCGCGCGGGATGCGGTGAATGCAGACGTTGAGAAACGATCCGACGACGAGGCCGAAAATAGTGATAAAAATCTCAGGCATTATCAGGCCTGGTGTACTCATGCTGTAGTGAAACATTCAAGACGACCCCTCCAGAATCCGGCGGCGGCATCGCGCAGCGCCGGTACGGTGGCGAGCGCGGGATCACTGCTCATGAGTTCAAAAGCAGCGTCTCGCGCAAGCTCTACTATTTTAGCATCCCGCACGATATTCGCGACGCGCAGATCAGGAAGTCCCGACTGGCGTGTGCCGAAGAACTCGCCCGGACCTCGCAGTGCAAGGTCTTCTTCCGCAATGCGGAATCCGTCGGTTGTCTGAACCATGATATCCAGTCTCTTTCGGGCCTCGTCTCCATGTCCGTAGGCGAGGAGTATGCAGTGCGACTGGTCGGCGCCGCGTCCGACGCGTCCGCGCAGCTGATGCAGCTGCGCAAATCCGAAGCGCTCCGCATGGATGATGACCATAAGCGTTGCATTGGGAACATCGACGCCCACTTCGATGACCGTAGTGGAAACCAGGATATCTATCCGTCTTTCCTTGAAATCGCGCATGATTGCTTCGCGTTCTCCCGGCTTCAGACGGCCATGAAGCAAGCCGACCCTGTATTCCGGAAACATCCGTTGGAGCCCATCCGCGCCCGTTTGCGCATCTTTGAGCGAGGTTCTGTCGGACTCCTCGATGATCGGATAGACGACATATACCTGATTTTCTTTTTCGAGCGCCTTTCTTATCAGCGGATAAACGCTTTCTTTCCGGCGCTCGGGGATCAGCTTCGTCAGAATAGGTGCGCGGTAAGGGGGGAGTTCATCGATAACCGAATAGTCGAGATCGCCGTACAGGGTGAGCGCGAGCGTCCGTGGAATCGGGGTTGCCGTCATTACGAGGGTGTCCGGCATTTCGCCTTTTTTTCTGAGAAGCGCCCGCTGCATGACACCGAATCGGTGCTGCTCATCAATGACGATAAATCCGAGACGCCGGAATTGCACACCTTCCTGAATGAGGGCATGCGTGCCGACGACGATATCCGCAGCGCCTGCCGCAATATCCTCAAGATGCCGGTTGCGCATGCTGGCCGTTTGAAGAACTATCTTGATGCCGAGCGGTTCTGCAAGGCGGGAAATCGTCATGTGATGCTGTTCCGCAAGTATTTCTGTCGGCGCCATGAGGGCTGCTTGATAACCGGCCTCGACGGCGTCGAGCATGGCAAGCAGGGCCACGATGGTCTTTCCTGATCCGACATCTCCCTGAACAAGCCGGTGCATGGGCAACGGCACGAGCATGTCGGAGCGTATCTGCGCAAGGACACGCTGCTGGGCCCCGGTAAGAGTGAATGGCAACATCGTCACGAGTTGTCCCGCAAGTTTTCCCTCCGCATGAAATGTAATGCCGGGCTCTTTCGTCTGTTTGGCCTTGAGGCCAGCGAGCCCGAGTTGAAAAAGCAGCAGCTCTTCAAACGATAGCCTCCGGTGAGCGGGGGTTGCGCCGCGATTTAGGTCGTCAATCGACGCGGACTTGTCCGGAAAGTGCAGGGCGCGGAGTGCCTCCTGTCGTGAAGGAAACCCGAAGCGTCTAATCATGTCTTCCGGCAGGAACTCTTTGACGAGCGAAGCCAACGATGCGACGGCATTGAAAATGATGGTGCGCATCTGTTTTTGGCTCAGCCCATCGGTCAGGGGATATATCGGAACGATTCTTCCGGTATGGATCTGCGCGCAAGCGGGATCTGCAGCATCCGCTTCAGGGTCGTCGAGAATTTCGTATTCGGGATTGATGATTTCGAGCCCCGCCCCCGAGAAGTCCCGTTTGATCGTGCCGAAAAAGATGACGGCCTGTCCCTTTTTGAAAACGCGCTGCAGATATGCCTGATTGAACCACTTGCCCTTGAGAATTCCGCTGCCGTCAGTTATAACGACCTGCAGCAGTTTCAGCCGGGGATTTTTTCGACTCGGGCTGATTATTTCGGCGGTGAGCACCTTGCCGACGACTGATTGTGCCGCGTCCGGAACAAGACGGGCAATGCTGGCGGTTGAACAGCGATCTTCGTAACGCAGCGGAAGAAAGAACAGGGCATCTTCCACGGAATGAATGCCGAGACGGGCAAGAAGGGCCGCCTTGTGAGGGCCGACGCCCTTCAGGAATTGAGCGGGAGATGAAAGATCGGTACGGTCAGGCATCAGGATGAAGCCGGCCCGTATGGCCGGCTTTCCGCTAGAATGCTACTCTTCTTTTTCGGGTTCGGACGCTGCTGCTTCTGCATCTTTCCGGAGATTCTCATCAAAAGCCTTGTCGGCTTCTTCGAGCTTAATCTTGGAGTATTCGCTTTCACTGAGGATGTCGATGACCCATCCGGTGAGCTGCGTGGCCAGTTTTATGTTTTGCCCGCGCTTGCCGATCGCGAGTGCAAGCTGGGAATCAGCGGCAATGACCATCGCGGTTTTCTCGGAGTCTCCTTCATTAATGCCGACGCGGTCGACTGTAGCCGGCGTCAATGCGCGCGAAATGAGAATCCTGGGGTCTTCATGCCAGTGGATAATATCGATGCGCTCACCTCTCAGTTCGCGAACGATCGATTGTACTCGCGTACCTTTCATGCCGACACATGCCCCGACCGGGTCGATAACCGAGTCCTTCGATATGACCGCAATTTTGGTTCTTTCGCCGGGTTCACGAGCGATCCCCTTGATGATGACGATACCGTCATGGATCTCCGGCACCTCCATTTTAAAGAGGCCGATAACGAAATTCGGATCGGTTCTCGAGAGGATCAGCACCGGACCTTTCGGTGTCTGGCGGACCTCGACCAGAAACGCCTTTACGATATCACCCCGTTTCAGCATCTCGCTCGGGAGCGTGTCTCTCTGGTGGAGGACAGCTTCGGTCTTGCCGAGACCGACGAAATAGAGATTCTTCTCTTTGCGCAGGACCGTGCCGCTGACAATCTGGCCGACCTTGTCTTTGTATTCATCAAAGATGATATCCCGCTCCGCTTCGCGCACCTTTTGAAACAGGACCTGTTTGGCGGTCTGTGCAGCGATGCGGCCGAAATCCTGCATCTGAAGAGGGAAGATGACAGTGTCTCCCACCGCTTTGTCCGGGTATGCAGCAAGCGCGACCTCTTGATCGGCATCAGCCACCGTTTCGACAACCGCCTTCGTCTCGAATATCGAAATATTGCATGTCTTTGGATCGATCGTAAGATAAATGTTCTCACGATTCGAAAACTTCTTCCGGGCTGCGGACAAGAGGGCGCTCTCGAGCACTTTGACCAGTGCGTCTCGTGCAATTCCCTTTTCCCTGCTGATCTGATCTATGACGAGACACAATTCTTTCGACATGTGCGCTCTCCGTTCTATTCGATTTCGAGTCGTGCCTTCGCGATGGTTTCGAGCGGAATGAATATGTCATCCGCCCCTTCTCCCCGCACTGCTTCGGCCCGTTTCGACACTTTTATCGGTTTTCCCGAAATCCGTTGTTCCGGCTTCAACCGCACCCACCCGTCGCCGACATCCGAAATCCGACCGATGAAAAACGTCTGACGATCTATCTGCGACGAGGTCACGATTCTGACGAGTTTCCCGACGCTCCGCTCGAAGTCGCGCTGCGAAACCAGTGGCCGATCCAGCCCCGGCGACGAAACCTCGAGCATATATGCCCCCGATATAGGGTCTTCCACATCGAGCAGTGCTTCAAGCGCGCGGCTCATTTTTTCGCAGTCGGCGATGGTGACCCCGCCTTCCTTATCTATCACAACACGCACAAGAGACCGTCGCGCACGACCGACAAAATCGGCGCTCACCAGCTCAAAGTGCAGATCTTCTGCTACCTGCACCGCAAGTTCGTAGACTCTGTGCTGGGTGTTTTCCATGCTATGTTCCTGTCCCCTCTAAAACAAAAGAGTGGGAACGCCCACTCTTTCAATTGGTACTGCCGTTCAGGTATTAATAATGGTTTAACTATACCAACGCGCCAAAAAAAAAGCAACACCATGAAGGCCTTGGCCTCCATGGTGTTGCGCTGAAACTACTTCTTCGGGGCCTCAGGAGCCTTCGGAGCTTCAGGAGCCTTCGGAGCTTCAGGAGCCTTCGGGGCTTCAGGAGCCTTCGGGGCCTCAGGAGCCTTCGGGGCTTCAGGAGCCTTCGGAGCTTCTGCCGGCTTCGGGGCTTCAGGGGCCTTCGGAGCCTGCTGCTGGCAGCCGAGCGTAAACGCCACGACGAGCATGAGCGAAAGAACGAGTGCGAGAGCCTTCTTCATTGGTAAACGTCACCTCCTTCCAAATCAATATGCCAAAGATTGGGGGCAATGTCAGCATTAATTATTAACATACGCGCCCTGTGTTGTCAAGAATGAATGGCACACCAGCCAACTATTTGCGCCGTTCAAAAGCCAACGCACCTATTATAACAAAAACGAAAGAGCATATCACAAGCACGGAGAGGTCAAGCATCAGCGTAAAATCAAAAACCGTCGTATGCGGCTGACGAAACGACAGATGCTTGAGTGCATCGACTCCATACGTAAGGGGGTTCAGCTTCGAAAGCATCGCAACCGCGTCGGGAAGGAGGCGGACCGGATACATCGCCCCTGAGAGAAAGAACATTGGCATGACGATAAAGTTCATGATGACGCTGAAGCTCTCAAAGCTTTCATAAAATGTGGCGATAAGAATGCCGAGCGATGAAAGGCAAAACGCCAGGAGTGCCGAAAGCAGCAAGATTCCCACGGCCTGACCGAGAGACAAGTCAAGGCCGATGAAGGGGTGAACGAGGAGAATAATCAATGCCTGCACTGTAGAAACCGCCGTGCCGCTCAGGGCCTTGCCGACAACGATGGCCGAGCGGGGCACCGGCGCGACCAGCATCTCTTTCATGAATCCGAACTCCTTGTCCCAGATGATCGAGATGGAAGAAAAGATTGAGCTGAAGAGGACCGTCATGCCGACGATGCCGGGAAATATGAATTGAATGTACGGCATTCCCATGTCGGATGAAACCATCCGTGTCATGCCGGATCCGACGAGAAAGAGCCAGAGCAGCGGACGAGCAATCATCGAGAGCAGCTTTCCGCGTTCGCGCACGAACTTGATAAGTTCTCGCATGACCACCACTGAAACCGCGCTGAAAAATGGTGTGATCATATTTACTTCCCCCGCTCGAAACGCTTGCGATAAGACCGCACCGCCTCGCGAACCGTGTCGCTTCCGGAAACTGGCTCCTCTCGCATGGCACGTCCGGTCAGCTTGAGAAAGACGTCATTGAGCGTCGGACGCTGCAAACGAACAGATACGACACTGTCTGCAAGGGCTCCGATGAGCTTGGGAATACAAGCATCGCCGCGCGACGTTGAAATGAATATCTCCGCCTCACGCTCCTCTGCGTGCAGTTCAAGACTGTCGTGCAGCATCTGAATCGCGGCGGTATTATTGGTGGTCTTGAGATAAATGACGTCACCCCCGACGAGTTTCTTGAGCTCGTCAGGGGTTCCCTCGGCTATTATCCGACCATGGTCGATAATTGCGATGCGGTCACAGATTTCCGCTTCATCCAGGTAATGCGTCGTCATGAAAATGGTCACTCCACGCGTCTTCGGGAGCTGTCCGATAAATTCCCAGAGACTGCTCCTGCTCTGCGGATCGAGCCCGATGGTCGGTTCATCAAGAAAGAGCACTTTCGGCTGATGGACAATGGCGCGGGCAACTTCAAGCCGCCGCTTCATGCCGCCGGAAAAGCGTTTGACGGGGTCGTTGCGGCGATCGATTAGCCCTGCAAATACGAGGGCTTCTTCCACCCGAATCTTTCTTTCGTCTCGCGGAACCCTATAAAGCTTTGCATGAAACCATAGGTTTTCATAGGCCGACAGCTCCTTGTCGAGTGTATTGTCCTGAAACACGATGCCGATGCGTTCGCGTACTGAGGCGGCATCGTGGACGCAGTCCTGGCCGTCGATGGATGCCCGCCCTTCAGTTGGCGCAAGAAGCGTGCAGAGTATGTTGATGGTGGTCGTTTTGCCGGCCCCGTTCGGCCCGAGGAAGCCGAAGATTGACTCGGCGTCAACCGAAAAAGAAACAGTATCGACTGCCTTGGTGCGGGCAAACGCCCTCGAAAGATTCTCAACGGATATAATTGCCATTTATTCATTATACCGGCCTGGATGCAGGAATAAAATATGATGCCGTCGCGTTGGCGGGATTTGTCGCTCCACGACAGGTCAAGCATTCCGGCCGACTGCCGTCTTGTTCAGGCTTGACGGAAGGAAGGGCGTCCCGCAAAGATAAAGACAGCGGTTCTTGAGGAGGTCGGCATGAAGAAGGTTACGCGATATTTTTTTGAAGGACTCCTTTTTCTCGTTCCCCTGGCAGCAACATTATATGTCTTATGGTTTGTTTTCACGAAAATAGACGGCCTCTTCCGGTTCAGCGTCCCCGGCCTGGGGGTCCTGGCGACACTCATCGTTATCACGTCGGTAGGGTTTATTGCCTCCAATTTCTTTACGCGCTGGATAGTGCTTGTCGTCGACAACCTTTTTAGGCGTCTTCCTCTGGTAAAAATGATCTATACCGCGCTGAAGGATCTTATTGCGGCATTTGTCGGTGAAAAAAAGAGCTTCAACCAACCGGTCGCCGTGGAATTGGTTCCGGGAAGCCAGGTCAAGGTCATCGGCTTCATCACCCAGAAGTCGCTTGAGGCCTTCGGGATGACGGAAGATGTTGCCGTTTATCTCCCTCAATCGTATAACTTCGCAGGGAATTTGATCGTAGTGCCCCGCAGTCGCGTGCAGGAGATTCCTGCCGAAAGCGGACAGGTTATGGCATTTCTCGTTTCCGGCGGAATTGCGGCGAAATAGGCAAGAGCACGCATGAAGTGCAACAAAAAGATGCTTAAAGCAAGCAAGCCTCTTTCCTGCTCGTAATCACAGGAATCTGCAAAAAAGTGCATCAGAACATGAATAGGAAAGAATCTAAAAAATACAGGGTATTAAACAATTTAATAGGCAGGTTAGAAAAACTTTGCAGCGTGTTTGCGCATTGCCTCAATTTGATGCAGTTCCCGTTCGGTGTTTCCTTGTCTTTTGCGGGGGCGCATGGTTTAATATGTATTAACTCGTTGCGGTCCTTTCAGGTCCTTCATGGAGTCGTCAAGAATATCAATAAGTTTAACGACAGGTATATATATTGCTATATAGATTTGTTGGTCTTAATGAGACCCGAAAGACAGGTTGTTATAAAGACGGCATGGCGCCGTTCAATTTGCTCAGGTTATGAGAAAGGAGGCAGATCGACACTGAACGCTTGGTGATATATTGAGGCTCTGCTTCGTGGCGCCCTCCTTCGGAGGCCGTGAACACGGCCGGAAGAGGGTCATAGAGTCTTCAGCCCTAAGAAAAACAGGGTTGCAATAAATGCTGCAGTGACTCGGGGAAGGTCATTGCAGTGGAAAATGGCACGTGCGTTGTCAGCAGAAGCCCGCAACGCAGCTATTATTCATTTTGAGAGAGGAGAACACAGGGTATGGAAACCAACATTGCATCCTCTACCGCGCCTTCGCAGAGTGCGGTGAAGGAGGCAGGCAAGCCTGCTGAGGACGGTCGCTGGAAAGTAGTCAACAGGACTATGCGGCTAAACGGTTATTCGCAGCATGCGCTCATCGAGACGCTCCATTCTGTCCAGGAGGCGTTCGGTTACCTCGACATGGGGGCGCTCAAGTATGTTGCCGAGCAGCTCAAATTGCCGTTGAGCCTCGTGTATGGAGTGGCGACGTTTTATCATTTCTTTAGCCTCAAACCCGCCGGTGAACACACCTGCGTTGTTTGTACCGGAACCGCCTGCTACATCGCAGGAGTCCCGACCATCATTGAAGGAATCCAGAAAAAATACGAAGTTGGCCCCGGCGAAACCACGAGCGACGGCAAGATATCGATATTGACTGCGCGCTGTCTCGGTTCCTGCGGTCTGGCCCCTGCCGTTGTTTTTGACGGAGAAGTCGCCGGCAAGTTGTCCGCAGAAGCCGTGCTCGAAAAATTAGGGAGGTGGGTTGCGTAATGAATCTCGACGATCTACTCGAAATAACGAAGGCGGAAGAAGAACGGACCTCCCAGTTCAAACATCGTGTTCTGATCTGTGTGGCGGCGGGTTGTGTCTCATGCCAGAGCCTTCTCGTCAAGGATGCACTCCTGAAGGAAGTAAAGGAGCGCGGGCTTGAAGATCAGGTTCAGATAAAGGGCGTCGGCTGTCTTGGCCTCTGTACGGTCGGCCCGCTTATGATTGTTGAACCGGCCGGTATCATGTACCAGGCTGTCAAACCTGAAGATGCCAAAGAAATTCTCGATTCGCTCGGCAAGAAGCCGGTGAAGCGGCTCGAGTGTGACGGGAATGCTCCCTTTTTCAAACGGCAGCAGAAGATTGTCCTTGAAAACTGCGGCAAAATCGATCCCGAGCGCATTGAGGAGTATATCGCTGCAGGCGGGTATCAGGCCCTGTATAAAGTGCTGCGCGATATGGCGCCGAACAGAGTTATCGACGAAATTACGAAGAGCGGCCTCCGCGGCCGGGGCGGCGGCGGATTCCCCACCGGCCTGAAGTGGCAGGCCGTTGCGAAGGCATCGAGTAATACTAAATATGTTATCTGTAACGCCGACGAAGGAGACCCTGGAGCGTTCATGGACAGAAGCGTTCTGGAGAGCGATCCGCATCGTGTTATCGAGGGCATGGCGATCGCCGGATTTGCCGTCGGTGCGCAGAGTGCCTATATTTATATCCGTGCGGAATATCCGCTCGCGATCAAGCGCCTGAAAATAGCCATTCAGCAGGCAGAGAGAAACGGCCTGCTCGGCAACCAGATCTTCAATACACCGTTTAATTTTTCGATCAAGCTTCGTCTCGGCGCCGGTGCATTTGTCTGCGGCGAAGAGACTGCGCTTATCGCGTCGATTGAAGGACGTCGCGGCATGCCGCGTCCACGTCCGCCGTTCCCGGCGGAATTCGGCCTCTGGGGCTATCCGACGCTTATCAACAATGTCGAGACCTTTGCGAACGTCCCGCCCATTATTGCCAAAGGCGGCGATTGGTATGCCGGCATCGGAACGGAAAAGAGCAAAGGCACCAAGGTCTTTGCCATAGCCGGGCGCGTCGTCAATACCGGTCTGATAGAAGTCCCGATGGGTTCAAAGCTGCGCGATCTCGTGTTCGATATCGGAGGCGGCATCCCGGGTGGCAAGAAGTTCAAGGCGGTCCAGACGGGCGGGCCGTCAGGCGGTTGTATCCCGGCCGAACATCTTGACATGTCGCTTGACTATGAATCTCTGGCAAGTATCGGATCGATTATGGGATCGGGCGGTATGATTGTCATGGATGAAACGTCCTGCATGGTCGATGTTGCGAAGTTTTTCATTGAATTTACCATGAGCGAATCATGCGGGAAATGTATTCCCTGCCGCGTCGGCACATCGCAGATTTACAATCTGCTCTGCAAGATTACCGAGGGCAGGGGAGAGGTCGGCGACATCGATCAACTCGAAGAGTTGTGCGATCTCGTCAAGAATACTAGTCTGTGCGGCCTCGGAATGACGGCGCCGAACCCGGTGTTGAGCACCCTGCGGTATTTCCGTCATGAGTATATGGAGCATATCAGCAAGAAGACATGCTCTGCCGGTGTATGCCGCATGAAGAACAACTAAGGAGGTTTATCGTCCATGAGTCCATACAAGAAAACAGCATTTGAGCGGGACCTGAATCCCACGAAGGTCCTGACGTTCAAGATTGACGGCAAGGACGTGACCGCCCGCGAGGACGAGACGATCCTGACTGTTGCGCGCCAGAGCGGCATCAATATTCCGACCCTCTGCCATCTCTCGGGTTTGTCGGAGCGCGGCGCCTGTCGCATATGTATCGTCGAAGTCAAAGGAATGCCGAGGCTTCTGCCCTCGTGTTCGACCTATCCGCGTCAGGACTGGGAGGTCACGACCAACTCGCCGCGCGTTGTCGATTACCGCGGGAAGATCCTCGAACTGCTTTTCAGCGAGCGCAACCATGTCTGCTCGGTCTGCGTTTCAAACGGTCATTGCGAGCTGCAGAACCTGGCGCTTGAGCATGGCATCACGCACGTCCATTATGAGTACCGCTATCCGCGCCAGCGGATAGATGCAACGCACCAACGCTTCTCTATCGACCATAACAGATGCGTTCTCTGCACGCGGTGTATCAGGGTGTGCGATGAGATCGAAGGCTCACATACCAAAGATCTTATGGGTCGCGGCGTTACGACATATGTGACGTCCGACCTGAATCAGCCATGGGGCGAGTCCGAGACCTGTACCGGCTGCGGCAAATGCGTCCATGTCTGCCCGACGGGCGCACTCTCCGAGAAGGGGAAATCTGTTGCCGAAATGGTCAAACGCCGGCAGTTCCTGCCCTACCTCCAGCTCATGCGGGGGAGGGAATAGCAATGGCTGCCCCGAAGAAGAACGTCAAGACCGCCTCGACATCAGAGCCCAAGGGAGGAGCCGTAGTGAAAAAGGTGAGAGTCGCAACTGCCTGGTTTGATGCCTGCGCAGGATGCCATATGTCGCTGCTTGATATAGACGAGCGCATAATCGATATCGCAGACAAGATCGATATCGTCTACGGTCCGCTGGTCGACGCACTAGAGTTTCCGGACAATGTCGATGTCGCAATTATCGAAGGTGCCATCAGCAGCGATGAGGATGAACACAAGATAAAGGAAATCCGCTCCAAATCGAAGATTCTCGTATCCATGGGCGACTGTGCGGTAACGGCGAACGTGCCGAGCATGCGCAACCAGTTCAAGGTGAGCGAAATTCTCGATCGCGGATTCGTTGAGAATGCCACCTGTCACCAGCAGCATCCGTCGAAAGATATTCCTCATCTGTTGAATCGTGCGCGTCCGCTTCATGAGTTTGTGAGCGTCGACGTGTTTCTGCCCGGCTGCCCGCCGCCCGCGGACGCAATATTTTTCGTGATTGCGGAACTGCTGGCTGGACGCATGCCCGATCTTACCGGCAAGACGCGTTTCGGAGCCTAGAGGTATAATTAAAGAAGGACATTGAGAATGAAAGTTTACTCTAAGGAGGTTTTGGGGAATGTCTAAACAGATCATACTTGAGCCCGTCAGCCGCATTGAAGGGCACGGAAAGATCACGATACAGCTGGACGACGACGGCAAAGTTACCGATGCGAAACTTCATGTAACCCAGTACAGAGGGTTTGAGAAGTTCGTTGAAGGACGGCCGTACTATGAAATGCCGTCCATCGTAGAGAGGATTTGCGGCATCTGTCCGATAAGCCATTCGCTCGGTGCAGGCAAGGCATGCGATGAGCTTCTCGGCGTCCGTATTCCGATTGCGGCCATCAAATTGAGGAAGCTATATAATTGCGGCGAATACATTCAGTCGCATGCGCTGAGCTTCTTTCACCTGTCTTCGCCTGACCTTCTGCTCGGGATGGACTCCGATCCAGCCAAGCGGAATATCCTCGGCGTAATCGAGGCCAATCCGGCGATAGCAAAAGACGGCGTAAAACTGCGTAAGATCGGGCAGGAGATTATTCGTCTTCTGGCAGGGAAGCGCATCCATCCTGCGTGGGTTGTTCCCGGCGGCGTCAACTCTGCGCTTACCACTGAAAATCGCGACCTCATGCTTGCAATGCTGCCGGAGGCGCTGGAGATCATCCAGCGTACGCTCGGCTGGTTTAAGAAGGCGCTGGAAAGCTATCGCGAGGAGATTCGGACCTTTGCCAACTTCCCGTCCATGTTCCTCGGCCTGGTGTCTCCGGAGGGGAATCTTGAGCATGTTTACGGGAAACTCCGGTTTATCGACGCGAAGGGCAACATTGTAGTCGATCAGATCGAGGCGAATGACTACCAGAAGTATATCGGCGAAGCGACTGAAGATTTTTCATATCTGAAGTCTCCGTATTATAAGCCGATTGGCTATCCGGACGGTATCTACCGGTGCGGCCCGGCTGCACGGCTGAATGTCTGCAACGGCACCGGCATGCCGCTTGCCGATGAAGAGTGGGCGGAGTTCCGCAGTCTTGAACGCGGGCCGGTTCTCAGCTCATTCCATAACCACTATGCACGCCTCGTCGAAATTTTGTACTCGATTGAGCTGGCGGAAAAGCTGTTGCGTGATCCCGACATCACGAGCGATCACGTCCGCTCCATTGCATCGCCGAACCACTTTGACGGAGTCGGCATTGTCGAGGCGCCCCGCGGCACGCTCTTCCACCATTACAGGATTGACAGGGACGGCCTGATGACCTGGGCGAACATGATTGTCGCAACCGGCAACAACAACCTTGCAATGAACAAGGGCGTTCTGCAGGTTGCCAAGCGGTTTGTCGACGGCAAGAGCCTCAAGGAGGGCGCGCTGAACCGTTGCGAAGCGATTATCCGCGCCTTTGATCCATGCCTCAGCTGCTCGACGCATGCGCTCGGGCAGATGCCGCTTCTCGTACAACTTGTTGATGCAGACGGCACGGTCTGCGATCAGGCAACGAGAGGGTAATCTCCCTTTTTCGTGATGCACGGCGCCTCCGCTCTTTTGAGCGGGGGCGCTTTTTTATTAATTTTTTCTATTCCCCTATAGGCTTATTCGGACTCGTCCGGAAACCTGTTATACTTGAAGCATCTCAATACTTAAGGAGGAGTACAATAATGGCAGCGTCAGATGCCCGCACGCGGGATAAGGAGCTTCTCAGCCTGCTCAGAAAGTGGAAAAGTACGGAGGCGGCAACGATCAAGAGTTGTGAGGCGATTCTCAAGAAGGCGAAGAATCCCATCATGGTAACGCTTACAACAGCCATCAAGAACGATTCCGAGAAGCATGCGGCAATTATTCAGCTTATTATCGACAGTATGACAAAAGCAGCGTATCAGCTCGCTCCCGAGGATCTTTCGGGTGTCGCCGGCCTTTTAACCAAGCATATTGCAATTGAGCAGAAGGCTATTGATATGGCAAATCAGGCGATTGAGATGACCCGTGACTCTATTACGAAACAGCTGCTGAAGCTTATTCTCGAAGACGAAAAGAAGCACAAGACCATGGCGGAAAATATGAGCGCACTCAAGTACCGGATTACCGCAGGCATCCCCTAGGCCTTAAGGTAGTATCGAACTGATTTTCCGGACCGGATATCGGGAAGCCGCCCGATATCCGTTTTTTCTTTTCTATGCGCGGGATCTTTGTTTGTTTCTTTTTTCGGCCTTGCGCAGTTCAGTGAGCTCCGAAGGAGAGGCGGGCAGCCGTTTTACATGAGGCAGAGAGATTCCATATTTCATCGCAACGAGTCGCAGACAGATGGTAATGATAATTGCCGCCGCAAGCCGCGCGTCCGTGCCCCATCCAGCATAGCTTAGCGCAACGAAACAGCCGCCTCCGACTAGTGACGCGGTTGCGTAAAAATCACTCGTAAGAATCGCAGGGATTTCCTGCACCAGCACGTCACGGATAACACCGCCGCCGCACGCGGTGATGGCAG
>Ga0187786_10000081_pt1 | contig 29841 bp, 24 predicted proteins | sample 0815_BV2_10_20_M_FD_132449 | JGI IMG/M metagenome (GOLD analysis project Ga0187786, IMG submission 132449) | Tropical peat soil microbial communities from peatlands in Department of Meta, Colombia - 0815_BV2_10_20_MG | ecosystem: Environmental > Terrestrial > Soil > Wetlands > Peat | place...
CAGCGCGATGAAGGGCTCGGGATGGCGCAGCAGGATCGTGCCGAGTACCGAGAGCGCCAGGGCAAGCCAGGCCGACTGGCGCACGTCCTCACCGATCTCGGCGCGCCGGCCGGCACCGTAATGCTGGGCGACGGTCGGCGTCAGCGCCAGCAGCACGCCCATGCTGGTGACAAACACGGTGATGTAGATGGCCGCGCCGATGCCCACGGCGGCCAGGTCGAGCGCCGACAGCCGGCCCGCCATCATGGTGTCGATGACGCCGTTGGCGACGACGGCCACCTGCGCGACGAGCACGGGTCCGGCGAGGTCGAGCAGTCGGCGGAGGATGGATTGGCTCACGTGATTTGTGGTTTTTGCGCTGCAGCGAATGGCCTAGAATACTGTCCTTTGGCCGCGGTTTCACCCAATGTCAGTCCGCCTGCGCGAGATTCCCTACAACTACACCTCGTTCTCCGACCGCGAGATCGTCATCCGCCTGCTCGGCGCCGAGGCGTGGAGCGTACTCGACGAGCTGCGCAGCCAGCGCGTCACCGGCCGCTCGGCGCGCATGCTCTACGAGGTGCTGGGCGACATCTGGGTGGTGCGGCGCAATCCCTATCTGGAAGACGACCTGCTGGCCAACAAGGAACGGCGCACTGCGCTGGTCGGCGCGCTGAGGCATCGACTGGCGGAGATCGAGAAACGCCGCGCCGGCAACCAGCCCGTCGCCCGCCTGCTCGAGGCGGCGCAGCAGGCAGTACGCGAATTCGAAACATGGTTTTCTGAAACGGAAGCCCTGCGCAAGCGGGTGAAGAAGCACCTGTGCCGCCACACGCGCTGCGACAACATCGGCTTCGACGGCCTGTCCCGCGTTTCGCACGTCACCGACGCCACTGACTGGCGCGTCGAATATCCGTTCGTGGTGCTCACCCCCGACAGCGAGGCCGAAGTCGCGCCGCTGGTGCGCGGCTGCATAGAACTCGGCCTGACCATCATCCCGCGCGGCGGCGGCACCGGCTATACCGGCGGCGCCGTGCCACTGACGCCGAAATCGGTGGTCATCAACACCGAGAAGCTGCTCGACATGGGGGCGGTCGAGCAGACCGTGCTGCCAGGCCTGACCCAGCCCTACGCCACCATCCGCACCGGCGCCGGCGTGGTCACGCGCCGCGTCATGGACCGCGCCGACGAAGCCGGGTTGGTCTTCGCCTGCGACCCGACTTCGGCCGACGCCTCCTGCATCGGCGGCAACATCGCCATGAACGCCGGCGGCAAGAAGGCCGTGCTCTGGGGCACGGCACTGGACAACCTCGCGTCGTGGAAAATGGTCACCCCCGAAGGCAAGTGGCTGGAGGTCGAGCGCATCGGCCACAATCTCGGCAAGATCCATGACCAGGAGACGGCCACCTTCCGCCTCAAGCATCTTGACGATGCCGGCCGGCTGGTCTCGGAGGACTTCCTCTCGATTCCCGGCCGGACCTTCCGCAAGGCCGGCCTCGGCAAGGACGTCACCGACAAGTTCCTCGCCGGCCTGCCCGGCGTGCAGAAGGAAGGCTGCGACGGCATCATCACCTCGGCGGTCTGGATCCTGCACAAGATGCCGCCAGCGGTGCGCAGCTTCTGCCTGGAATTCTTCGGCCAGGTGCGCGACGCCGTGCCTGCCATCGTCGAGATCACCGAGCTGATGAAGACCCGGCCCGGCGGCGCCATCCTCGCTGGCCTTGAACATCTCGACGAGCGCTACGTCAAGGCGGTCGGCTACGCCACGAAAGCCAAGCGTCATGGCCGGCCGAAGATGGTTCTGATCGGCGACATCGTTGGCGAGGACGAACGCGCCGTCATGGCGGCCACCTCGCAGGTGGTGAAGATCGCCAACTCGCGCTCGGGCGAGGGCTTCATTGCCGTCTCGGCCGAGGCGCGCAAAAAATTCTGGCTCGACCGCGCCCGCACGGCGGCGATCTCCAAGCATACCAACGCCTTCAAGGTGAACGAGGACGTGGTGATCCCGCTGCCGCGCATGGGCGATTATTGTGATGGGATAGAGCGCATCAACATCGAGCGGTCGATCGCCAACAAGCTGGCGCTCTGCGACGAGCTCAGCACTTTCCTCGCCGGCGACCTGCCGCTGCATCGGGGCGACGCCAGCCTCGACAAGGAGGAGCTGATCGGCGACCGTCGCGACCAGGCCCTATCCACCGTTGCCGAAGTGCGCTCGCGCTGGCAATCGCTTTACGACAACCTCGACGCCGCCTGGCCACCCCCTGAACCCAAACCCCAGTCGCGCCACTGGCATCCGCTGCCGCTGCCGCGCCGCCCGGTGCCGGTGAAGACCTGGCATCCGCTCGCGGCCAGCGTCTTCCACAAGCTCCAGGACCACTCGGTGCGCGTCTCCTGGAAGCAGGAGCTGAAGCCGCTGCTGGAAACGATCTTTGATGGCAACGTCTACCGGCCGATCCTCGAGCGCATCGACGCCATTCACCAGGATGTTCTGCGCGGCCGCATCTTCGTCGCCCTGCACATGCATGCCGGCGACGGCAACGTGCACACCAACATCCCGGTGAACTCCGACCGCTACGAGATGCTGCAGACGGCGTACAAGGCCGTCGAGCGCATCATGCATCTGGCCCGCGACCTCGGCGGCGTCATCTCCGGCGAGCACGGCATCGGCATCACCAAGCTGGAATTCCTGCACGACGACGAGATCCGCCCCTTCCGCGAATACAAACGGAAGGTCGACCCCGAGGGCCGCTTCAACGCCGGCAAGCTGATGTCTGATGCCGATCTGCGCAACGCCTACACGCCTTCGTTCGCGCTGCTCGGTGTCGAATCGCTGATCATGGAGCAGTCCGAAATCGGCTCAATCTCGACCCTGATCAAGGATTGCCTGCGCTGCGGCAAGTGCAAGCCGGTCTGCTCGACCCATGTGCCGCGCGCCAACCTGCAATATTCGCCGCGCAACAAGATCCTCGGCACTTCACTGCTGATCGAGGCCTTCCTCTACGAGGAGCAAACGCGGCGCGGCGTTTCGCTGCAGCATTTCGACGAGTTCGCCGACATCGGCGACCACTGCACGGTCTGCCACCGCTGCGTGAAGCCCTGCCCGGTCGACATCGACTTCGGCGACGTCTCAATCGCCATGCGCAATTTCCTGCGCCGCCAGGGCAAGAAGAAGTGGAATCCGGGCACGGCCGCCTCGATGGCCTTCCTCAACGCCAAGGACCCGGCCACCGTCAAGCTGCTGCGCGCCGGCATGATCGGACTGGGCTACAAGGCCCAGCGGCTCGGCCACAAGCTCGCCAAGTCCTTCGGCCTGATCCAGGACAGCACGCGCCATCCGCCGGCCACGCTGGGCCGGCCCGCGCTCAAGGCGCAGGTGATCCACTTCCTCAACAAACCGATGCCGGCCAAGGTGCCGAGCCGCACCTCACGTGCGCTGCTCGATATCGAGGACAACACGCTGATCCCGGTGATCCGCGATCCGCAGCGTGTCGCGGAAGATTCGGATGCGGTGTTCTACTTCCCCGGCTGCGGCTCGGAGCGGCTGTTCTCGCAGGTCGGCCTGGCGACGCAGGCGATGCTCTGGCATGTCGGTGCCACCACCGTGCTGCCGCCGGGCTACCTGTGCTGCGGCTATCCGCAGACCTCGGGAGGCAACGAGGATGTCGGCCAGGCGATCACCATGCAGAACCGCGTGCTGTTCCATCGCGTCGCCAACACGCTCAACTACCTCGACATCAAGACCGTGCTGGTCTCCTGCGGCACCTGCCTCGACCAGCTCGAGAAGTACCAGTTCGACAAGATCTTCCCCGGCTGCCGGCTGCTCGACATCCACGAATACCTCATGGAGAAAGGCCTGAAGCTCGACGGCCTGCAAGGTACCCAGTATCTCTATCACGACCCCTGCCACACGCCGATGAAAGTGCATAACGGCACCAAGGTGGCGAGCGCGCTGATGGGCAAGGATGTCCTGCTCTCCGACCGCTGCTGCGGCGAAGCCGGCACGCTGGCCGTGACTCGGCCGGATGTGTCGACGCAGGTGCGCTTCCGCAAGCAGCAGGAAATTGAGACTGGCCTTGCGCAACTGAAAGTCAGCCGTGGTGACACGCCGAAGATCCTGACCAGCTGCCCGTCCTGTCTGCAGGGACTGCACCGCTACCGTGAGGACGTGAACATCGAGGCCGAATACATCGTCGTCGAGATGGCGAACCGCCTGCTTGGCAACGACTGGCAAGCGCAATATCTTGCCGCCGCCAACGCCAGCGGCATCGAACGGGTGCTGCTGTAGAAATGGAATCGCTGGACCGCTGTTCTGGACCTATTGGCTGGGCATGGCAATTGCCCTCGCCGTCATCGCCGGCCGGTGTAACCGCTGCAGCTACGCCTGGTTCATGCTGGGCTTCTTCTTCAACATTGTCGCGCTCGCCGCCGTCCTGCTGTTGCCGCCGAAGAAGGCTGAGTAGTCACCGCGCCAAGCCTAACTCGTCCGACAGGTCGTAATCGAGTTCACTGCTGTCTCGACCGTTCGATGCCGACATCGTTAAGGTCATTCCAACCACCGGCTACCGGTTCCCGGTCCAGCCCAAGAGCGCCGTGGATTACCGAGACCTGAAAAATTTCCTTGGCTACGTCGGCCGGAAAACCCTGCCGATTTTGACGATCGGAAACCAGCAGGCTCAGGAAATAGTCATCCATTTGCCGGGATCCCCACAGAACGGTGATTCGTTCCAGCACGTGCGGGAAGCGCTGTTCCAGTTGGCTCGGATAAGCGTCGGCATGTTTACCCAGATGCTGGAGCATTTTCGCCCTAAGGGCAGCAACGTCCCATTTCCGAGCTGGAGTCTTGGCTCTTGCGCTCGTGTTCATAGCGATCATGGTGACACCTCCCAGGACATTGGCTGGTTAGGTGGAAAGCGCCAGTGCCTGGCGCTTTCAGGGAGCAACCCGATTGAAAGTAGTCTGTATCGCATCTCGTGTTCGGCTAGAATTTCGGCTGCAACTGCTCACTCCAATGTTGGCTATTTTCGTCGCCTCCCTCCGTCAGAACCAGATGATTATTCCCGGTTTCGTTGTCGAATATTCGACAAACAGGCCATGAACGAGCTTGAGCCACTGCCACCCGAGGTTCCAGGCGCTCTCGCGGTTCTGGTGAAGGATGGCACTCTTCGGCGCTACAAAAAGCACACCCTGATCATTTCCGAGGGTGACTTGGGCGCATCGCTCTTCATCCTGCTGGACGGTGCCGTCCGCATCTACTCCCAGGACGAGCACGGGCGCGAACTCGACTTCGGGCTGTTGGAACCTGGAACCATCTTCGGTGAAATGGCGCTCGAAGGAGGTACCCGCACCGCATCTGTTGAAGCGGTATCGCAGTGCCTGTGTGCCGAGGTTCCTTATGCGCTGCTGAAGAGGCGCCTGGCCGAGAATCCGGATTTCGCCTTCATCCTCATCTCGACGCTCATCGGTCGAAGCCGCAGTGCTACCGAATCAGCGAAGAACATGGCCCTGAAAACCGTGTATCAGCGGTTTATCGAATTCCTGGAAAGGGAATCGATCCAGGAAAACGGGGTCAGGCTGTTGCCGAGGAAGATGAGCCAGCAGGAATTGGCCAATATCGTGGGCGCGTCCCGCGACATGATTTCGAAGATCCTGAAGGATCTCGCCATTGGCAAGTACATTCAAATAGACGACAAGCGAATCACGATCCTCAAGAGCCTGCCGAACAGGTGGTGACGCATCCCGGCCATTTCCGAATGGCCGCCTGAACGCCCCCTTGCCACCGGATCAGTTGGTCGTCACTTCCGGTCCGGCTGCTTCAGCAGTGCCTTCAGGTCCGCGAAGGGCGAATGGGTGGCGATGTTCCCGCGCTGGGTTGCAATGGATCGGCCGGCCGTCGCCTCGAGTTGCCGCTGATGCTCGTTGTCATGGCAGTACAGGCAGAGCAGTTCCCAGTTACTGCCATCGGGCGGGTTGTTGTCGTGATTGTGGTCGCGATGATGGACCGTCAGCTCCCGCAGGTTGGCGCGAGTGAATTCACGGGCGCAACGGCCGCAGATCCATGGATAGATCTTCAGTGCCTGTTCCCGGTAGTCCTGCTCCCGCTGCTCGGCCGAGCGCCGAGCCTCGGCCACTACGCGGTCGAGCCTGTTCGTGTCAGGTGTCGTGGGCTTGGGCATGATCAGATCGCTCCTTTAGGCCGCGTAGTTCAGCACGGCGACGATGGGCGCACGTCGGGTTGATCCAGGTCGGGACACAGATGAACCTCGATCGTGGCGTGAACGATCTCCTCATGCCGGGCGAGCTGCTCGCGAACGTGCTTCGGGGTTAGCTGCCGGTCGTGCGTCAGCACCGTCAGCGCACACGAATACGTGCTCTTGCCGACACGCCAGACGTGAAGATCGGTGATCGCGGTGCCGCCTGCCTCGGGCGCCGTTTCGACGACGTCTCGAATCTCCTGCACCACCGGGTGATCCATCTCCCGATCGAGCAGGACCTTGCCCGTCTCGATGATGAGGTTCTTCGCCCAGATGGCGACCAGCAGCGCGCCGATGATGCCCATCACCGGGTCGAGCCAGGACCAGCCATATAGCCAACCGCCGGCCAGCGCGACAATGGCCAGCACCGACGTGGCAGCATCGGCGATCACGTGCATGTATGCCGACTTCAGGTTGAGGTCGTGGCTATGCGAGTGTGCATGGCCATGATCATGATGGTGGTCGTGCGCCTGGTCATGCGCCTGACCGAGAATCAGCGCGCAGACGATATTGACGACGAGCCCGACAGCGGCGACGGCCATCGCTTCCTGATAGTGGATCGGCTGCGGCGAAAGAATCCGCTCGGCCGACGCCACCACCATCATTACCGCGACGCCCAACAGGAAGATGGCGCTGGCGAATCCGCCCAGCACCTCGATCTTCCAGGTGCCGAAGGCGAAGCGCGGGTCGCGGGCATGGCGTCGCGCGGCGGCGTAGGCGAATGCGCTGATGCCGATGGCCAAGGCATGCGAACTCATGTGCCAGCCGTCAGCCAGCAGTGCCATCGAGTTGAACCACCAACCCGCCACGATCTCGATCACCATCATCGCGGCGGTGATCCACATGACCGCGCGGGCCCCACGCTCGGCAGCAGGACTACCTTCGTCGAACACGTGGTCGTGAGACCATTCAGACAGGTCGTGGGTATGCATCGAATCTCTCTCGTCCAGTCTCAATCGCGATCCGGATCGTCGGCCGACAGTGTGATCGAAGCCGAGGCCGTCGTCTTGTCGATTATGACCAACATTTCGCAATATTCGTTTTGCGGCTCCACGGGAGTGGGATCGTCGGCGCAACTGCAACCGGCAACGATGCCGGCAAAGAACACGCCCACCCTAGCCCGGATGCATTCGGACGCATCGGCCGCGCTGATGAACATCACCTCCAGCCTGTCGTCAAGAGCGACGCTGCTGGCGGACAAGCCCTGCTGCAATGGTAATTGCCCGGCGCCGAGCCGTTCCAGCTCGTGCTTGAGCACATTGCCGAAATCCGGCGAGCCCCAGGCGTCGATCGATTCCGGAAGAAGAACTGTCATCTGTTCATCCTGCGAAATTGCGGGCAAGGCGTCAAGCCTGCCATTCCCACATGATCGGAATTGATTTGGGCCAAGGCCAAGCCTGCCGCCGGCAACAACAATGCCAACCATGAGATTCTTCTGGCTCATGTTCGTTTTTGTCCTGCCGGTCTGGGCGGCGACACCTCTGCAACCCCTGATCGACGGAACACCGACCGGCGGCACGCTGCGGCCGGCCGCGGGCGTCTACGCAGGTCCGGCGGTGATCGATCGGCCGCTGACCATCGACGGTGGCGGCCATGTCAGCGTCGAGGGTGGCGGCACCGTATTGATCCTGCGCACCAATGGCGCCACCGTGCGCGGCCTGCGCCTCGCCGGCTCCGGCGATTCGCACGACCAGATCCACGCCGGCATCCAGATCGAAGGCGACGATAACCGCATCGAGGACAACCAGATCGATGACGTGCTGTTCGGCATCCATGTCAAACAGGGCAACCGCAATCGCATCCTGAGAAACCGCATCGTTGGCAAGGATTTGCCGCTGGGTCAGCGCGGCGACGGCTTGCGGCTCTGGAACAGCCGCCACAATGTTATCGAAGGCAACCACTTCAAGCGCATCCGCGACCTGACCTTCGCCAACTCGCCCGAAAATACCGTTGCCGGCAACACGCTGGAGGATGGCCGCTACGGCATGCAGTTCGTCTTCTCGCCGCGCTCGAAGGTAGTCGGCAATCGCCTCAGCCACACCGGCACCGGCATTGTCGTTCTCTACTCGCCGGAGCTGACCGTGCGCGGCAACTACATTGCCCATGCATTGGAAGGAGGCGGTGGTGGCCTCGCCTTCAAGGAAAGCGGCAACGCCCTGGTGGAAGGCAACGAGATTCTTCATTGCGCCGTCGGCCTGCAGGCGAATTCGCCGGTCAACGACGAAAGCGTGCTGACGGTCCGCGGCAACCGTTTCGCTCACAACATCATCGGCATGTACTTCTACGGCGAGCAGGGCGGCCACCGCATCACCGGCAACCGTTTCGAGAACAACCTGACCCAGGTGGCTGTCAGTGCCGCCGGTACCGGCGCCGCGAATGCCTGGCGGGGCAACTACTGGAGCGACTATCAGGGCTTCGACCGCAATGGCGACGGCATCGGCGACACTCCCCACGAGCTGTGGCTCCATGCGGACCGCATCTGGATGGATACGCCCAAGGCAAGCTTCTTCCGCAATTCGCCGGCGCTGGAACTGCTCGACTTCCTGGAGCGCCTGGCCCCCTTCGCCTCACCCAGCCTGATTCTTAGAGACACTCTGCCGCGCATGCGCTGATGAGTTATCCTTGAGCCATGCTGGATTGCCCACTGTGCCAATCTTCCGGCGGCGAACTCGTCTGGCAAGACGGTTTGTGCCGCGTCGTTCGCGTCGAGGGGCCGGAGGGCGATGCCTTTCCCGGTTATTGCCGGGTCGTCTGGCGCGCCCACGTGGGCGAGATGACCGAACTCGACGCTGGCAGCCGCCGACATCTGATGAACGTGGTGTTCGCGGTCGAAACCGCGCTGCGTACGCTGCAGGCGCCGGACAAGGTCAATCTTGCCGCGCTCGGCAACATGGTGCCGCATTTGCACTGGCACATCATCCCCCGCTGGCGCGACGATAGCCATTTTCCGGCCGCCATCTGGGCCGAGCCGCAAGAGTCAGCCGTGGTGACACGCCGCCCCCCGACCACGGCGGCTCTGCACGCCGCCATCGTTGCCGCCCTGGCCGAAGAGGAAAGCGGCGCATGACCACGACTGGCATCGGTGGCGAACAGCGGCCGGCATTCGCGAGCGCCGAAGAATGTCGCACCTGGCTAGCGGATACGCCGCTGACCAACCCTGTGCAGGCCCTGGCTCATTTGCTGCGGCAACTGAATCTGCTCAACCGCCTTGATCTGGACGCCGCTGAACGGCTGTCGATACTCGAACTGCTGCGCAAACCCGTGCTGCTCGTGCAGAAGGAGGGCGCCCGCCGCTTCGTCGGCAAGCCGCTACCGCTCGTACCACCCGAACAGGCCGCTTTCGATGCTGCCCAGGCCGTCTGGCAGGGCCTGCTGGCCGGCTATGCACGCTGTATCGAGGCGGCGCTGGCAGGAGATGTCCGGCTGAAGGCGCAGCTCGGTCTGCTGGTCCAGCGCGCCCTCGGCACCCTCGCCGGCGCGCAGTTGGATATTTACCGAGCCGGCTTTCAGCCGACACCGGAGCATTGGCGGGCCCTGCATGAACTCTATGCTACCGCCGAGCAGGCCGGTGCGGCCGAGACCGCCGTCGAGGACGCGCTGCGTCACGGCAAGGTGCCCTCGTCGCCGCGGGAGATCTACGCCGAAGTGCTATTGCTGCACGCCGCCAGTCCGCACGAACTGCCGCTGCGCCACCTTGCCTGGGTGGCCCGCTGGGCACGTCGCTGGTCGACAAAGATTGTCATCACCACCAACCCGCCCGAGAAGGAAACCGCGACGCCACTTTGTGCCGACCTGGCGTCCAGCGAACCCGCCGGCTACCAGCCCGTTGCCGGGCCGACGGCCCGCTGGCTGGATACCTCGAACTTGCGGCAGAGCCTGAAGAAGCGACTGACGCTGCTCGACCAGGGCAGGCAACCGGCTGACTTGCAACTGGGAGACGACTGCACGCAGCCGGACTGCGGCCAAGTGCTGAAGCAGGTCTACCAACGCTGGTGCCGGGGCGGCGTTCGCCGCCAGGAACGGCAGGTCGCCGTCGGCCGCGGCGAGGTTATCTGCGGGGTCAGCGCGATCCACTATTACCTGTCGGGGCGCAAGCCTTTCCGGCAACCCAGCCATGTCGACGACGAGGCCTTGCGGCGCGAGCGCGAGCAGATCGCCACCTTCGGCCGCGTCGCCAGAACGGCCCCTGAGGGCTTCAGCGAGCAGCAGGGATACCAGATCGAGGAATGGCGGGTTGTCGACGAGTCGTCCACCGGCATCCATGTCGTGCGGACACCGGGCCGCTCCGGCAGCCGGGTCGCCCAGGGACAGCTGGTGGCGATCCGCCCCCCCGAGACCCAGCATTTCGTGCTCGGCTATCTGCGCTGGGCCATGGTGACAGTCGACGCCTGCCTGTGCGCCGGCATCAGGATGATTCCTGGCCGCGCCGAACCGGTCGGCATTCGCGCGACAGACCCGGCCGGTACCAGGGAACCCTACCGCGCCGCCTTCCTGCTGCCGGCCATCGAATCGCTCGGCACCCCGCCAAGCATTATCCTGCCGCCCGGTTATTTTCGGGTCGGCCGCATTCTCGACGTATCGGGTGGCCCCGTGCCGCGGATCAAGCTGCTGCAACTCGGGGATCGTGGGGTAGACTTCGAGCGGGCAGCTTACGAACCCGCAATCTGATTCCTGTGCCCTCCGCCGAATGATCAGCCAACTTCCCGTCGATAGCCGAGACGCGGCACGCTGTCGCGAAGTGATCGCTGCCTTGCCGATCACCAATGTGTCGTTCGCTCACGGCATGCTGCGCGGCCTCCTCAAGGCCGTGCACGAGGCACCTCCTGCGGCGGTGGAATACCTGTCGGTGCTGGAAGCCGCCCGCGAACCATTGGCCTTCCTGCAGGATGCCGTGGCAGCACGCTATGTCGCCAAACCGGTGCCGTCGACAGTGGAGGAGGCCGACGCCTTCGAGCACAACATCGCACTCTGGCGACTGATGGCAAACGGTTACGCACGGGTCGCGCAGCTTGGCGGCAATGACGAGACCATCAAGCAGCAACTGGCGCTCGTCTGCCAGCGCTGCATCCATTATGCCGCCCAGACGCTCATCGAATACTATCGTGCCCACCGCGCGGTGGCCGCCGGCGTATGGATCGAATTGCACGGCTACTACGACACGGCAGATGATTGGGGCCTCGCCAACGAGGCCGTCAGCGAACCGCTAGGCACGACCGCCACCTTCACGACCTGTGCGGAAACTTACGCCGCCGCGCTCCTGGTCGATCTGGCGAACCCCTGTAGCCGCACGCCGAAGGAACTGTCCTGGATCATCCGCTGGGCCCAGGCCATGGCGCCAGCCACGGCTGTGAGCCGGCCAGACGGGGACGCGGGCGGTCGCGGCTATGGTATCGATCTCATGCAGGACAGAGGGCTGCTGCCGGTGGATTACCTTGCCGCCACTGCATCGGCGCGCCTGTTCGACACCTCGCGCCTCGGCGAGCGCGTGCAGGGCCTGCTCGCCCGGCTCAAGGAAGTGGACAGCCCCGCGAGCCTCGGCCTGGGCGAGGACTGTCCTGCGGCCCAAGCGGGGCGCCTGCTGCTTCAGCTCTACCGGCCATGGTGCCTGACGGCGCTGCCCCGTCGCTTCGAGCGCACCAAAGCCGGCGGCATCCTGTCGGTCATCTACGACCTGAAATCGATTTATTTCCACGTTGCGGGCAGCGAGTTCGTCCAGCCGGCTCCCGTACGCATGTACTCGCGCGGCGAGGTGGAAAAACTCTGGACCTTCCGCAATCAGATTGATCCCACGCAGCCGCTCAACCTGCGCGCGGCGCAACTCGACTTTGCGCCCGATCTCTGGGAAATCGCCGATAAATCGCTGAACGGTTTCCGTGCCTTCCGCAATGCCGCCGGTCCGCGGCTACAGCACGGCCAGTTGCTGGCGGTAAGAGCGCCGGGCAGGGACGACTTCGTTCTTGCGCGCGTCAGCTGGCTTTTTCAGGACATCAGCGGTCGGCTGCAAGCCGGTATCCACTTGCTGCCCGGACCGGCCACGGGCGTCGCCGTCCGGCCGACCGGCGACGGCATCACGACAGGGGAGAAATACGTGCAGGGTTTCTTCCTGCCGACCGTACCGGCACTGAAGGAAACAGTATCGGTCATTCTGCCGCAGGGCTGGTATACCCCGGGCCGCCTCATCGAGATTTACACCGACCGGCCTGTGTCGGCGCGGCTGGGCGAGTTGCTGACCCGCGGCGCCAACTTCGAGCGCTGTTCCTTTACGCTGGCCGCGTAGGAGCAACCCGCCGTGCCGGCAGCAGGGCAGTAAAACAGCTGCCCTGCCCCGGCTTGCTCTCGATGTTCAAGTGGCCACCGTGCCGTTCGAGCACGTGCTTGACGATGGCCAGCCCCAGACCCGTGCCGCCCGTCTCCCGCGACCGCCCCCGGTCCACCCGATAAAAGCGTTCGGTCAGGCGGGGAAGGTGCTGAGGGTCGATGCCGATGCCGGTGTCGGTAACGGCGAATGCCGCACCGTCATCATCGGTTCGCCGCCAGCATAGTTCGATGCGACCGCCGGCGGGCGTATAGCGCACGGCGTTGGACACCAGATTGCCGAGCGCGCTGCGAATCTCGCGCGGATTGCCGAGCAGGATCGGCGGGCCGGTATCGATCATGGCGATTTCGTGGTGACCGCCAGACAGCACCGCTGCCTCCTCGCGCACCTCGGCCAGCAAGGAGGCCATGTCCACGGGCTCCTCGGTCGGCGGTGCATCCGTTTCCAAAGCCGACAGCGTCAGCAGATCGTCGATCAGCCGCCGCATCCGCGCCGCCTGGTCGCCGGACAGGGCCAGATAGTGCCGGACATCCTCGGCCGGCAGATCCTGCCAGCCATCGGCCAGCGTTTCGACGAACCCCGACACGACCGTCAACGGCGTCTTCAGTTCATGGGAAACATTGGCGACGAAGTCGCGGCGCATGGTTTCCAGGCGCTCGATCTGGGTCACGTCGCGTACCAGCAGCATGATGCGGCCCTGACTGAAGGGGATGGCCTGCACCTGCAAACTCTGGCCCTGCCTGCGCGTGGGGCGCAGCAGCCGGGGCTGGCCATAGTCGCCGCCCTGGAGATAGGCGATGAACTCCGGCTCCCGCAGCAGATTGACGATCGGAGTGCCGACATCGCGACCGTTGTCGATGCCGAGCAGGCTCTCGGCATGGCCGTTCAGCCATTCGATTGCGAACTTGGCGCCCAGGATGGCGACGCCGTCGGGCATCGCCTGGGCGGCCTGGCGGAAGCGTTCCAGCGCGTCATGCAGTTGTTCCCGCTGTTCGGCCGCAATTCGCGATCGCTTGTGCAGGGCGGCGAAGGCGTCGCCCCAGCGACCCATCGCATCGGGCACCGGCGTCCCGATCGGCTGGCTGGCCCAGCGGATGAGGCGACGCAGGTACCTCCGATCGCGTAGCACCATTGCCAGCATCAGGGCGAAGACGACGCCGAGGACGATCCAGAGCCAGTTGCCGCTCAAACAACCTCCGCCGACAGCCGATAGCCACTGCCACGCACGGTCTGAATCAGACGGTCGAGACCGCTCGGTTCGAGCGCGCCGCGCAGGCGACGGATATGCACGTCGACGGTCCGCTCTTCGACGAACACATGGTCGCCCCAGACCTGGTCGAGCAACTGGCTGCGAGTGTGCACGCGCTCGGGGTGGGTGATCAGGAAATGCATCAGGCGGAACTCGGTGGGACCCAGGGTCACCGCTTGTCCGTCCGCGGTGACGCGATGACTGACCGGATCGACCCGCAAGCCGCCCAGCTCGGCTGCATCTTCCGTCGCATCCGGCGCGCGTCGGCGCAGCACGGCCTGAATGCGAGCCAGCAATTCTTTCGGGCTGAACGGCTTGGTGACGTAATCGTCGGCGCCCGTTTCCAGCCCCTGCACCTTGTCGCGTTCGTCGCCGCGAGCGGTCAGCATGATGATCGGTACCTGCCGGCTGCGCGGGTCCGCGCGCAGCCGCCGCGCCAGTTCCAGGCCGCTCATGCCCGGCAGCATCCAGTCGAGCAGGATCAAATCGGGCAGCGCTTCGTTGATCTGGCGCTGGGCGGTCTCGGCGTCGAGGGCCGTGACCACCTCATGGCCAGCGCGCTTGAGGTTGATGGCGATCAGCGTCTGGATCGCCGGCTCGTCTTCGACAACAAGAATCGTGGCAGCCATAATGGTTTGAAATGCGGGATTGAAATCCATGGAAACGCCCGCAGTGTATTGCCGCTGGATGACGGAATTGTGACAGCCCTCCCGCCACCGCCACTCTGCGCCTGCGCTATGATAGGCGCCCCCTACGAACTCTGACCATAACCTACACAATCATGGCCGGGCTAGACAAGCACACGCCGATTCCGACGGAAATAAAGCTGCACCAGCAGTCGAAGCTGATGGAAGTCAGTTTCAGCGACGGCGCCACCTTCAAATTGCCCTACGAGTACCTGCGCGTCTACTCGCCCTCTGCCGAAGTACGCGGCCACGGCCCCGGCCAGGAAACCCTGCAAACCGGCAAACGCAACGTCGATATCACGAACCTTGCGGCCGTCGGCAACTACGCCGTGCAACCCTTCTTCTCGGACGGCCACGACACGGGCATCTATTCCTGGGACCTGCTCTACGATCTGGGCATCAACCAGGAATCCTACTGGCAGGCCTACCTGGCCCGGCTGGCCGGCGCCGACGGCAGCCGCGACATCGACTCCTCCACCCGTCCACCCAAGTCCGGTGGCAGTTGCGGCAGCGGCGGTTCCTGCGGCAGTCATTGACATGTCGGACACCCACTTCGGTTTCGAAACGGTCAAGGAAGCGGACAAGGCCAAGCGCGTCGAAGGCGTCTTCTCGTCGGTCGCGCAGAAGTACGACGTGATGAACGATCTCATGTTGATGGGTCTGCACCGGCTCTGGAAGGCCTTCACGCTACAGGTGTCGGCCGTCAGGCCCGGCGACCGTGTCCTCGATATTGCCGGTGGCACCGGCGATCTTTCCTCCGGATTCGCCAAGCGGGTTGGCCCGACCGGCGAAGTCTGGCTCACCGACATCAACAACGCCATGCTCACCCGCGGCCGCGACCGGCTGCTCGACGAGGGCGTGCTCGGCCCGGTCGCCCAATGCGATGCCGAGAAGCTGCCCTTCCCGGACAATCATTTCGACGTCGTCACCGTCGCCTTCGGCCTGCGCAACATGACCCACAAGGACAAGGCCCTGGCCGAAATGCGCCGCGTGCTGCGCACCGGCGGTCGGCTGCTGGTGCTGGAATTTTCCAAGGTCTGGGAACCCCTGACCCCCTTCTACGACCTCTATTCCTTCAAGGTGCTGCCATGGCTGGGCAGCAAGATCGTCAACGACCCCGACAGCTACCGCTATCTCGCCGAATCCATCCGCATGCATCCGGACCAGGAAACGCTCAAGGGCTTGATGGAACAAGCCGGGCTGGCGAAGGTCGATTACTTCAACCTGACCGCGGGCGTCGTCGCCCTGCACCGCGGCTACAAGCTGTAACCCACGGAGGAACTCCATGAGAAACATCGCCCTCGCCTTGTTCGCCGCCGTCATCGGCATCGGCCTGTTCGCCCAGGACGCCGAAGCCGCACGCCTCGGCGGCAGCCGCTCCATCGGCATGAACCGCAGCAGCACGCCTGTGCAAAAGGCGGCCCCGGCTCCGACGGCGCCAACCCCGAACGCCGCGCCAACCGTGCCGGCGAAGCCTGCCGCCACGCCCCAGGCACCGGCGCCGCAGCCGTCCGGCATGAGCCGCTGGCTCGGCCCGATCGCCGGCTTGGCCGCCGGCCTCGGCATCGCCGCCCTGCTGTCGCACTTCGGCATGGGCGAAGGCATGGCCAACATGTTGATTATCCTGCTGCTGGTGATGGCGGCCGTATTCGTCTTCCGGTTGCTGTTCCGCAAGAGTCAGCCGTCGCAACACGCTGCCTACGCCGGCGGCGTGGGCAGCACTTCCGAGCCGATGCACTTCGAGCCGACCGCCGCCCCTGCAATTGGCGGTACCGCTGCCGCGACCAATGTTCCCGCCGGCTTTGACAGCGAAGGATTCCTGCGTCAAGCCAAGCTGAACTTCATCCGCCTGCAGGCCGCCAACGATGCCGGTAACCTCGACGACCTCAAGCAGTTCCTCGCCCCCGAGGTCTTTGCCGAGATCCAGATGCAGTACGAGGAGCGCGGCCACGCCAAACAGGAAACCGATGTCCAGCATCTCGACGCCGAACTGCTCGAACTGGTCACCGAAAGCGACCGTTATATCGCCAGCGTTCGCTTCTCGGGCCAAATCCGCGAGCAAGCCAACGCGGCGGCGCAGCCCTTCGCCGAAATCTGGCACCTGACGAAGCCGGTAGCTGGCGGCGGCTGGCAGGTCGCCGGCATCCAGCAGATCCAGTGATCGACACGGTAGTCCTCGGCGCGCTCAACCACCTGCTCGGTCAGGCTGCCTGGGCGCGCCAGCAGTTACGCGGCTTTGCCGGCCGGCAGGCGCGTTTCGAGATGTCGCCGTGGCAGCTTGCATTCCGCGTCACCGCAGACGGGCTGTTCGAAGCCGCCGGCGACGAAGCAGTCGACGTCACCGTCGTCCTGCCCGCCGATACGCCGTTTGTCGCCTTGCAAGGAATGGACAAAGCGATGTCCGGCGCCCATGTGACCGGCAATGCGGAGTTCGCCACCGCCCTCTCCTTCGTACTGAAGAACCTGCGCTGGGATGCCGAGGAAGACCTGTCGAAGCTGGTCGGCGATATCGCCGCTCATCGCATCGGCGGCGGTTTGTCGGCACTGACTGCCTGGCAGAAGCAGGCGGCGCGCAATCTGGCCGAAAACGTCACCGAATATCTCGGCGAGGAAGCGCACTTGCTCGCCACCCGCCCCGAACTGACAGCATTTCGCGCCGACCTCGAAGCCTTCGCCGCCGACATGTCCAGGCTCGATGTTCGCGTCAGGGCGCTGGCCTGAATCACCCTGTCATATTCAAGGAGAACACCATGCTGCACATGGCAGTACTCGCCCTCGCCCTTGCGGCCACCCTGCCTGCCTTCGCCGACGAAGTGCAATTGATGGACGAAGCCCGCAAGGTGGCGGTGTCGATCCCGCCCAAGCTGCTGGAAGTGCTGGACGATGAGATCCGCAAGGGCGGTCCCGAAAACGCCATCGGCGTCTGCCGCGACAAGGCACCGGCCATGGCCAAGGCGGCATCGGAAAAGACAGGCTGGGCCATCCGCCGCGTCAGCCTGAGGAATCGCAACCCCAAGGCGGCTCCCGATGCTTGGGAGAAGGCCGTGCTGGAAGACTTCGACCGGCGTGTTGCCGCCGGCGAGAAGCCGACGGGACTGGAAAAGGGCGAGCTGGTAAGCGTCGACGGCCAGCAGGTCTATCGCTACATGAAGGCGCTGCCGACCCAGGATCTCTGCCTCCAATGCCACGGCACCACCGACCGGATTTCTCCAGCGGTACAGGCGAAGCTGAAGGAACTCTACCCTGATGACAAGGCCATCGGCTACAGCGCCGCCGAGGTGCGCGGCGCCATCACGCTCAAGAGGCCCTTGTAGGCACCGCGTCCCCGCCGCCCAGCGCCTTGTAAAGCTGCGCGGCGGTGGCGAGCCAGGCGCGGCGTGTCGCCACGACTGACTGTTGCGCGGTGAATAGTTCCCTCTGGGCATCCAGCACTTCGAGATAGCTGCTGATACCGGCCTTATAGCGGGCATCGACGATGCGCAGTCGCTCCGTCTGCGCCTTTTCTGCAGCTTCCTGCGCCTTCAACTGCCCGGCCAGCTTGTCGCGTGCCGCCAGCAGATCGGCCACTTCCCGGAACGCCTGCTGGATTGTCCTTTCGTAGTCGGCGACCGCGATCACCTTGCGCGCCTCGGCGAGATCGGCATTGGCGGCCGTGCGACCGGCATCGAACAGTGGATAACGCAGCACTGGGACGAAACTCCAGGCGCCGCTGCCGCTGTCGAACAGCCCGCTCAGCGCCGCGCTGGCCGTGCCGAAGGCGGCAGTGAGCGAGATGCGTGGCAGGAAGGCGGCGCGAGCGGCGCCGATGCTGGCGTTGGCGGCAATCAGCCGCTGCTCGGCCGCCAGCACGTCGGGACGGCGCGTCAGCACTTCCGATGGCAGGCCGGCCGACAGGTCGGTAACCACCGACTGTTCGGCCAGCTTGCGCCCACTCACCTGGAGATCGTTCAACGGCTTGCCGACCAGCAGCGTCAAGGCGGTAGCCGCCGCCGACCGTTGACGCTCAAGACTGGCCAGTTCGGCGCGCGCTGCCTCGGTGGCGCCATCGGCAGCGAGGTAGTCGAGATCGCCGGCGATGCCGACTTCCCGCCGCCTGGCGATCAGCGTACGCGATTCCTCGCGGCTGGCGAGCGTCTCGCGGGCAATTGCCGTCCGCTCGTCCAGTTCCAGCAAACCAAAGTAGGCGCTCGCAACATCGGCAATCAGCGACAGGCCGAAGGCGCGCTGCGCCTCCTCTGTGGCGAGGTAACTAGCCTTCGCGGCCTCGGTCAGGCTGGCGATCCGGCCCCAGAAATCCAGTTCGAATGCCGTGACGCCGAGATTGACATCGTAGCGTTGTGCCGTCATGGCCTGGCCGGTGGCCGACAGATCGGCCGGCAAGCGCGCCTCACTGCGGCTGGCAACGGCATCGACATTCGGCAGCCGGTCGGCGCGTGCGACGCCATACAGGGCACGTGCCTCGGCCACGCGGGCGACGGCAATGCGCAGGTCGCGGTTCTGCTCGAGTGCCGCCGCGATCAGGCCTTGCAGTTGAGCATCGGCAAAGTAGGCGCGCCAATCAAGGCCAGCGGGGGCGCGGGTGCCGGCAACGGCATCCTCCGGCCAGGCGGCCGCCACCGGCGCTTCTGGTCGCTGGTACTCGGGGGCCAAGGAGCAGGCCGAAAGCAGGCCGGCCAGCACCAGCGGCGTCGCCTTACTCATGATGGCTCTCCTCGCCGCGCGGCTTGCCCGGAAAGATCCTGCGCACGACGACGAAGAACACCGGCACCAGGAACACCGCCAGCAGCGTGGCCGTGATCATGCCGCCGATGACGCCGGTGCCGATGGCATGGCGGCTCTGGGCGCCAGCGCCGGTGGAAATCGCCAGCGGCAGCACGCCGAGGATGAAAGCCAGCGAGGTCATGACGATGGGCCGGATACGCAGCCGGCAGGCTTCCATCGTCGCCTCCAGCAGGCCCATGCCCCGCTCGTGCAGCGTGCGGGCGAACTCGATGATCAGGATCGCGTTCTTGGAGGAGAGGCCGATGATCGCGATCAGGCCCACCTTGAAGAACACGTCGTTGGGCAGGCCGCGCAGCGTGACGGCCAGCAGCGCACCCAGCACGCCGAGCGGCACCACGAGGATGACGGCAAAGGGAATCGACCAGCTTTCGTAGAGTGCCGCCAGGGCCAGAAAGACAACCAGCAGCGACAGGCCGAAGAGGAACGGTGCCTGAGCGCCCGACAACTGTTCCTCAAACGAAGTCCCGGACCATTCGAATCCCAGCCCGGGTGGCAGTTGGGCAGCAATGCTCTCCATGGCGGCCATCGCCTCGCCGGTGCTGTGCCCCGGTGCCGGCCCGCCGGAAATCTTGAACGACGGATTGCCGTTGTAGCGGTCGAGCTTGGGCAGGCCGACGATCCAGCGCGGACTGGCGATTTCGGCCAAGGGGATCATCTCGCCGCGCGCGTTCTTCACCGGCAGTCGCAGGATGTCGTCCGGCCGCGACCGCAAGTCGGGCTCTGCCTGCATCTGCACGCGCAGGATGCGGCCCTGACGGACGAAGTCGTTGATATAGGCGACACCGAGCGCCGACTGCAGAGTGTCGTTGAGACTGGCCATGTCGATTGACAGGGTCTGCGCCTTGGCCTGGTCGATATCAAGCATCAACTGCGGCGCCGGTTCCTGGCCCTCCGGCCGCACGCCGGCGAGAGCCGGATTCTTGCTCGCCAGGCCCAGCACCATATTGCGCGCTTCCATCAATTTGTCACGGCCCTGGCCCGACCGATCCTGCAGACGAAAGTCGAAGCCGCCGATGGCGCCCAATTCGGGAATCGGCGGCACATTGGTGGCGAAGATGAAGGCCTGCTTGATCTGGAACAGCGCCATGTTGGCACGGCGGATGACGGCACCGGCAATGCTGTTGGCATCCTTGCGCTCGTCCCAGTCCTTGAGGCGGACGAAAGCCAGCGCGGCATTCTGGCCGCGGCCAAAGAAGGAGAAACCGACGACGCCGATGACATGTTCCACTTCCGGCTGCTTCTGGTAGTAAGCCTCGACCTGCTTCACGACTTCGAGCGTCCGCTCCTGAGTGGCACCGGGCGGCAGTTGCATGACATTGATGAAGTAGCCCTGGTCCTCTTCGGGCAGGAAGCTGCCCGGCAGGTGGGCAAACAGCCAGGCGACACCAACGAGGATGGCGCTGAAGACGACCAGCCAGCGGTAAGGACGCACGATCATGCGGGCAACGCCGGCCCGGTAGCCAGCGACGCTGGCGCCGAAAGCGCGGTTGAACCAGCCGAAGAAGCCCTTGCTCGACATCAAGCCGCCACCCGGCACGTGTTTCAGCACCGTCGCGCACATGGCCGGCGTCAGAGTCAGCGCCATCAATGCCGAGAACGCCATCGTCAGCACCAGCGTCACCGCAAACTGGCGATAGATGGCGCCCACCGAGCCACCGAAGAAAGCCATGGGCACAAACACGGCCATCAGCACGAGCGTGATGCCGATGATGGCGGCAAAGATCTGGCCCATCGCCTTGCGCGTCGCCTCGCGTGGCGCCAGACCTTCCTCCGTCATAATGCGCTCGACGTTCTCGACGACGACGATGGCATCGTCCACCACGATGCCGATGGCCAGCACCATGGCAAACAGCGTCAGCACGTTGATGGAGTATGAGAGCAGGTAGAGGCCCGTCAGCGCACCCATCAGCGCCACCGGCACCACGACAGCCGGAATCAGCGTGGCGCGGAAGTTTTCCAGGAACAGGTACATCACCAGGAACACCAGCAACATGGCTTCGGCAAGGGTGTACAGCACCTCGGTGATCGAAATTTCGACGAAGCGTGAAGTGTCGTAGGGGACGGTCCAGGCGATACCCTTGGGAAAGTAGGTGGACAGTTCGGCCATCTTCGCCTTCACGGCCTTCGCCACTTCCAGGGCGTTGCCGTCCGGCGCCACGCGTACGGCGATGGCCGCCGCCGGCTGACCGTCGAGGCGGGCGAAGATGTTGTAGTCCTGGGCACCAAGCTCGACCCGCGCCACGTCCTTCACCCGCACCGCCGAGCCATCGGCCTTGGCGCGGATGATGACATTGCCGAATTCCTCGGGAGACGACAAGCGGCCGCGCGTGACGATGACGGCATTGAACTGCTGGCCGGTGCCCGCCGGCGCCTGGCCCAGCTCGCCGGTGGCAAGCTGCACATTCTGGGCACGCAAGGCATTGGCGACATCGGCGGGCGCCAGATTGTAGGCGTTCAGCTTCGCCGGTTGCAGCCAGATGCGCATGGAATATTCGGTGCCGAACAGTATCGCCTCCCCGACACCCCGCACCCGTCTGATCTGATCGAGGACATTGGCCGCCGCAAAGCTGCCCAAGGCGACGTTGTTCAGGCTCTTGTCCGGCGAATAGAACATCACGAACATGAGGTAATTGCGTTGCGGTTTGGTCACGGGAACGCCCAGCCGTCGGACATCTTCGGGCAAGCGCGCCTCGACGCGCTTGTAACGGTTCTGCGCCTCGACGGAGGCCACGTCGATGTTGGTGCTGGCCTCGAAGGTCAGGGTCAGGGTGCCGACACCCAGTTCGGACGAGGCTTCCATGTACAGCAGGTGTTCGATGCCGTTCATCTCCTGTTCGATGAGCGCCGTCACCGTGTCCTCGATGACCTGGGCCGAAGCGCCGGGATAAGTGATGTTGAATGCGATGGAAGGCGCCGCCACTTGCGGATAGGCCGACACGGGCAGCTTCTTCAGCGCCAGCGCGCCGGCCAGAACGATGATGATGGCGATCACCCAGGCGAAGATGGGGCGATCGATGAAGAACTTGGCCAGCATCCGCTCAGTTCCCCTGTTTGGCGGCTGGAGCCGTCGCACCGGCGGACGCCGAAGGCGCCGCCTTCACCTGCATGCCGGGCCGGACCTTCTGGAGGCCATTGACGATCACTTGTTCGCCACCCTTCAGACCCTCGACGACAATGAAATCGCTGCCACTCATGCCTCCTACTTTCACCGGCTGGGGTGCAGCCTTGCCGTCCTTGTCGATCACCATGACGAACTGGCCCTGGGCATTCATTTGCACCGCCTTCTGCGGCACGGTGATGGCATTCTCGGCCACAGACTCCGGAAAGCGTATGCGCACGAACATGCCGGGCAGCAACTCCCGATTCGGATTCGGAATCTGGGCACGCATGAGGACCGAGCCGGTGGTCGGATCCACGGCCAGATCTGAGAACAGCAGCTTGCCGGGCCGCGTGTAGATGCTGCCGTCCTCCAGCAGCACGTCGATGCGTGTCTCGCCGGATTTCTTCAGTTGGCCGGCATTGATTGCCTGACGCAGTCGCAGCAGGTCGGTGTTGCTCTGGGTGAAGTTGGCGTAAAGCGGGTCGATCTGCTCGATGGTGGCAAGGGGCGTCGCCTCGCCTTTGCCCACCAACGCGCCCTCGGTCACCAAGGCACGGCCGATGCGGCCGGAAATGGGTGCAAGCACGCTTGCATTCTCGAGATCCAGCTTTGCCTTGGCCGATGCCGCCTCGGTCTGCTTCAATCGGGCCTCGGCCTGATCGTATTCCTGCTGACTGACCGCTTTCATCGCCAGCAATGGCTTGTAACGCTCCACGGTCGTGCGCGCCACGGCAAGGTCGGCATCCGCAGCAGCAGCACCGGTCTTGTAGGTCCGATCGTCGATGCGAAATAGGGGGGTGCCGGCCTTGATGTGCGTGCCTTCGGCAAACAAGCGCTTTTCGACGATACCCTCGACGCGTGCTCGCACCTGGGCTGTGCGCCAGGCTTCGAGCCGACCCGGCAGCTCTCGAGTCAGCGTCGTGCTGCCAGTCGCGATGGTTACCACATCGACTTCCGGCGGGGGAGGAGCGCCCGCCCCCAGCGCGGCTCCGGGCGGAGCCTTCTGATCGCCCTGGCCACAGGCCGCCAACAATATCGCCGCCAACAGGGTGGCGGATGCTGCCGCAATTTTCTTTTTCATAAGTGTTGCCGCCATGACTCGCGAGGCAGATTGAATGCGGAATGCATTGGAATCGGGCGACCAGTCTAACCTTCGCCGCAGCGCGGAACAAGATCACTGGCAATGGTGGTATCGTTGCACCTCTCTGACCGATGCCATGCCACTGCCATGTCTGCCAACCGCGTACTGATCGTCGAAGACGAACCCATCAATCTCGAGGCACTGGTCGAGATTCTCGGCGACGAGGGCTATGCAACCAGCAGCGCCGAGAACGGCACCGAGGCTTGGCGGCAATTGTCATCGGCGCCGACGAGCTTCGATATCGTCCTGCTCGACCGGATGATGCCGGACATGGACGGCATCGAGATACTGCGCCGCATGAAGGCCCGGCCTGAAATGGTGCATACGCCCGTGATCATGCAGACCTCCATGTCCGGCGACAGCGCCATCGCCGAGGGCCTGCAGGCCGGCGCCTATTACTACCTGACCAAGCCCTTCGCCGCAGACACCTTGGTGGCCATCGTCGCCGCCGCCGTGCGCGATCACCGGGACTACCTCGAGTTGCAGGATGAGGTTAATAAGGCGTCGCGTACCCTGAGCTGCCTGAACAGCGCCGAATTTTCGTTTCGCACCACCGATGAGGCGCGCGACATCGCCACCTTGCTGGCTCAGGTGGCGCCCGATCCCGGCCGGGTGGTACTCGGCCTTTCCGAGTTGATGCTGAATGCCATCGAGCACGGCAACCTGGGCATCACCTACGCGGAAAAATCTGCGATGGGAGGCGGAGAACCGCTGGCCGAAGAAATTGCCCGCCGTCTCGCCGATCGGGCAAATGCCGACAAACAGGCGACGATCGAATTCCAGCGCACCCCATCGGAACTCCGCTTCGTGATCCGCGACCAGGGCCGGGGCTTCAATTGGCAGCAGTATCTCGAAATGAGCCCGAACCGGGCCTTCGACACCCACGGCCGCGGCATCGCCATGTCGCGGCTGCTCAGTTTCGACCGTCTGAACTATATCGGCTGCGGCAATGAAGTCGAGGGTGTGGTGTTGTTGCCGGCAACGCTTCAGATTCAATAGGAAAGGACAGGCGATCGGGGCCGATTAGGTCACGGCGGGCCAACGCGTCCGCGCCGTGCGTAGGGTCGCCAATGCCAACTCATAGTCGAACAAGGCTATCTGACCTTCCAGCACACATGCATCTTCACCCAGCATGGCGCGCAACTGAGGCCCCGCCGAAGTTACCAACTTGTTCGCCCGCATGTCATCCTCCGCCAGGAAGCGCTCAAGCTCATCGGCCAGAGCTGCCGCCTGCCTGGCATCGACCGTCGCCGCTGCAACTTCGCCTCCGGCCGCTGACGGCAGCACCCTGACGAGCTCGTCGGCCAGCGCACTCCATATCTTCTCGACGTCAACGACCAGCGCCTCGATCTCTCCGTTGGTGCGCCTTTCCTTGATCGCCATTTCCAGTTCGGCGGCCTGTGCCCGGACTTCCTGCACCCCCAGGGTGGCGGAAACACCCTTGAGCGAGTGGGCAAGCCGTTGTGCCTCACCGACGTTTCCGGCCGCCAGCTGCCTGCGTACCGCCGCCATGTCGTCGCAATGCCCGTCGACGTACTTGCCGAGCAGGCGCACATAAGTCGCCATCCGGTTGCGCACGCTCTGCAGGCCTAGGACCACATCAAGTCCTGGCACGGCCTCCAGCCGTTCTTGAAGTCCGACGGCATCGAAGCTGTTCTCCGCAACCTTGGGTTGCGCTGCCGGTGTTGGCCCGGCTGGTGCGGGCGCTGCGCCTCCTTGCGCGTCTGCCAGCCAAGTGAGCAACTGGCTGAACAGCGCCTGCGGCGCCACCGGCTTGGTCAGGACGTCATTCATGCCGGCCTCCCGACAACGCTCCTTGTCCTCGTCGAAGGCATTGGCGGTTACGGCCAGAATGGGAACTGCCGACCAGCCAGCCAGGCGCCGAATGGCGCGCGTTGCCTGCAGGCCATCCATGACAGGCATCTGCACGTCCATCAGCACGAGGTCATAGACGCGACGGCTGGCCATCGCCAATGCCTGGGCGCCGTCACCGGCCAAGTCCAGGACCAGGCCAGTATTGCGCAGCAGTTCTTCCAATACCAGCTGGTTCGTTCGATTGTCTTCAACCAACAACAGACGTGCGCCGTGACAGCGGCTCGCCAGCTTCTGCTCGAGAGCGGCGACCTCGTCCACCAGGCCCCCCGCGGTTTTCAATGGCTGCGTGGATGATCCCAGGCCAAGATGAACCGTGAACCAGAACGTACTGCCACGACCGGCCTCGCTCCTTACACCCACCGTGCCGCCCATCATTTCCGCCAGGCGCTTGGAAATCGCCAGTCCTAGGCCGGTGCCGCCGAAACGCCGCGTCGTCGACACGTCGGCCTGTTCGAAGGCCTGGAACAGCCGACCCCTTATCTCCTGACTGACGCCGATGCCGGTATCCTCGACTTCGAAACGCAGTGACACGCCATCTTTGTTCCCGTCTTCCCGGTGTACCCGCAAAACGATCGAGCCCCGCTCGGTATATTTCACGGCGTTGTTGGCCAGATTGACCAGGACCTGACCCAATCGCAGCGGATCGCCGCGCAGCACGGGCGGCAGGTCCGGCGCGACCTCCAGCGTCAGGGCCAGACCCTTGTCACGGGCATGGTCGCTCACCATGCTCATGGCGTTGTCGAGCACGCGGGCAAGGGTGAAGTCGATCTGCTCCATGGCCACCTTGCCTGCCTCGATCTTGGAGATGTCGAGGATGTCGTTGATTACCGAGAGCAAGTGATCGGCCGCCGCCGAGACCTTCTGCAGCAGTTCCCGCTGCTGGCTATCCCGGGTACGCCGCTGGATCAGATGCGTCAGACCGACGATGGCATTCATCGGCGTACGAATCTCATGGCTCATATTGGCCAGAAAAGTGCTCTTTGCCCTGTTGGCCGCTTCCAGCTGCGCCGTTCTCTCGGATACCAGCTCTTCGAGGTGGTGGCGGTGGCGGTCGAGTTCGGCATCGATCCGCTTGCTGTCGGTAACGTCCCGATTGGTCGAGCGGCGACCCAGCACGGTACCGTCGTCATCGAGCAATGGCTGGCACACATGTCCAATCCAGCGCAATTCGCCATCGCGGCGGATGATGCGGAAATTCAGCTCCTGCCGGACATCACCCTGACGCAGATGCCCCTCGTAGAGCTCGCGGTCCTCGGCATGAACGATCGCCTTCAGCAGGGCGGGGTCGTCGATGAAATCCTGCGAACCGTAGCCGGTGATTTCCTGGCAGGCGGGAGAGTGATAAATGGAGACGCCGCTCGGGCTGGTCCAGTGTATCCACTCGGTTGAGTTCTCCGCCAGTAGTCGGTACTTGAGCTCGGACCGCCGCAGCTGCTCCTGTAATTGCTTGCGGCCGGTAACGTCCCGCAGACTGGCCAGCAACAGTGTTTCATTGGACAGCTTGACCGCGCTGAGGCTCACCTCGACGTCGAATGCCATGCCAGCCAGCGTCCTGTGCCGCCACTCGAACACCTGGCTGCCGAATCGGAGCACGGCCTGCATTTGTTCGGCAGCTTTTTCCCTCGACAGTCGTCCGTCCGGTTGCAGTTCGGGCGACAGGCTTGCCGGTGATCGGCCGATGATGTCGGCACGCTCGCCGGCAAACAGCTCCAGGGACTTGGAGTTGCAGTCGGCGAATATGCCGTCACGCAGAATTAGGTAGGCATCACCCGCCGATTCGAAGATGGCACGGAAGCGGGCTTCGCTTTCGCGTAGCGCCAGCTCTGTTCGCTTAAGACTTGTGATGTCGACCCGGAAGCCCACGATATAGCCGTCAGTTGTCTTCTGCTCGACGATCCTGAGCCAGCGGCCATTGTCGAGTCGCTGCTCGACTACCGAATTGCTTGCCAGATGGGCGGCCATTCGTTCTGCCACCCATTCATCGACACGGCCGATGGCATCTTTGTACTGGCCGCGTTCGGCACCAACGCGGATGATCTGCTCGAAGGAGGCGCCGGGGACGATCAGGTCGGCCGAGGCGGCGTAAATCTGGCGATATTTCTCGTTGCAAAGGACCAGCCGGTCCTCTTTGTCGTACAGCACGAAGCCTTCGTCGATGGCATCGATGGCGGTGCGTAGAATGCGCTGGCTCTCCTGATAGGCGAGTTCGGCCTGCTTGCGGGCGGTGATATTGTTACCTGTTCCACGATAGCCCAAGAAGCGGCCGTCTTCGGCGAATATTGGCACGCCGCTGATGCTGACCCAGCGCTCCCCCGCATTATTCGTATCGAAGCAGTACTCGAACTGTCTGAACGGGCGGCGGGCTTCAAGATCGGCCAGATGATCGGACCATTTCTGCTGCTCGGCACGCTCGCGAGTACCGAAAAGTTCCTGCCGTCGCTTGCCGATCATGGCGGCCGTTGGCCGGCCGATGGCAACTGCCGCGTTTTCCGAAAAATAGTTGAAACGAAGATCCGCATCCATTTCCCAGAACCACCAGTCAGCAGTGGCGGAGGCAAAATCGCGAAAGCGCTGCTCGCTTTGCCCCAAATATGAGAGCACTCGCTTTTGCTCGGTGATGTCGTGCCAGACCGCCACTATCATGCTACGGTCCTGCAATCTGATCAGTCGATTGCTCGCCCAGACGTCCCGAATCCCGCCATCTTTGCAGCGATGCCGGACTTCGAACGATCCTCTTCCTGCGGTGACCAGACCCGCTAACCGCTCGGCGACCTGGTCGGGTGTCATGACAGCCTGTAGATCACCAAGCTTCAGCTGGCTGAACTCATCGCGCGTGTAGCCCAATCCGGTGCAGGCGGCGTCGTTGAACTCGGCAAATCGCTGACATTCGATATCGATCAGGACCAAGCCATCCGCTGCCTGCTCGAATATGGCGGCAAGAGCCCTTTCACGTTCGCGCAGCCATTCTTCGGCGTCTCGCTCGGCCGGAAGGGCAGGCTTGAGGTTTGCGGAATCGCGTGTGTTCACATTGCATACTACGGACCAAAACCCCTGAACTGTAGGATCAACACACCGGAAAGCAAAAAAGGCAGCCTAGGCTGCCTCTCTTGCTGGGTGTCAAACCGGCGGTCCGGATAACTAAAACCTAGTGCCTGGGTTTGCGCAGACGCTGGATGGCTGCAAGTTGGGCGACGGCCTCGGCGAGTTCGGCCTGGGCGCGCGCATAGTCGAGTTCGGACTCGCGAGTGGACATCGCTTCCTCGGCCTTGCGCTTGGCATCGAGTGCCTTGGCCTCGTCGAGATCCTTGCCGCGGATCGCCGTGTCGGCCAGGACGGTAACCAAGCCGGGTTGCACTTCGAGAATGCCGCCGGCAACGAAGATCAACTCCTCCTGCGCCTGCCCCGGAACCTTCAGGCGCACGGCGCCCGGCTTGATCCGGGTCATCAGCGGCATGTGGCCGGGCAGGATGCCCAACTCACCGACTTCCCCCGGCAGGACCACAAATTCCGCCAGGCCGGAGAAGATCTGCTCTTCGGCGCTGACGACGTCTACATGAATGGACATTGCCATGATGGCTTCCTCTCAGACGCTTACTGCAGCGTCTTGGCCTTCTCGAAGGCTTCCTCGATGCCGCCAACCATGTAGAAGGCCTGCTCGGGTAGTGCGTCGCACTCGCCCTCGACGATCATCTTGAAGCCCTTGATGGTTTCCTTCAGCGTCACGTACTTGCCGGCAGAGCCGGTAAACACTTCGGCGACGAAGAAGGGCTGCGACAGGAAGCGCTGGATCTTGCGGGCGCGCGACACGGCGAGCTTGTCGTCGGCGGACAGTTCGTCCATGCCAAGAATGGCGATGATGTCGCGCAATTCCTTGTAGCGTTGCAGCGTGGACTGCACCTTGCGAGCCGTCTGGTAGTGCTCTTCGCCGACAACCAGTGGATCGAGCTGGCGGGAAGTGGAGTCGAGCGGATCGACCGCCGGGTAGATTCCCAGAGAAGCGATGTCGCGCGACAGCACGACAGTCGAGTCGAGGTGCAGGAAGGTGGTGGCGGGAGACGGGTCGGTCAAGTCATCCGCCGGTACATACACTGCCTGGATCGAGGTAATCGAACCCACCTTGGTGGAAGTGATGCGCTCCTGCAGGCGGCCCATTTCCTCGGCCAGGGTCGGCTGGTAGCCGACGGCGGAAGGCATCCGGCCCAGTAGGGCGGAAACTTCGGTACCGGCCAGGGTGTAGCGGTAGATGTTGTCCACGAAGAACAGGATGTCGCGGCCCTCGTCGCGGAAGGCTTCGGCCATGGTCAGGCCGGTTAACGCGACGCGCAGGCGGTTACCGGGAGGCTCGTTCATCTGGCCGAACACCATGCCGACCTTGTCGAGAACGTTGGACTCCTTCATCTCGTGATAGAAGTCGTTGACCTCGCGGGTGCGCTCGCCGGCGCCGGCGAACACCGACAGGCCG
>Ga0187786_10000082_pt1 | contig 29764 bp, 31 predicted proteins | sample 0815_BV2_10_20_M_FD_132449 | JGI IMG/M metagenome (GOLD analysis project Ga0187786, IMG submission 132449) | Tropical peat soil microbial communities from peatlands in Department of Meta, Colombia - 0815_BV2_10_20_MG | ecosystem: Environmental > Terrestrial > Soil > Wetlands > Peat | place...
AAAGTAATGGGTGAACAGAGTCCTGAGCCGACGCCGAGCAAGCGAAAAGAAACAGCAAAAGGGCTAGGAATGGAGCTTTGATGGGACAATTAATAAGCCGCAGATTGGACAGATTGTTCACCTTCGAAAAAAGTAATTAAGAAAGTCATTTCCATTGACTACAAACCATAAAATGATAAATCATCGCCAAACTTAAGTCATTTGCCCGATCGCAGTTTATGATAATCAATAGTTCTTGTATTAGTCCATTGAGACAGATTTATACTGTTTATAACACAGGTTTCTATAGGGCTAATGGCTATTGCTAAAAATCGGTGGATTTGGACTGTTTTCCTCGAGATATGAAACCTCTCTTTGACAGTTGGGTACCGAATTGAACTAACATCTACTGATCCTCATATATAATCGTTTGAAAACTAGGATTGTCATTATTCTGTCACCATAATGTAGTACGATCGGAAATCTTGCGGGCAGCAAGAGTAGTCTTTGCGGCTTTGCAGGTGTTAATCGGAGCCGGAACCTCTTTAGAATCTGCCTCCGTTAAGACATGATTCGGGATAAAACACGCGCTTACGACAGTCCACAGGGCACTTTAACAATAACCGAAAGAAACTGACACCGGCCTTTTTTGGGCGATGCCGAGCTGAAGCGTCGGCGCGATAAATTGTCGAAAACTATGCCGGCACGTTTCATAGGCGAAACCTTCTTCGGCTTCAGTTTCGGACCCCGAAGGTTACAATCGGCATCAAACATTCTACTTCTGCCAGTTATCGTAGGAAAGCACTATTTCGGAGATCAAGGCTGATATGTTGAGTAGAAGATGAAAGTGCCGACCGGAGGGTATTCCACAGGTGAGATGTACTGTGAGAATCAATTTCCACCTGCCTTGACACACCTGTCTTTACGGGTTGACTTTTTTCGTGAAAATGCCTTTATTTGGAATATATACTTCCACATTTGGACTATAAATGGAAACTATAGGGCGATTTCTAAATACTGAAAGGCAGAGCTATTTTCTGTTTGGCCCCAGAGGCACGGGGAAATCGACTTTTATCAAGGAACATCATCCTGTCGCTGCACGCCTGGATCTGTTGCTTCCGGACATGTTCAGGAATTAGGTGTCGCATCGGAGCGACTACGAATCACGAAGTAGGGAGACGCACTACTTATTGGTACGCAGTTGTACCCTGCATAATTGTCTTGTTATTATCCGCGAAGATTCCTGCGAGAATCTATTTCAAAAGATAATCGTCAAAGATGATCGTACAATCCTTGCCTGTTATTTCGGTGGCATCGACGGCTGGAAGTCTTTTAGCTGCGATGGTTCCATTACTGCCCGCCTGGGAAGATAGTAATCAAGCCAACCTGACCTGGGTGATCCGGCGTCGGTCATTAATACAACCATGGCTTCCTCTTTTTCGCGGGGATATGCCGTTCCCCAGCCGAGGAAATCATTTGCCAGAAATTCAAGGCTCAATAAAACAGCGGACAGCAACTTCCATCCGTTCTTTTCGCGCGACGCCAGGATTCTGTCTGCCAGAAATATCAGGACCAGTGCCGCAAGACTCCACCATGGGATTACCACAGTCAGGATAACAAACCCTATACTGGCCATAAAGCACCACTTCCGGACCGAATAATATTGGGCAGCATTCTTCAATACGGCGGAAGCTTCAGGAATCAGTGTGAGGATATTTACGTTGTCGGGCGTTTCTATATCTGATGAGAGATTGCCAATGCCATGTTCGCCGTGGTGTTGTTCGACTATGCGTTTGCAGATATTTAGAAGCTCAATCGGTACGGAACTAATTTTCATCCTATAGCTCCCCAATCCATTGTCTAAGAACAATACCAGATCATACCGGGGCTGTCAAAGAAGCAGCCCTCTTCTTTAGCAGGTCTACGAAGTCAGGCTCAGGAAGGCGCATTTCAGATATTCGGTTTCGGGAACGGACAAAAGGATAGGGTGATCTTTGCCCTGAGCGCGTAATTCGATAAGTTTGAATTGCTTGCGCGCCTCCCTCGCCGAATCCCGCAGCATATCTACGAATGCCTGTTTCTCTATATGATATGAGCACGATGACGTTGCGAGGACCCCTCCTTCCCGCAAAAGTTGCATGGCAAGAGTGTTAATCTCTCGATAGCCTTTAAGGGCTTCTTTTACCTTAAGCCTGCTTTTCACAAAGGCCGGAGGATCCAGGACTATGAAGTCGTAACGGCGCTCCTCCCTGATTCGGTCCTTAAGGAACGAGAAGACGTCAGACTTCTCACAGGAGCATTTGTCACTCAGGCGGTTACGTGCAGCGTTCGACATGACTTGAGATAACGCGGCCTCGGAATCATCCACGAAGGTTACTTCTGCGCCGTTGGCGGCGAGCTGCAAGCCCCAGGCGCCTGCATAGCAAAACAGGTCGAGACCCCTCTCGTCGCGTACAAGTCCTGCCATCGCCAGTCTGTTTTCACGCTGGTCCAGAAAAAAGCCCGTCTTTTGCCCGCCGAGCGGGTCGATTTCGAAAGAGATATTTCCTTCGCGGATGACAGGCAACGGAGACAGGCTGCCCTTGATCACCTCTTTGACGAGCGGCAGGCCTTCAAGCGACCTGCTCCGACTGTCGTTTCTGAGCACGATGGACGCAGGCGCGAGGACATCGTCGATGGCGGGTATTATCAGGTCCTTCATCTTCTCCATGCCCAGAGTAAGGAACTGCAGTACGACGCAGTCGCCGTACTTGTCTGCGATCAGGCCCGGCAGGAGATCGCCTTCACTGAAAGCCGCCCTGAAAGAGTCGCCCGCTATCCCGATTCTGCTTCTGTATTGCAGCGCATCCAGAAGCCTCTTCCGGAAGAATTCGGCACCGATGCTCTCTTTCTTCCTTGTCAGGAGTCTTACTGCGATAAGAGAATTAGGGTTCACATAACCTATGCCCATGAAATTGTCTCTCATGTCGAAGACTTCGACAAGCGAGCCGGGGTCATAGCTCTTCAGGCTTGAAGCCAGCTCGTTGGAAAATATCCAGGAATGCCCTGCCAGTACACGGGCTGTTCGGCGAAGAAGTATCTTGTTCATGTTTCATTATATAATAAAAAACGGAAGGGCCCGAATGAACAGGAACAGCGACGTGATCGAAGAGATAATAAATCTTCTTTCCGGTTATCTTCACGGAAAGTCCAAGGCGCTCAAATTATCGCTGATAGCATTTTTTTCAAGGGGCCACCTGCTGATCGAGGACCTGCCGGGACTCGGAAAGACGACACTCGCCATTGCGATCGCAAAGTCGCTTGGGATGAGCTTCGGCAGGATACAATGCACGAGCGATCTGCTTCCAACGGATATATCCGGCCTGTCCATCTTCAACAAGGACAAGGGTGCCTTCGAGTTTCACCAGGGGCCGGTCTTCAATAACATAGTCCTTGTCGACGAGATAAACAGGGCTACTCCCAAGACACAGAGCGCGCTTCTTGAGGCTATGGGTGAGAAGCAGGCGACGATTGAAGGCAAGACCTACAAGCTCGTAAGGCCTTTCTTCGTGATCGCGACCCAGAACCCTGTCGAGCAGTTCGGCACTTTTCCGCTGCCTGAATCCCAGCTCGACCGCTTCGCAATGAAGATAAGCGTTGGTTATGCTTCAAGGGAATCCGAAAAGGAGATACTCAAATTCGGAAGCAAGCGGGAGGACCTCTATTCCATAAAGCCGATGATGACGAAAGACGATGTCCTGTCCATCCAGGAAGATATAAGGGAGAAGGTATACCTGTCGGATAAGGTGCTGGATTACATTCTCGATATTGTTGAGGCAACACGCAATAATAAATACATCCTCGCCGGAATCTCTACCCGCGGTGTGCTCGCCATAACATCTACTGCAAAGACGAAGGCATTTTTCAGCGGAAGGGATTATGTCATACCCGAAGACATCAAGGAGCTCTCGGAATTCACAATTCCGCACAGGGTCATCTTCCGGGATGAATTTGAGCATGTCGACAGGAAGGAGGTTGTAAAATCGGTCGTCGAAGCGATACCGGTCCCGGTGTAATAAGGATCACAAAGGCGGGCTGGATTTATATATTCCTTACGATATTTCTTGGCTTTTCTGCAGTAAATACCGGCAACAACCTTATTTATCTCATCGTATCGGTCCTCCTTAGCTTCATGGGCGTGTCCGGATTTTTCGGGAGGCGCAATCTGTTGGGGCTGAATGTCTTGATCGAGTTGCCCGATGAGATTTATGCCGGAACGACAATACCCATCAGAGTTGTTGTCTCAAACCGGAAGAGGTTCATGCCGTCTTTCCTCATCAAAATGAAAGTGGGCGATTCCGAAACCATCTTCCCGATTGTCGATAAAACCGGCCTTGCTTCCGGACTGGCTACCATATCTTTCCCGGCGCGGGGCAGACATGCAATCAGGGATATATATATTTCATCTGCATTTCCGTTCAATTTTTTTGTCCGTTTCAGGCGCCTTGATACGGAGATGGAAATTATCGTATTTCCTGCCCTGAAGAAATGCTCGATTGCAAGCCTTTTCGGGCGCGATGAAAAATCACGCGGAGAAATTACCCTCGACAGATCGGGGTTCGAGGCAGATATGCTCTCAATTCGCGAGTACCGCTACGGCGACCCGCAGAAATATATTCACTGGAAGGCCAGCGCGAGGACCGGGAAGCTGAAGACCAAGGAACTGTCGTCGCTGGCGGAAAGGCCAGTTGTATTGGATCTGGATAAGATCGCCATGACGGACCTGGAAGAGAAGATATCGTGCGTTACATACACGATCGTAAACAGCTTCAGGCTTAATGTCCCGGTGGGCCTTAAGATCGGAGAAAAACTTTTCAACTCCGCACCTATGAATCCATCCGGCACCAAAATGCAGGAATACGGCAAGATTGCGATGTTAAAGGCGCTTGCTCTATACGGGAGAAAGCCGTGATAACGCGCGGTAATGGACATGCAATCAGTATAGGCTTTGCGCTCAACGGTCTGACATACGTTGCCGGACTCATAGGTTTTTTGTCGGTGGTGAGATACATTGGCATATCGTTCTCCATCGGCTTTGCCATGATATTATGCGTCGCCTTCTACTTTGACTACCGTAAAAGGTATGCTGTTTCCAGAAAAGTCCTCAATTCCGCCTTGGCGGTTTTTGTCGCCCTGAATTTCCTTCGGATCTCGCTCGATAATTTTGCAGCACCTTTGGTTGAGACCATTTTGATACTTATGGCGATCAAGTTTCTCGAGGAAAAAGAGGTGCGGGACTACATGCAGATATATGTCCTTGCAACATTTCTGCTTGCGGGTTCAGCACTCCTGAGCCTAGACCTCCAGTTTCTTGTCAACTTCTCTCTACTGGCTTTGCTGCTGCCTTTGTGCATCGTTCTGCTCACTTTCCATGCCCAGATGGGCGGCATGACCCTGACCGATAAGCAGCTGATGCAGGTAGTTTCACGGGCCCTGCTCATCCCGCTTTTTTCGATACCCGTGACAGTGCTCATGTTTGCCGGCCTGCCCAGGACGGGGTATCCGCTTCTGAATTTCCTGAATGCGCGAGGCAGCACCGCCGGATTTACGGATCATGTGACGCTCGGAGACATCTCAGGCATTCAGGAGAACTCATCGGTTATTCTCAGGGTGGAGACCTCTCCGATCGATCCGCAGATGCTTTATTGGCGCGGGATAGTAATGGACTACTTTGACGGCAAAACCTGGAGAGGTGTTGGAAGATCGGAGTTTAATGAGGGCGCTTTTCGTATGGAGGGGCGTAGGGTGGCGCAGACAATTTACCTGGAGCCATACGGCAATAAGTACCTGTTTGCCCTTGATAGGCCGGTATCGCTGTATTATCGTGACGTCAGGGTATCAGGCGATTTTACGATGAACTCAGGACGTGATATAGACAGCAGAATCAGATACAATGCGGTGTCAGTGCTGTCGGGCTATGACGGGCTCATGAGTGTCGACAGGAAGAACTACCTTCAGCTTCCGGCCTCAGGCCTGGAAAGTGTGAGGCTGTTGGCAGAGAAGCTTACCGCCGGCAGGAGCGATGAAGCTGCCGCCTTGTCAATCCTTCATTACCTCAGAGACGGAAGGTTTCGATACTCACTCAGCGATCTGCCCGTGACCTCCAGTCCGATTGAGGACTTTCTGCTTACATACAGGACCGGCAACTGCGAGTATTTTGCTTCGTCCATGGCTGTTATGCTGCGCATGACAGGGACACCGGCGCGCATGGTTGGCGGATACCGCGGAGGGGTTTACAATCCGCTCGGCGGATATTATCTGATTACGCAGAACAATGCCCATGTATGGGTAGAGGTTTATATTAACAAAAAAGGCTGGGTCAGGATGGATCCCACGCCGGCAGCTGTAGGAATCGCACCTGGCGGGCAGCCGGGCCTGGCGTTGAAATTAAGACTGATGCTGGACGCTATGAATTACTTCTGGAATTCGGTGGTTATAAGCTACGACCTGAACAGGCAAGTGTCGCTCATTGCTGAACTGAAGAATGCGGTCAGGGCACCGCATGTCGATATGTCGGCAATAACAGGCTCTGCGGTGCTTTTGACGCTGGTTGTAATATCGTTGGCTGCTATTGTAATCGGCAATCTTCGATATGCAAAAAGAAGATCTACCGAAGCCCGAATAATAAGGCGGTTCGCGAAGATAATGAAGAAACATGGCTATGAGCGGGGCGCTACGGAGGGGCTTCAGGAATTTGCGGCGAGGATCGAAAATCCCTCACTGCGCGAAAAAGTCACTGTATTTGCATCTGAATTTGAAGGAGTCTATTACAGGGATAAAGCCATGACAAAGTCAGATCAGGCCGGATTGATGCGTATGTTGGACGATATTTGACGAGGTTTTTTTTTGGCCTGTGTTTATAGTAAAATTATGCAGAATTCAACATTCTATATCGGGAGGTTACGGATGACCGACGAAGAGATTGTAGAAGCGCTTAAAAAAGTGAACGAGGATTTCAAGAAACTTTGCCAGGAGCACAAGGAGCTGAACGGCCAGCTTGACGAACTCAACAAAAAGCATTATCTCTCTCCGGACGAGGAGGTTGAGAAGAAGAAGATGCAGAAAGAGAAGCTTCACAAAAAGGATAAAATAGCCGAGCTTGTCCGGGAATACAGAAAAGACCACAATAATTAATCCATAAAAATCAATCAGTGATGTCTGCGGCTGCGGCCGTTGGGGAAAGATAAGGGGATATTTTTTCATGAAAAGAAGCGATACGATCAAATGCGGACTCGAAAGGATGCCTCACAGGGCCCTTCTTTATGCTACAGGAATGCCGAGTAGTGAGATGAACAAGCCTTTTATCGGGGTGGCCACCAGTTTTACGGATATCATCCCCGGCCATATAGGAATGCGTGACCTTGAAAGGTTCATTGAAAAGGGCATCCATACCGGCGGGGGCTATCCGTTTTTTTTCGGTATCCCGGGCATATGCGACGGCATTGCGATGGGGCACAAGGGAATGCATTATTCCCTGGCGTCACGGGAGCTGATAGCCGATATGGTCGAAACAGTGGCCGAAGCCCATCGACTTGACGGATTGGTCCTTCTGACGAATTGCGACAAGATAACACCCGGCATGCTCATGGCGGCTGCCCGTCTCAACATCCCAAGCATCGTTGTAACAGCCGGACCGATGCTGGGCGGACACTATAAAGGGCGCCGTCTTAATCTGACCAGTGATACATTCGAGGCAGTCGGAAAGTTTAAAAAGGGTTTGATCAAACAGGAAGACCTACAGAAACTTGAGATGTGCGCCTGCCCGGGCGCGGGGTCTTGCCAGGGTATGTATACTGCAAATACCATGGCGTGTGTGGCTGAAGCGCTCGGAATGAGTCTGCCGGGCTGCGCAACGGCCCCGGCTGTGCTGGCCGCAAAAAAACGCATCGCCTTTGAAAGCGGCGTGCGCATTGTCGAACTGATCAGGAAAAACATCACACCGCGCAAGATAATGACAAAGGCTGCCTTTGAAAACGCCATTACGGTCGACCTTTCGCTAGGCGGCTCGACGAACACGGCGCTTCATATCCCGGCAATAGCTCATGACGCAGCGGTCGAGCTCAAGCTGGAACTATTTGACGAGATCAGCAAAAAGACGCCTCACCTGACGAACATGATTCCGGGTGGGCAATATTATATGGAAGACCTTGACGTTGCCGGGGGAATCCCTGCGGTGCTGAACCGGCTTAAAGACCTGCTGAAAGATAGCCCGACTGTTTCGGGTGCAAGCATTCGTCAGATCGCCGCTGCAGCAGAAGTCGCGGACGAAGAGGTGATACGTCCGCTGAACAAGGCCTTCCACAAAGAGGGTGGGATAGCGGTCCTGAAAGGCAACCTGGCCCCGGACGGCGCAGTGGTCAAGCAGACGGCTGTAAGCAAAAACATGATGAAGTTCGAAGGGATTGCGAAGGTGTTCGATTCCGAGGAAGCCGCGATGAAGTCCATTCTGTCCGGCGGGATCAAGGCGGGAGACGTGGTGGTAATCAGATATGAAGGGCCCAAAGGCGGACCCGGCATGAGGGAAATGCTGTCTCCGACATCGGCGATAGCAGGTATGGGACTTGCCGAATCGGTCGCGCTTATTACCGACGGGCGTTTTTCCGGCGGTACCCGGGGTCCTTGTATCGGTCACATTTCTCCTGAAGCCATGGAGGGTGGTCCTATAGCCATGGTCAGGGATGGGGACAGGATCAGGATTGATATCCCAAAAAGGAAGATAGAGCTTGTCGTGCCGGATCAGGAGCTTACAAAAAGGCGGTCGGCATGGAAGAAACCTCAACCGAAGATAAAGAAGGGATATCTCTCAAGATATTCGAAGATGGTCAGCTCAGCCGCTTCCGGCGCTATCATGCTCGATTAATAACATATCTTCGTGGTAATATAGCAACTCTCAAGCGGGCGTAACTCAGTGGTAGAGTGCTAGCTTCCCAAGCTGGAAGTCGCGGGTTCGAATCCCGTCGCCCGCTCCAATGCGATACATATTTATTGGACAAGTTACAACTGGTGTTTCGTGATCCACCGCCTTCTTTAAACAAGTATTAGTTGTTTAATCTCTTGACGAGGTGTATGTTTGGCTTTATAATCTAGCGGAAGGCTTCGATGCCTGCGGACAACCAACAGGTCTCTCAGGTTAGATGTGCGAATGCCAAAACTAAGCGGCAATTTGCCGGACATATGCTGAAAGGAGAAATGATATGGGTCTTTTTGATGAAATCGCGGGCAAGGTTCTGGGCGCTATCGGAGGCGGAGCGGGAAGTGAACACGCCGGCCTCGTGGACGAAATTATGGGCATGGTCTCCAACAAGGAATCGGGCGGACTGGCGGGGCTGTTGAGCTCGTTTAAGGACAAGGGGTTGGGGGACCTTATGCAGTCCTGGATCGGGACCGGGCAAAACCTGCCGATATCGCCCGACCAAATACAGCAAGGGCTCGGTATGGAACAGATTCAGCAGATTGCCCAGAAGATCGGGGTATCTCCCGAAATTGCAAAATCAAAGTTGGCGGAATTCCTGCCGGCGATTATCGATAAGCTGACACCGGATGGTAAATTGCCGGAGGGCGGTCTGCTCAGTAAAGCTCTGGATGCACTTAAATCACAGCAATAAAGCCTTAGCGGATCGCATGCGTCTAGGCTCTGTTATTGTCGCTAAACTAATGTGAAGGGGGCTATTATGAAAAGCGTTGCGGGAAGGGTGTTCAGGGGTTTGTTTGTATTTTTGGCAGTTGTATCTTTAGCGCTCACTTTCAGTATGCAGGCGTCTGCAAAGGACGACAAAGCGGCGGTCGACCTTAACACGGCGTCGCAGCAGCAGCTTGAAGACTTGAAAGGGGTCGGCGTTGCAACCGCAAAAAAGATCATCGCTAATCGTCCGTACAAATCGGTTGATGAGCTTTCAAAGGCTGGTTTGTCGGCTAAAAAAATAGCTGATCTGAAGCCGTTCGTCACTGTAGGGACTGCAATGCCGTCAGCCAAACCGTCAAAAGCGGAGGCTACTCCTGCTCAGCCGGCGGCAGCTGCAGCCAAGCCTGCTGTAAAGCCGGCGCCTGCAGTAGCTCCATCCAAGCCGGATACTAAGGCGGCCCCTGTAGCGGCCGGCAAGTCTGCGGCTGAAAAGAAATCGACTTCAACACTCGCTCCGGGTGAAAAAGTAAATATTAACACTGCTACGAAAGAAAAGATCGAAGCCCTTCCTGGAATAGGCCCTGCCAAGGCCCAGGCTGTAATTGACGGCAGGCCATACAATTTGCCCGAAGACATCATGAAGGTGAAGGGGATCAAGCAGGGAACTTTCAACAAGATAAAGGATCAGATAATCGTTAAGTAATGGTTGCGGGACATGCGTCTATATCCGGCTGCATGTCCCGCCATCAAAAGTGAAATTTGCTTTACGGACCGACATGGATATCCTTAAATAAAGGGCGGTCAGCGGTTGATCTTTATAAGAGGAGAGCTTTCATGAAGACCAGCTTTATAATAATATGGTTTTTATCCGTGACATTGGCTTTTGTTGTCGGATATACACATGGCGTCGGAGAGCGGTATGAGGCAGTGGAGCGGGCAGTGCTGTTCGATTATGGCCAGCAGCTGAAACAGGCGATTAAGGACGGCATTCCATTCAAGCTAAAAGGGTCGGATGTTACTTTAATGCCGCGAAACAACAGTCAAATGGAAGCCTCGGCCGCCGGTTTGAAGACGTATGTCAACCAGGTCAGGCAGGCGAGCGAATGATTATTTTTACGTTTTTCGGAGTTTCTGCAATACGCAAGTATGTACGGGCCGTTCCCCAGCTTTAACCGGTCACGTCCAATCTACTATACTAATACGAACATTTCCAGATGAGAGGTATATTCAGGATGTCCGGTGCTGGCACTTTTTCACTTTTGGCAGTTCTGCACGAACTTAATGACAGGGAGTTCAGGCGCAGGCTGGCCATGTTTACTGAGGAACTGAAGTATTATGTAATCCTTGCCGGAGGCATTGTCGGAGCCGAGCTGTCGAAACGAGTGAAGGAAACCCCGGAGGCGGTTGTGCGGGACGGGGGCGCTTTTGTAATGGATATGATGAGCATATCCGCGCCGCGGGCCGACGATGTGTTCAGGGGCGTTCTTGAAACGACGCTGATCGAAACACTTAAGTACGAGATGAGGTTTTCCTGCATGAACTGTCGCCGGTTCAATGAGTGCATAGGCCTTGACAATCTAGGCGTGGGTGCCCTTTTCGAAAGGCGCGTACTCGGCGATGAAACGCCGGAGCTCAGGAATGATATTGCAGCGCAGGTTTCTGAAGCGCTGTCCCGTACGCCTTATCTTGATGACGAGGACGCGGAGAAAAAGTGCAGCAACTTTGCCCATCAGTATGCAGCTGCCGCCCTGGGAGAGGTTTTTGCCAGATATTCGGAGATCGCAGCGGCACTTCAAAAGGAATACGGCATCGATTATAGCTCCGTGCTTCAGCAAATGGTTAAGATCAATATGGATTTCTGCCGGAAGAGCGACGAGCAGGACAATCGTTGATCGGTTGACAACATCGCGCCTAAGTTAACAATCCCTACAAGTACATTTCTCATGTTGCTTTCCTGTTGCAGGACTAATAATCAAAAGAACAATATCGGCAATCCTGATTCGATCAAATATTATCATTGACGGTCGAGGGACGCAGGCATGGCAGGGCAGCTTTGAACAGCATGCCTTGGTAGTGTACAATGTAAGCTGTAAATAATGCTGTTCCCCGCAAAGCTTGCGGGTATGTACAGAAAAAGGCGGAATACAAAGAGATAAAATGAACGAACAGAACGAGCCAAGTCCTGATACGGGGACTGAAAACACGGAAACGGGCCAGCCGGCAGCTGCTGGAACGGAACATGCCAGAACTAAACCGAGGCGGCGCAGGCCCAGACATCGCAGGAGCAGGCGCGATAAGACGGAGCAGCAACCTCAGGTTGCAGGAGTTATTCCTGAAGGCGATAATCCCTCTGCTCAGTCTCAGCAGTCGTTAACGGTAGAACACGCGGAAACACTGCCGTCGCCTGAAGTCTCCGCTGTAAACGGCGGGGAGGAGTCGGTCCCGACAGGAAAGGGAAAGTCGAGGCGTCGCCGCAGGAGGCCGCGCAAAGGCAAGCGTGCCGATGGTCAGGAGCCTGGCGAGGCAGAGGCGGGAGCAGAAAGGAAACAGAAAGACCGCACACGGCGCATCTTGATCAACGCCAGATATCCAGACGAAAAAAGGGTTGCCATTATCGAGGGCGACGAGCTGAACGATTTTTATGTCGAAGTCGCTTCACGCGAGCATTTGAAGGGAAATATTTATAAAGGCACGGTAACTTCTTTGATGCCTGGCCTGCAGGCAGCCTTTGTGGATTTCGGACACAAAAAGCACGGCTTTCTTCAGTATCGCGAGGTTATGCCGGAACTGATGCAGTCGAAAGAAGAGCCGCAGGAAGGAAAGCAGGCACAAAAAGGGCTGGTGAAGGGGCAGGAGATTTTGGTGCAGGTTGAAAAGGACGAGTACGGCACCAAGGGGGCCAGTCTTACCACATACATCTCTATTGCGGGCCGGTATATTGTCATGATGCCGGGCCAGAAACGGATAGGCATATCAAGAAAGATAGAGTGCCGAGAGGACAGGGACCGCCTGAAGGAAACGTTTAATGCCCTTAAACTGCCGAAAGACACAGGGTTTATTCTCAGGACCGCTTGCGGCGATTCCATGGACAAGGAGCTTGGCCTGGACCTCAAATACCTGACTAAAATGTGGGAGCGTATAAAAGCGGATGCCGCAAAGGCCTCTGCGCCTGCCCTTATATACAAGGAACAGGACATAGCAATGAGGACGGTGCGCGACTATCTCACTTCTGATGTGGCCGAGGTGTTGATTGATGACGCCCCGACTTATACAGCTACCAAGGCTTTTTTACGCAGAATAATGCCGTGGCGGAAGGTGAACGTCGTCAACTATAAAGACAAAAAACCTCTCTTCGGTCTTTACAATTTGGAGGCTCAAATAGCGAGCCTCTCTCACCGCGAGGTGCGGTTGCCGTCAAAGGGCTATTTGGTATTTGACAGGACCGAGGCCCTCACTGCCATCGATGTCAATTCGGGCAGGAGCCGCAAGGAAGAGAATATCGAGTCCACTGCGCTGACCACCAATCTTGAAGCAGCTGACGAGATTGCGCGCCAGCTGAGGCTCCGGGACATCGGCGGACTTGTAGTTGTCGACTTCATCGACATGGAGTCCAGCAAGAACCGCAGGCTGGTGGAGACTCGTATTCATGAGACGCTCAGTTCGGACAAGGCCAACACCGAGATTGCCGGGCTGTCTAAATTCTGTATGCTGGAAATGTCGCGCGAACGCATACGGCCTGCCTATTCCGAGACCATTTCACGCAAGTGCCCTCTCTGTGACGGCAGAGGTGCTGTGCATTCCGATGATTTTGTAGCCTTGGGCGCTGTGCGTGAAATACATGAGCTGGCGGCAACCGGCGAGTGGTCTGAGATCGTTTGCAGCATGTCCGTCAAGAGCGCCAATATTCTGCTTAATGCCCGACGGCGTGAGCTGGCCATGCTTGAGAAGGAATATGACATTAGCATAACGGTAGAAGCTGACCCGTCCGTACCTGCCGGGAGGTACGAGATAGTAAAGAAGCCGAAATAGCGCAGAGCGGGAGAATCGAACTCCGCATTAACTGTCCGCTCATGGAGGTTGTATGAGGAAATGCATTATCGCTGCAGTTGCAGTGCCTGTATTACTTTCATTCGGACTGGTGCTTGAATCCTTCGCGCAAGAGGATGTCGCGTATACATTTCTTTCGGGACCAGCTGGACCGCGGGTCTGCCTGGGCACCTGGCAGCCGTCGGGCGATCCTGCCTTGCCCGGCAATTGTTACGGCCGGCTGATGGACCTTAACCAGTTCTCTGCATCTTCAGCCAGACTCGGAGCCGAAAGGCTCAGCAGTGTGATAGACCTCCTCTTTTCCATAGATCAGAGGCTTTCGATTAACAATGAACAGATGCAAAGCCTGCTGCTCGCAGTCGGCAATCTGCAGCGGGCGGCAGACAAGCAGGCGTCTCAGAATGGCGGTCTTAATGAGGCGATCAACAGGAGATTTAATGCATTGCCTCAGGAAATACTGGCGAATGACGCATTCAGGCGCGAGATCAGCAGGCTCAGGGAAGACATCCTGAAAGACGTGGATGCACGCATATCGGCAAAGACGCCTGCAAGAGGCAGCAGATAATCTCTGCGTATGTTTTCGCCCGGCAAAGCGCGTTTTCGACAGATTCAGACAACGTTTATGGAGACATTTGGATTAAGCAGGGCTGCCGCGTTTTTGGCAATCCTGCTGATTTTTTCCATATGCATCTTCTCTGCTTACTGGTTTTTTCATTCAGCACCGCCTGACACGATAACATTGACAGCTGGTCCGGAAGGCAGCGTGTTTCAAAGCAATGCTGATAAGTATAAGAAGATTCTCGCTCGCAACGGTGTCAAATTGAAAATTCTGCCATCACAGGGTTCGCAAGAAAACCTAAAGCGACTTGCGGACAGATCGGTTCGTGTAGATATAGGATTTGTCCAAGGCGGTGTTGCTCAAGGACTGAAAACAGAAGGTCTTGTTTCTCTCGGGAGTATTTCATATCAGCCGCTTTTGGTTTTTTACAGGAGCAGGGAGCCGGTGAGCCTTCTTTCAGGTTTTGCGGGTCAACATATTGCGATTGGGCCTGAAGGAAGCGGGACTCATACGTTAGCCATGACTCTGCTTGCTGCAAACGGAATCGAGCCCGGCGGCGATACTTTCTTTGTTAATTTGGATTCCGAGGATGCGGTGAGTGCATTGAAAAGTGGCAAGGTCAGTGCAGTTTTTCTTATGGGTGATTCGGCTTCAGTTCAAACGATACGAACTCTATTAAGAACTGAAGGCATTCAATTGTTCAGTTTCGCCCAAGCTGACGGCTACGTGCGCCGTATAAATTATCTGAACAAACTTGAACTTCCTCAAGGTTCGATTGATTTTGGCAGAAACATACCGGCTCATGACATTGCGCTCATTGGGCCTACGGTGGAGATAATTGCTAGGCCAGATCTTCATCCTGCGCTTTCAGATCTTCTTATTGAAGCTGCTCAGGAAGTGCATGGCAATGCCGGTCTTTTGAAGCGCAGGGGCGAATTCCCGGCGCCGATTGAACATGAATTCCCGATCAGCAGCGATGCAGCTAGATACTATAAATCGGGTAAGAGTTTTTTATATCGCTATCTCCCTTTCTGGATGGCTAGTCTTGTCAACAGGATTCTCGTGGTGTTTGTGCCTGTGGTTGTTTTGCTTATCCCAGGATTAAGGCTCATACCGCTCGTTTTCAGTTGGCGAATAAAGCTTCGCATTCTACGCTGGTACCGGGCTTTGCTTGTCTTGGAGCAGGATTTGATCTTGGAGATGTCGTCTGAAGTACGGAGAGAGTTGCTATCAAGACTTGACCGTATAGAAGATGCAGTTAACAAAATGAGGGTACCAGCTTCCTTTGCAGAACAGTTCTATGTTTTAAGGGGACATATAGATTTTGTTAGGAGCCGTCTCGATCGGTCAAACGGGCATTGAAGTAACCAGAGAGAAATCAAACTATCTTTCTGGGATTGCGCATAGGCTGCTAAATCGCCCTCAATGCTGGTTATGCGTTAATCGAGAATAGAATCTATCTATTCCAAGAATAGGTTGAACTTTTTCTTAAACTATGTCAGAATTATGACATGGGTATCGATGAGACGTCGGGGCATCCCAAGATCCCTCCGATAATCGGCACTTCGCCGGCAATCAGGCGTATTTATAATTTGATTTCAAAAGTTTCCCAGTCCGACAGCACAGTGCTGGTATTGGGTGAAAGCGGCACCGGCAAGGAGTTGGTCGCCAGGACTATCCATTTCGGCGGCAAGCGTTCCGACAAACCCTTCATACCCGTCAATTGTGGGGCAATACCTGCCGAGCTCCTGGAGTCCGAACTTTTTGGCCACGAAAAGGGCGCTTTCACTGGGGCAATAGCATCCAGAACCGGACGTTTCGAGCTAGCTGACGGCGGCACGATCTTTCTGGATGAAATAGGCGAAATGTCGCCCATGCTTCAAGTGAAACTGCTGAGGGTCCTTCAGGAGAGGTCGTTTGAGAGGATAGGTGGCAGCAAGACGGTGAATGTGGATGTACGGGTCATCTCTGCCACAAACCGGAACCTCGAAGATGCCGTAAAGACCGGTCGTTTCAGGGAAGACCTGTATTATCGCATCAATGTAATACCTATCGAAATACCTCCGCTGCGCGACAGGACAGAGGACCTGCCGCTGCTGTGCGATTTTTTCATGGAAAAGCATGCAACCCGCTTTGGGCGTCACTTGTTGAAAATTACTAACGAGGCGTTCAAGGTGTTCACGGATTACGGATGGCCCGGCAATGTACGCGAATTGGAAAACACGCTGGAGCGGCTGCTGGTGCTGAAAGATGATGACATCGTGACAGCGTATGATCTTTCGGAGAAGATGACCGGCAGGAGGCTTCCGGATTTGCCGGAAGTCGCCCCGCCGGGCGGTGACCCGGATGCGAATCCTTTTGTGCAGGGTATAGATCTGAATGCAGCCCTGCTCGAATATGAGAAGAGGCTTGTGCTGAATGCCATTCAAATCCACGGCGGCGTCAAGAGTCAGGCGGCAAAGTTCCTGAATATCAACAGAACCACACTTATTGAAAAGATGAAGCGGTTGGGTTTATAAGCTGCCGCCTTCCTGATTCCCCTGTGGCAGTCATAATATTGACTAACTCATTGATACGAGCCGGTGACGAATGCGCGGTCATATTGAAAAGACTTAAAAAACAAGATAATAAGGCTTATGGCACAGTTTTTTCAACCATTGCTCTAGAAAGATACCCTGTCCGGAGGGACTCATTGGCAAAAGGGAACCTTATTGCTGTTTTAGCGTTTATTCTGTTTCTGTCCATTTGTGGGATTGCGCAGGCAGCAGAAGACGCTTTTCGACAGGCTGATGCCGCAATGGTCTCAAAGCAGTATTTTCAGGCCCGGGACCTTTATCGGCAGGTTTTTGTCTCAGCAAAGGATGCGGCAGATTCATCCAGGGCGTTGCTTGGTATCGCCAAATCAGATTATTATCTTAAAAATTATTATGAATCAGATATAAACCTAAAGCGATTCTTTAAGTTATATAAGGGGTCACCCCACGCCAATGAGGCCCATCTGCTGTGGGGAATCGACCTTATGAGAACAGGAAAATACAAAGAGGCTGAAGAACAGCTTAGCATGGTCAGGGGCGAGCTGCAGGAGAAGGCCGATATTGCCAGGGCGGAGCTTCAATTTAATCTGGGAGAAACCGCCAAGGCCGAAGGCCTCCTGCTGAGGATTGACCGCAAGATATATGAAAACGATCCACGGGTACTATATTTGAGGGCCATGATACTCAGCAGGCAGGGCAAGCATGACCAGGCCGTTCAGATAATAAACAAGATTCCTGATGAAGCGCTGAAAGCAGAGGACATGTCTGTTGGAAAGGCAGCCATCTATTACAACGCGCGAAAATTTGCCGATGCCAAGAAGATGCTGAATGCCATTATCAGCGCCCCCTCATCCAGGATAGAAGACATGCAGGCCAAGAAAACCCTCTTTGAAATCTACAGTGCTGAGAACAATGACGATGCTGCGCTCAAGCTTGCCATCGAACTGATGGGATATGAGGCCAGCGACGATCTCCGGCTTAAGGTCATCTCTCTCTATGAAAAAAAGGGAGACCTCGATTCGGCATTCCGGTATATTACATATTTAAGTAATAAGAAAACCCGCTCTGACGAACTTGAGAAGAGGTTGAAGAAAATGCAGGAAGATAAGGATCCGAAGGCGGACGAATATCTGCTGAAATATTTCATTTACCTGAGCATTGACAGTCCTTATGTGATCGAAGCGTCCAAATATATGGAAGAAAAGGGATACAAGGAACAGGCTCAGCGGCTGCTAAGAAAGGCATCAAGAGGCAGGTACGGCCCCCAGGCGTCTATAGCGCTTGCACAGATGTTCATTCAGGATCAAAAATTTTCCGAAGCGAAAAAAATACTTACGCCGATAACAACTGATGCGAACTATTCCGGGCAGGCTTCGCTGATGTTATACGATATACTTGAAAGAGAGGGCAACCTGAAGGCCGCCGAAGAATATCGGTCGCGCGCAGTCAGGGTACTTACATTGCAGAAGGATTATGCGAAGGTCGGGGATCTTTATATGAAGGCCGGCAATAGTGCTGAGGCCCTGAAGTTTTATCTCAGGGCTTCGCACGATGGTGATGCGTCTTCGATGTTGAAAGCTGCAGACCTTTACTATGTTTCAGGCAAAAGGGATGCAGCAAGGATGTATTATAAAAAATCCCTTGATAGCGGGCTTAAGGAGCCAAAGAACATCCAGTGGGCAGATTATCAGTACGGAAAACTTACCAGAAGCGACGAGTATCTGAAGAAGGCAGAGCAGGGAGGCGGGGCTGTTTCAGAGGCTGCCGGCTTTCTGCGCGTCGAAAAATAGAATCTCCTGGAAAAGTGAAATGGGACAGAATGAGCAGGACATAGGGCTGCTGACAAAGGCCATCGAGAGCATCAACTCCGTGTCATCGACGCTGATGCAGTATTATCAGTCTCTTGAGGACAAGGTGAAGGTTTTGACCGATGAGGTCGATCAGAAGAAGCAGCTCCTGGACAGTATCCTGGACAGCATTGATGTTGGAGTTGTTTTTTTTGATAAGGACGGCGTTATAAGGCTCATCAACAAGGCGGCCGAGGGGCTTTTGTGTGTTAAGTCCGACGAAATAACGGGTGGGGTTTCTCTCCACGCCGAAATAAGGGACGACATGATCGTGCCTGAAGAGAGTAAGCCTTTTCCGGCTATCATTTCAGATTCTGAGGTATGCGCGGCGGCCGGTAGGGTTATTGGCAGGGTGCTTATTTTCAATAACATTACGATGTTGAAACGCCTCGAAGCAGAGAACGAAAGGAACCGGAGGCTATCGGCCATGGGCGAGCTGGTCATGAAGATCGCGCACGAAATACGCAATCCTTTGGGCAGCATAGAGCTTTTTGCCAATCTGCTGGCCAATGATCTCAAAGGGACCGAGCAGGTCGATTATGCCCGCCGTATTTCAAATTCAGTGCGTTCGCTTGTCAGCGCACTGGACAATATGCTCAGATTTTCGGGTGAGATCAGGCCGAAGATGGAATACAGCTGCATCAACGATGTCGTCCGCGAGACCTGCGACGAATTCAGAGAAGTCTTGACGGCAGGCGGCATTGAAATCGATTTGACGGAGGATGGCAGGTATTCATTCCATATCGATCAGGGCCTTGTGCGTCAGGCCCTGATTAACATAATTCTGAACGCTGTGCAGGCAATGCAGGACGGAGGCAGGATCACGCTCCGCATTGAACAGGATGCGGCCCTGAAAGACAGACCGCAGAACGTCCGCATATTGATCAGGGACAACGGTTCAGGTATGGACGAAGAGACCAAGGCCCGGCTTTTCGAGCCTTTTTTTTCGACCAAGGATAGAGGCACAGGCCTGGGAATGTCTATCACGCAGGGCATAATAGCGGCCCATAAAGGTAGTATTGAGGTGGAGAGTGCTGCAGGCAAGGGCACTGAGTTTGTCATCTCTCTGCCGACCGAAAAAAGAACTGACAAGAGGGGAAAATGAAATCGGTTTTGATAGTGGACGATGAAATTGACATGGCCACGGCCCTGAAGGAAACCATGAAGCGCTTCGGCTTCAGCCCTACTGTCTACAACAATCCGCTTGATGCCCTGGCAAAGGAAAACATAGCCGATTATTCGCTCGTTATAACCGACATGAAAATGCCGAAGATGAACGGCCTGGAATTCCTGCAGGAGATTCGCAAGAAGGGTCTTTTCACTCCAGTGATAGTGATTACGGGCTTCGGCACCGTAGAGAGCGCTGTTGATGCTATGAAACTTGGCGCAACTGACTACATCATGAAACCGGTATCCTTTGACGCCCTGAAAAGGACGGTGGATCGGATCCTTCCGGCAGAAGAGAGCGACCTGGTGGCAGAGTCGCCGGTCATGAAGAACCTTATGTCGATTATCAAGGAAGTCGCCAAGAGCGATATCACGGTACTTCTTACCGGCGAGAGCGGAACGGGCAAGGAAGTCATAGCCAGAACGATCCACAAGCACAGCAACAGGAATGTTAAGCCCTTCGTTGCCGTTAATTGTGCGGCGATTTCTGAGAGCCTGCTGGAATCGGAACTCTTCGGGCATGAGAAGGGCTCTTTCACAGGGGCGGTTGAAAGGAGGCTGGGAAAGTTCGAACTGGCCAACGGCGGCACCCTTCTGCTGGATGAGATCAGTGAAATGGCTGTCTCACTGCAGGCGAAGCTGTTGAGGGCAATTCAGGAGCGCGAAATAGACAGGGTGGGCGGAAAGGCGCCTGTTAAGCTTGATGTCCGGATAATCGCTACGACCAACAGGGACCTTATGTCGGAGGTCAAAAAGGGCGCCTTCAGAGAAGACCTCTACTACAGGCTTAACGTTTTCCCTGTGAGGATACCGCCCCTGCGCGAGCGACCTGAGGACATTATACCGCTTGCGGAATTTTTTCTCCATGGGCTTTCGCAGAAAATGGGAAAAGTTTTCTCTATATCCGGGGAACTCAGGAATTATCTGCTTACCGAAGACTGGGCTGGAAATGTCAGAGAACTCGAAAACTTCATGTATCGCACCGCCGTAATATCCGGTACCGATGTCCTTGTGCCGCCCGCCGACTACGTCATGCCGGCCGGAGGGCAGGCCCCGGCGCCGCCTTATGCCGCGAAAGTAGGCAAAATGAAGGACTTCGAGCGAGATCTCATCATCAAGACCCTCAGAGAGACCGGTAATAACCGGACAAAGGCTGCGGAGGTCCTGGGCGTGAGCGTCAGGACGATTCGCAATAAGCTAAAGGATTACAGCATTACCGACGAAGAGATTAAAGGGTCATAGCGTAGGTTATTGGTATATAAATTGCTTGTAAAACAGGAAGGGAGTTATGCGATCCCTCAATTATTTTTTGCGGAGGAGCAGTATGCCGGACGATACGTTTAAGACGCTGGAAAATATCATGGACATTGCCTCGTTCAGGCAGAAGGTATTGACCTCCAACATAGCAAATGCCGATACGCCGGGATACAGGGCGAAAGATATATCGTTTCAGACTGAGCTGGACAGGGCACTTGGCGGGGCACGGGGCAATTATCAGGTTTTCGAGACAATGCCGACCATGATCAACCGCGACGGCAATACAGTCAGCATCGACAGCGAGATGACAAAGGTGGCTGAAAACCATTTGATCTATAGCAGCGCGGCGCAGATATTAGCTATGAAATTCAGGATGATGAAGGACGTGGCCAAAGGAGGCGGTCAATGATGAATGAAGTGTTTATGCCCATGCAGGTAAGCGCCTCGGCGCTGGAAGCCCAGAAGACAAGGCTCAACGTGATCGCCTCGAATATTGCAAACGCATCGTCGACGAAGACGCCCGAAGGCGGCCCTTATAAACGTAAAGACGTTCTCTTCCAGACGGTTATGTACGGCGAAAACGCGGCAGGGGTAGAGGCCCCACAGGTTGTGGAGGATAAATCTCCGTTCAGAACGGTTTACGACCCCAACCATCCGGATGCCGACAAGAACGGTTACGTTTCCTATCCTAACATCAATGTTCTGACGGAAATGGTCAATTTAATGACGGCCCAACGGTCTTACGAAGCCAATCTGACCATGATAACGTCGTATAAAGATATGTATATGAGGACCCTTGATATCCTTAAAGTGTAAACTGGCGGGCATTTTATGCAGGCCTTTTTGAGTTCCGGAGGCGATTATGGACGAGATAAGAAAAATAGGCGAGATCAGCCCGAATATAAGCGAACCGCAGCAGGCTGGAAAGAAGTCCGGGGTTTCTTTTGAGGATGCGATCAAGGATGCCCTGAAAGACGTTTCCCAAATCCAGAACGATGCGGAGAAGGCTATACAGGGTTTTGCAAATGGAGAGGTCAAGGACATTCAGACCGTAGTGGTCGCAATGGAAAAGGCCGACATCTCGCTGCAGACCCTTTTGTCGGTCAGGAACCGCCTGATAAGCGCTTATCAGCAGATTTCCAATATGCAGGTTTAAAGGCATCTTTTGAACTGAGGAGAGATAATGGCACTGACTGACATTGTCGATCGTTTTATAGCATGGCCTCTTAAGCGGAAGCTTGCGCTGCTGTCGGTTATCGCTCTGTGTATAGCGATCGTGGCCGGTATGGCCATGTGGAGCCAGAAGGTCGACTATCAGGTGCTATACAGCAATCTTTCGCCGGAAGACGCCGGGCTGGCTATCGCCCGGCTCAAGGAGATGAAGATTCCTTATCAGGTCGAAGGCAACGCCATTTCAGTCCCATCCGACAAGGTGTATGAACTCAGGCTCGAGCTTGCCTCACAAGGCATACCGCAGGGTGGCGGAATCGGGTTCGAAATATTCGACAAGAATCAGTTCGGTGTTACTGAGTTCGTCCAGAGACTGAACTATGTGCGCGCCCTTCAGGGAGAGCTTGGCCGGACCATACGGACCCTTTCAGAAGTCGATCAGGCAAGAGTCCATATAGCAATTCCTGAAAAGACGATTTTTTCGGATAAAGAGGAGAGGCCGACGGCATCAGTTGTCCTTAAATTGAAGCCCGGTAGGGCGCTGAACCAGGGACAGATAGGCGGCATCGTCCATCTCGTATCGAGCAGCGTCGAGGGTCTGCCGCCCGGCAATGTATCCGTCATCGACAATATGGGCAATCTTCTGTCGCGGCCGGTCGACGGCAGCGAAGTGGTGGTTGACGCAAAGCAGCTTGAATATCAGAAGACTGTGGACCGTGAATATGAATCAAAGCTCCAGAGCATGCTGGAAGGTATCGTCGGAAGGGGCAAGGCCATTGTCAGGGTTTCGACTAAGATAGATTTTTCGAAGGTCGAACGGACGGAAGAAAAATTCGATCCCGATACTATAGCGATCAGAAGCGAGCAGAGGAGCCAGGAAAAAACGGTCGGTTCGTCGCAGGGCGGCGTCCCGGGTGTTTCTTCAAATCAGCCGGGTCAGCAGCCGGCACAAGCAGCCGGCGCGCCGTCTGCTTCTCAGAAACAGACAGAAAACATCAACTATGAGGTCAGCCGCGTTGTCAGCAAGATCATGGAGCCCAGAGGGACCGTGAAGAACCTGTCGGTAGCCGTTCTTGTGGACGGCACTTACGGCAAGGCCGAAGGCGGCAAGAAGGGTGCATTTGTTGCCAGGAACGAACAGGAGATGAAGAAGTATGACGACGTGGTCAAGGCGGCCATCGGCTACGACAAGAACCGCGGTGACCAGGTGATTATCGAGAATGTTCCGTTCGAAACTCCGCTTGAAGAGCTGGTTGCTGAAAAGACGGATTATCTAAGGCTGGCGCTTACGGCGCTCAAATATATAATACCAATAGTGGTTGTGCTGCTGCTGTTCACCATGGTCATAAAGCCTCTGCTGAAGACCCTGAGCGCGCCTATGACATACAGGGCGCCGGAAGGCGTTGCGGTAGGCGTAGAGGCCGGAGCGCCAGGCGGCCCGGGAGGTCCGGCATATGCTCCGCATTCTGCTGAAGATGTTTCAAAGGAAAAAGCTCTCAGCATAGTCAATGCCAATCCCAAGCAGGCGGCAGGTGTCGTAAAGGAATGGCTGCAGGAATAGCCGGATGAGAAAGCTCTCCGGAGTTGAAAAGGCGGCAGCATTTCTTTCGTTGATCGGTGAGAATGCGGCGACGCAGGTCTTCAAGCACCTCGATCCCCTCGAACTTGCGCGGGTCATTCCAATGATGGCAAAGGTGAAGATTCCGCATGAGCTTGCCGAGAGCGTCTTAAAGGACTTTTGTGAAAAGACGGGCAGCGTCATGCAGGGAGTCGATGAGGCCTACATAAAGGACGTGTTAGAAAAGGCGTTCGGGGCGGAGGCTGCGAAAAAACTCATCGACAAAATAGAATCCGGTGCGAGCGCCTTTGATGTGTTGCGCTGGCTCGATACCGGGGCCATAGCCAATATGCTCTCCCGAGAACATCCTCAAACGATAGCTATCATCCTGGCACATCTTGAGCCGACCCAGGCGGCCGAAGTCCTGGCTAAGCTCCCTGAAAATCTGAAGATCGACGTTTCGCTGAGGATAGCCAGTCTGGACCAGATATCGCCCTCGATACTCGGAGACCTCGAGGACGTCCTGCAGTCACAGTTGCAGAGCTATACGCGCGGCAAGAAGATCGGCGGGATCAGGACTGTTTCCGAGATACTCAACCAGATGGACAGGGCTTCTGAGGACTTGATTCTCAAGAACATCGAAGAGAAGGACCAGATACTTGCCGACGAGATAAGAAAGCTGATGTTTACATTCGATGACCTCATATCTATTGATGACAAGGGCATTCAGATGGTGCTCAAGGAGATCACTACTGACGACCTCTCGCTTGCCCTGAAGATGGCTGCAGACGAACTGAAGGGAAAGATCTTCAAGAACATGTCTCAGCGCGCCGTTCAGATACTAAAGGAGGAGATGGAGGCCAAGGGTGCGGTAAAGGTGTCGGATGTGGAAAAGGCCCAGATGAATATAGTCCGCGTTGCAAGGAGACTGGAGGAAGAGGGCAAGATCGTAATCGGAGGCAAAGGTGGCGAAGAACTTATCGGCTGAGCAGAAGAAGCGCCCTATCGTTTCCCGCTATGTGCCTGCTGCGTTCGATCAGGCCCTGACCGAAAACAAACCCGATGATCCGAAACAGAAAGCGGAAATGCTTAAGACAATCGAGGTCCAGGGCTTTGAAAAAGGCTTTGCAGCAGGGCGTGATCAGGGAATAGCTGCCGGTCAGAAGGAGATTGCCGACAGGCTGGCACGTCTCGATTCCATCATCCGCGAGCTCGAAGGGATCAAAGAGAGAAAATTGCAGGAAGTGCTGCCTGAGATTGTTGACCTCGCGCTGGAAATCGCCGCTAAGATTGTTCGTAAGAAGATTGAGCAGGACCGCGAGATAATAGTGTCAGTTGTGCGCGACTCACTCAGAAAGCTGGGCAGGGAAGAAAAGATGGTTATCAGGGTCAACCCTTCGGACTACGATACCATGATTTCCAACCTCGACTCCCTGAGGGAAGAAGCCAGACTCAGGGACATCAGCGTTGAACCTTCCGATTCGGTGTCCGCCGGAGGCTGCTATATCGAAACTCCGACAGCGGAAGTGGACGCCAGGGTCGAGGAGCAGATCAGGGAGTTGCGTGATGCAATCACCACAGCTCTTGATAGCTAAATGCAGAAATTTCGTCAGGGATGCTGATCCTGTAAAGGTCTACGGCCGTGTTGACAAAGGTGTCGGTCTGGTGATTGAAGGCCTGGGTCCGCGCGCGAACATTGGAGACATCTGTCATATACAGCCCGACGAGTGGATGAGGGATGAGTTCGTTGAGGCTGAAGTCATCGGGTTCAAGGAAGACCGCATACTGCTGATGCCTCTTCACGAGATGATGGGCATCGGTCCCGGTTCGCGGGTCATCAAGCGCGGCAGGCAGAAATATATCAGGGTCGGGGACGAGCTGCTGGGCCGCGTCATTGACGGACTTGGCAATCCCATGGACGGTAAGGGGCATATCAACGGACAGTTGTATCCTATCTATCAGGACCCGATAAATCCTCTGATGAGAAGAAGAATAAGCCGGCCGCTTGATCTTGGCATAAGGGCCATCAACACGCTGCTTACCTGCGGTAAAGGCCAGAGGATAGGAATTATGGCCGGAAGCGGCGTCGGCAAGAGCGTGCTGCTGGGCATGATGGCGCGCAATACGGAGGCCGATGTTAATGTAATTGCCCTTATCGGCGAACGTGGCAGGGAAGTGAGGGAGTTCATCGAAAAGGACCTCGGAGAGGAAGGCCTCAGGAGGTCGGTGCTCGTCATTGCAACGTCAGACATGTCACCACTTGCGCGGCTCAGAGGCGCATTCGTAGCGATTGCCGTCGCCGAGTACTTCAGGGCAGCGGGCAAAGACGTGCTCTTTATGATGGACTCCTTGACCAGGTTTGCCATGGCCCAGAGGGAGATAGGCCTGGCCGCCGGCGAACCGCCGACCACCAAGGGATATCCGCCGTCCGCGTTCAATCTTCTGCCCAAGCTGCTTGAGAGGGCTGGGAACAGTGATGGCGACGGGACGATAACCGGGCTTTTCACGGTGCTTGTCGAGAGCGATGATCTTAACGATCCCATAGCTGACGCGGCGCGGGCCATCCTCGACGGCCATATTGTGCTGTCGCGAGAGCTTGCTAACCATAATCACTATCCCGCAATTGATGTCCTGCAAAGTGTCAGCAGGCTCATGAAGGATATCGTTGAAGACAACCAGAAGTTGCTTGTCGAAAAGGCGCTCGATGTCATGGCGACCTACAAAAGGTATGAGGATGTCATAACGATCGGAGCTTACAAGGAAGGCACTAACCCAAAGCTGGACTTTTCGATCGCGATGATGGATAAGATCAGGCCGTTTCTGAAACAGCGGATAGGCGAAAAGGTTTCATTTGCCGACGGCCTTTTGCAGCTTCGCGCCATATTCGGTGAGGCCTGATGAAGACCCCGCTGGAGAGCCTGATATCGCTCAAAAGGTGGGAAGAGGACGAAGCCAAGAACCTCTTCGCGATGGCGAGAAAGGAACTGGACGACCAGGATCGGAGGCTTGCGGACCTCGAAGAAAACTTCGGTGCGTTGCGCAAAAGGATGACATATTCCGAGAATGAAGCGGTCTCTATAGATGAAATCCAGAAATTGAACGGCCAGATGGAGCATTTGTTCAAGCTTCTGGAGAGACAGAAGGCTTTGGTGGCAGAGGGCAGAACGAGGATGGAAGAAGCCATGAAGATATTGTCGGATGCCTCCAAAGAACGCAAGACGTATGAGAAGGTCGATGAGAAACACAAGGAAGCGGAGCGAGGCGAAGTGAGAAAAAAGGAACAGAAGGGGATAGACGAGCATGCTGTCATGCGTCATAAACAGAAGTAGTTTTATAGCTGCCGTCAGGGCGATGCTGGGCGTGTTCTGCGTCGCGTCACTTCTCGTGATCCTTTGCACCGGAAGCCTTTTTGCTGAAGAAAAGAAAGCCGACGCGAAACCTGCAACGTCCATTGAAGAGGAGAGACTTAAGATCCTGAGGGCAGATCTCCAGGCACAGATCGAGCAGCTTAAAAAGCTCAGGCAGGAAATGGATGCCATGCAGAAAGGACTTGAAGGAAAGCGGCTTGAGCAATTCAACAAGGTAGTCAAGATGTTCGAAGCCATGTCGGCTGAAGAGGCCGCTAAAGCCATGGAAAAGCTTGATGACGACACGGCTGCGCAGATACTGTCATCAATGAAACCCCGTTCGTCCGGAAAGATCATGGGCCAGCTCGATCCCGCAAGAGCGGCCGCGCTTTCTAAAAAGATCATTGCAAGGGGGCGGGGCCTTGCGGAAAAAACTTCCCCTTAATCGGAAAATAATTCCCGCCGATTTTTCTATTTTGAAACGCAAGCGATGCAATGTTGCGAGGATTCGTTGTTGTTTCTGACGAAATGAATTGTTAGACAGTCGTTCTGCAACCCTTCGCCATGTCTTGGACTTGAAACTCTATTCCGATATTTCTCTGGCATAACTATTGCTTTTATGCCTCCATGACAAAGGAGGTTACTGCATGATCCAGGCGCTGATACCAGCTGCACCACCTGTGCCGGAAGTCCCGGCAGCTCCGGCTGCACCGGCTGCGCCGGGGAAAAGCTTCAGCTCCGTATTGAAAACCTCAGTGCAGCAGTCGGCAGGATCAGCTGATGACGCCAAAAATACCTCTGTGAAAGAAACTGTTTCCAAAGACTGTCCTGTTGCGCCGTGTCATTCATCATCTAAAGCTTCGGACGGCGCCAATGACTCTGACGTTATGCAGGAGACATCATCCGACAAGCAATCAAGAGTTGTGAGAATAGATCAGGATACAAGCGAAATCCTGCGGCAGTTCATCCTTCAACTCGCGGCTGTGTATCAGCAGGTCGTAAATCAGCCGACAGGCAATAGCGCCGGCGCTGAATCAACGGAGAACCTTAAATCGGAGCAGGATAATTGTACGACTCTTATGGTAGATGCCGCAGCTGCAACTATCCCGGATGACGAGGAGAAGGCAGCCGTTGCCGGATTCGCATCTTCGAAACCGACCGGAAACATATTCGCGGTGCCAGCAGCAGACAAAGGCGACACTGCAGGCAAGACCGAACTAAAGTCATCGGAAAAATATTCAGCAGGTGGGAAGGACATTCTTTTTGACGCTTTGAAGGGATCTGCAAACGACAATCCTATGAATACAGTCATTCAGTCGTCGGACTCTGACAGGGCCGAAGCCGGGCTGCAGTCATTCAGACAGGCAGGAGGATCGTACTTGTCAAAGGCGGTCGCGTCAAATAGCGACGATATGACAAAGTTTACTATTGAAAGCAGTTCCGGATCGTCGGACGCCGGAGATCGGAGCAATATCAGGGGAACAACAGGTCTTTATGCTCAGGGCGTTCAGGGACAAAATGCATCCATTCACGAGCATGCTCCGGTTCAGGAAACACTTCCGGCAAACAGGCTGTCTTCAATCGACGCAATAATTTCCAGGGCGGTCGACTCGGGACAGAAGAACCTGGTGCTCAGGATCGACCCGCCTGATCTCGGAAGCTTGCACATCAGGCTTAGCCTGGACAATGGGATCCTCAAGGCCGATGTAAGGGTAGATTCAAGCTCTGTCAGAGACTCGTTCAATCTCGCATTGCCGCAGATAAAAACATCCCTTGAAAATGCCGGCATTAAGGTAAGCGAATTCAATGTCGATGTCAGGGAAGATCAATACAGGGACGGGCAGGGACGTAATAACCAGGGACATCAGCAAAGACAGGGCAGGGGTTTGAAAAACGGTTTCTCAGATTTCTTTGCATAGACAGGAGGATTATTAATGAGCACTTCGGCAATCGGCAACAATAGTTCTTTAAGTTCGCTTTATTCTGCAAGCAGCCAGACTGGTTCCAGTTCAAAAAGCGCCGGCGCCACAGACGGCCTGGGAGAAGGTGATTTCCTGAATCTGCTGATTACCCAGCTGAAAAACCAGGACCCGCTCAACCCGATGAAGGACACTGAATTTATAGCGCAGCTAGCCAATTTCAGCAGCCTTCAGCAGATGACAGGTGTCAACACGAACATGAGCAGCCTGCTGCAGCAGCAAAGCATCTCGAACGCCACGTCAATGCTCGGCAAGCTGGTCACCACAACGGACGGTAAAAGCGGCACTGTAAGCCAGGTGAGCATGGACAATGGAGCGGTTTCAATCTATGTCGGCACCAACAAATATTCGCTGAGCGATATAACCGCCGTCAGCAACGCTACGGCTTAAGGAGGATACAAATGTCTATTCTATCGTCGATCTTTACGGGTGTAAGCGGTCTTAACGCAAACGGTCAGGAACTCTCGGTAATCGGGGATAATATTGCCAACGTCAACACAATCGGATACAAGGGGAGCCGCATGGCATTCGGCGATATCCTGAGCCAGACCTTAACCGGACTTTCGGGGACGTCGCAGGTGGGTCGCGGAGTCGCCGTCAACGGTGTTACACCGATGTTCACTCAGGGCTCGTTCCAGAATACGTCGAGCGGGCTGGAT
>Ga0187786_10000083_pt1 | contig 29638 bp, 35 predicted proteins | sample 0815_BV2_10_20_M_FD_132449 | JGI IMG/M metagenome (GOLD analysis project Ga0187786, IMG submission 132449) | Tropical peat soil microbial communities from peatlands in Department of Meta, Colombia - 0815_BV2_10_20_MG | ecosystem: Environmental > Terrestrial > Soil > Wetlands > Peat | place...
CAACCATAATCAAATCAAATCACCTTTAAAAATTGCATAAATAGTATAAATAAAGATAGGTTGCGCCCATTTAAATCATTTTCTAAATTATTATCCAGTTGGTAGTCTATAAACTTCATTCATCTAACCTGATTAGTTCAGCCTTTATCTTGGATTGGTCCTGGTCAGAGACCCTCACCAAACAAGCGTATCCATCACCCATCTGCCCCGGATTCACCACTTGAGTTTTACCTATTTTATCCATACCACGAGACTCATGGATATGTCCACAGATATTCAGGGTGGGCTGCAATTCTTCAATAATCCTACGTAGACTCTTACTGCCGGCGTGCTCACCAGAGGGGAGTAAATCCGTCTTAGTATCATAAGGAGGGGCGTGGGTTACTAAAAGAGTGATTTTTTCTTCTTTTATCCCTTCCATGACTTTCTTAGCCTCGTCGTAGATTTCAACTTCTTCAAATTCCAGAGGAGTGTTGAAGGGTGTGGGGTTAGAGCCACCAAAGCCACATATTCCCATGTTCTTAACAACTGTGTTGCGAGCGTGGATATTAATGGCATTGGAACGTTCTATTTCTCCATGAATGGATTCCAGGTCGCAGTTACCAGGTATGACCATGACTGGTGTGCCGTAAGAGCAGATCTCGTTTAATATTTCTTCCCCCAGATCAGGAGGGCCGAAATGGGTGATATCTCCAGCCAGGATCACCAGATCCACCTGGTTTTTTTTCAGATAGTCCACCAGTGGCTTGAAATTACCATGCATGTCAGTTACTGCCAGTATCTTCATAAAAAATCTCCTATATAGATTTGATGAATAGATAATCCTTATCTACTTCTGATTTTTAAAGAAGCTTTCTTATTCTATCTGTTCTTTGAAAAAAGATGCCAGTTCCTTAAGACTTATTTTAAGATTCTCAGGATCACCGTAGACTGCCACCAGGCGGTCGTCTTCAAACTCGATGATGACGTTGTGATATTCAGCAATTTCCTGTACCCGATCTTCAGCCAGAGGAGCCTTAAAATTCACCCGAACCATGGAAAAACCAGGAGGAGCACCTACCACAAACTTGGATCGGTCCTCCTTTATGGGGTATACCTCTTCTCCCCGAGAAGCCTGTCTTAATTTATCCAACCACTCGTCTGAGTATTCTTGGCCCTGCCCGTCTGCCAGAGACATTAAGGCTTCCTGGGCTGCGGTTAAAAATTCATTCATTCGAGGGATTTCTTTAATCCGCTCTGGATCAGAAGGGTTAACCTTGTAAAAGTTAATGGTGGTCTTGGCCAAGCGGATGTTGTTGGTTATTGATTTGGGAATCTTGACTTTATGACGACGTAGGTCTGTTAAAAGTTCCACCAGAACCATCCAGGTCTGTTCTGCTGGCAGCGAACTCATAAATAGCCTTCCAATATTTTCTTGGTGCTGTAGTTTATCTCAGCATCTGCTTTTTTAAGTTCGGCTTCAATTTCCTTAATATCCTTATACATACTCAAAAACAAAACGTAATGGCTTTCTGTCCCGCTGATATTCAAGATAGCGATCTCATCATCATCATCAATGGTTTTATCATCAAGAGAAGCCTTGTACTGTACAAAAGGCCCGTATTTTTCGGGTAGTTCAGTGAATTTGAAAATACCAACTAGGGTGGCTATAAACAAAAGTAACACCTCTTTTTTTTAAAATTAATATAGGATTTTAGAAGTTAAAAAGTTAGCGATAAAAAAAAACAAAAATTGGGGAGAAGTTATTCTCCACCAGTTACCTTGTCAAGCTCATCCACTTGGGCACATTTTTCTAAAGCGGAATCAACGCATATTTGGTGTGCGTCAACAGTGAGGTTTTCTTTGCTGACTCCCATGGCCATACCCATAAGTTGGGCAAAGTGGAAAACAGGAATGTCCCATTTTTCGTTGTACTTCTTGTTGACTTCGGTTTGTCCCACATCAAACTGTAAATGACAGAATGGGCAGACATTTACAATAGCGTCTACTCCAGCTTCTTTCATGTTTTGCAGTTTTTCACGGGTGAAACTTAAAGTTACGTCCAGATCACGGGATCGTACTCCACCACCAGCACCGCAGCACATCATTTTGTCCTTGTAAGGCACAGACTTGGCTCCAGTAATTTCTACCAATTCATCTAAAATGGTAGGCTGGATAGGGTCGTCGATGTTGATTTCAGCGCTGGGTTTTAAAAAGTGGCAACCGTAGTGCACAGCCACGTTGAGGTTTAGAGGTTTTTCAACTGCTTCAGACAGTTTGTCGAGGCCCACATCATTGTAGAGAATCTCAGCAAAGTGTCGAACGTTGACTTCGCCCTTGTATTCGCGGTTAGCTTCAGCCAGTACAGTGTTGACCTTTTCCTTCATTTCAGGGTCTTCATGCAGTAGGTGGTTGGTCTCGTATAGAGAACCAAAACAACCGTTACATTCGGTGAGGATGTCCATTCCCATGTCTTCGGCAATGGTAATGTTCCGGGCAGCTATGGAGGCCCAGGTAGTTCGGTCGAATGATCCGAAAACCCCTGGTGCAGGGCAGCAAGAGGCTCCTTCCATGTCCTTAAGTTCAATATACAATTCATCGAAGAGGATTCGGGTGGCTTTTTCGATACCAGGGTATCGGTTGTTCATGATACATCCTAAGAAGTATGCAAATCCTTGTTCAGCCATGTTATCACCTTTATTCTAGTTCTCCGGTTTCCCAGTTGTAGCCAATCAATTTGTCAAAGCCTGCAGCTTTGGTGATCTTCTGGACTTCTTCCAGGGCTTCAGGGAAGCTGTGGGTGGTTGGTGGTAGTTCATCCAGTCCCACACTTTTTCTTAATGCCATGGTTGCGTCGTTAATGGGCACACCATGTCCAGTTTTTATAACGAAGCTTCCAGTCATTTTGTGAGCAGGTGCCATGTAGCCAGCTTGGGCAGCGTAGTTACGGACGATTTTAACAACGTCCACAATCTTAATGGCCCGTGGGCATCTTTCTTGGCATTCATAACAGGTAGTACACATCCAGATGGTGTCGTCAGATATGACGTCATCTTTTAGTCCCATAACGGCTCGGCGTACCAGTTGTCGGATCCGGTATGGAGTTCTCCTTCCGGATGGGCAGGCACCAGTACAGGTACCGCACTGGAAACAGATAGCTACGCTTTCTGCACCGGCGTCCATTACTTCTTTTTTGAAATCTGGATCTATATCAGCACGGGTTATTTTATTTTCTTCCGTATTGAGTAAGGTCATGCTTTCACTCCTTTTAGATTTATCTTCAACAGGTTCCTCTGACTTTGCTTCTGAAGATTTTGGATCGGTTTTTTTCTTCCTCTTCAGCATTGAAGTTACTGATATTCCTGACTTTTCTTCTTCGGCCTTTTTCTCCTTTTTAGGAGCTTCGGCTTCGGCTTTCTCTGATTTTTCTTCAACCGGGGGTTTTTGGGACTCTGATTTTGCCTGGGGCTGGTCGGTTTTCTTTGACTCTTCCTGTTTATCTTTTTCTTCTGACGCATCTTCGCCAGTAAAAACTTTTTTTAAGCGGTTTATGAAACTCATTATAATTCACGCCCCGGTCATTATATGGGTATTCATGGAAAAACTATGATTTCCAACTGAAGGTGTATTTACTTCCATATATATAGGTTGCGGAAAATTTCCTTCGTGTCACCTTTTAGGTTACACCATTTTGAAAGCAAGAAATACCGTGTTTTTGAAAAACTAGAAATACTGTGCATGACAAAAAGGTGAATTAACTCTTAAAAAAAGGTGAATTAAAATGAAAAACCCACAACCAGAACCAATACGAATATACATCACTATTTTATTTGGCTTTGTATGGTTAATGTTTTTAGCACTATGGCTATTCTTCTATGCCGGCACCTTTAGTCTAATCCAAAATATTGGAGTATTTATAGGATCACTGGTGGTAATAGGAGCCATAATGGTGCTTTTATGGGTGCCCTGGAGTTTCAAACATGCAGATTAAACTCTGAAATATTTAATTCGCTTACATTAAACTCTGAAATATTTAACTCATTTACATTAAAAAGAATCCATTATTTTAAAAATTAAAGAAGATATGATTACCATGCTAGAGATAACATTACACGATGGCCCGGCCCGCCTGGGCAAATGGAATAACACATTAACTCCTTCAATTTTATCCACAAATACCGTTAATTTAGTAGATAATCTACCCATGGCCTACGATGTTCCCCGGGAACTAGCAGAGTGGTCTGTGGAAGAAACCATCCAGAAAGCTCATGAAGGGAATAGGAACAATGTAGCAGTTATTCACGGTGCTAAATACCTTGATTTGAGACTAAAATGTGTTCAGGAACTGGAAAAATTAGGATATAACAATTTCATGTTAGCCAACACTGATCAGCTTCTAAAAAGATCTAGAGATGCGGTTAATATGTTAGTTGGACTCCGGGAAGGTATGAACCCCAACTCTTCATTGTACGTGCCCTTCTGTGATATTAATTACATACCCCTACTGGCCTATCTGGGAGTGGATCTGTTTGGAGATGCTATTTGTGGTTATTATGCCCGTACAGAGATTTTAATAACTCCCGACAGCAAATATCCTCTTAAAAAATATGAGATATATGATATAGGCTATTCTGAGCTGTTATTATACAATAAAAACAGTTTGGACTTAGTTGTAAGAGAAGTGAAAGCCCATATAGAAAATGGGACATTAAGAAACCTGGTGGAGATGCGCTGCACTTCATCTCCCGAAACCATGGCTGCTTTGAAAATACTGGACAGGGAGTATGGGGATTACTTGTTGAAGTACACCCCACTTTATTAATTTCTTTTTTAAGGAAAGTACTCTATTAAACCTCTTTTTTAAAAGAAAAAGAAATTATTCAGCTTTAACCAGCACCACTGCGTAGTGGTAGGGTCCTACTTCCATCTCTTCAACAGATTTAAGTCCCCACTTTTTTAGAGCGGATTTAACATCTTCAGCAGTGATTCGTTCGGATACTTTAGGTCCTGGTGTTCCTTCAATCTTTTTAAACTCCACAATGGCCAATCTACCATCAGACTTTAATATCCTTATTAATTCGGGAATTACTTCATTCATTTCCTCATTATAGATGAAACCATGTAATACATTGGCCATAAGACATAGATCCACAGTAGCATCTTCTAAGGGTAATTTTTTGGTAAGATCTGCTTCTATGACTTGCAAGTTTTCTATTTTCTGATCCTTTACATTCTGGCGTAAAGTGTCCAGTGAGGGACTGTAACGGTCCACAGCCAAAACTTTCCCGCTTCCCACCATCTTAGACGCCTCTATGGAGATAAATCCATCTCCACAACCAGCATCCATGAAAACATCACCTTCAGCCAATTTGATGGAAGTTAACACTCTTTTGACATCTAAGAGTTCCTGGCTGGACTTGCCGCCGTGCTTATGTAAGTGTTTCTTTTCGCTCATTTTATTAAACCTCTTTATGATTCAGGATAGACTTCTTTATGATTCGAGATAGATATCTTTACGATTCTGGTTGTAATCTGGTTCGGGAGAATATTAAAATTCCAGCGAAAAACAGTAGGGCAGTTAAGACTATTGTCCATCCCACCTGATATGCAATATCGCTCCAGCCTCCACCAAATGTTAAAACAGTTCTCATGGCATTTAAAACATGGGTCCAGGGCAGTATTTCATATATTTCGAAAGGTTGACCCATTATATTCGCCACTATCACATGAGGTAGCTGGAAGAATGCTCCGGTGAGGAAACTCATGGGGACTGTGATTATGGTGGCTAAGTTAGCTGCTTGCCTGTCATTGCGGGCAAAAGACGCTATGATCATTCCTAAAGATACTGAAGCAATCCCCCCAATTACTCCCACCAACACCGCCAGGAATATAGAGTTCAATCCCCCCTGCCACTTGAATCCTATCAACATGGCCACTCCCAGTAATATAATCACCTGAGCTGCAGCTATAAATGACCAGGGGATCATGTTTCCAAAAAGGAAGTCGAAAGACCGCATCTTAGAAAGTTTAAGGCGAGATAGGGTACCTCGATCTACTTCTCTAGTCAAGGTGGAAGCTACAGTAGTGGCCAGGAGAATGATGGCAAAAACGATCATTCCTGGGGCTAAAAAGTCAAAGTTAGTGAAACTTTCCGTACCAGGTAGGGATTCTACCTTGCTTTCGATGGCTTTAGATACCCTTTGAACTGGAGTTCTGGTAAGTTGACTTTTAATTCCAGCCACTAGCTCGTCCTGATACTGACCTAAAATTCCGGTTAAAATGCCCTGAGAAACGCCAAAATTAATGTACCCCGTATCTCCCCGTATAATAACTGTGGTGGTAGAATTACTACCCGAAGCTGATGACAATATGGACTGAGTAAAGTTTTCAGGAATTATAACGGCTGCATCAGCCTTTCTTTGTTTCAACAGTTGATTGGCATCATTCAGATTAGTTTGGTTAACATTGAATATTTTCACGTTGCTGTCTTGGTACTTGATATCTTTAAGGACCTGAGTGAAGTTGTTACCGAAGTTAAGATTTTCTCCAGTACCTGGGAGAGTGGCTCCTTGGTCGTAGTTAATAACAGCCAGGTTGTGAGGTTCATCTTGTTGTCCCATGCCCCCAAAGGCAAAGCCAAATACTAGCATGAAGAACATGGGGAACAGAAGGATCATTATAAGGCCTCTTCGGTCTCTTAGGAGTTCTTTAGCAGCCTTAGATGCTATACTTATGAATTTCATATTTTTTTACTCCCGCAAGGTGGTTCCCGTCAGATCAAGAAATACATCTTCCAGGGTGTTCTGTCGCACGGATAGATCGGCAATTTTAACTCCCGAGTCTTCCACTTTACTCATTATCTGGGGCAGCTTACCAACAGCATCTAGGGCGTACACGTTTATTCTTCCCTGAATTTCACTCACCGAATCAATCTCATCTAAATCTTTTAAGGCAGCTATGACTGTCTCGTTTTTGGATTGATCAGATAACTTCATATCCACCACGTCACCTTCGCCTATTTCCTTTTTCAGGTTGTCAGGTGTGTCCAGTCGAAGTAATTTACCATGATCAATGATAGCTATACGGTCAGAGAGTTTGTCAGCCTCGTCCATTAAGTGCGTGGTTAGTATAACAGTTTTACCATCATCATCACGCAAAAAACGGATGTAATTCCATAAGACTCTGCGAGATTGAGGATCTAAACCTTCCGAGGGCTCGTCTAAAACTACAATCTCTGGTTCGTGGACCAGGGCCATGGCCAAATTTAAACGCCTCTTCATCCCGCCAGAAAGATCTTTAACCTGTGTTTTGGCCTTATCTGTTAAAAATAAATCAGATAATAGTTTTTCAGCCCTCATTTGCCGCTCTTTTTTGGGTATTCCATACATGTCTCCCATGAGATTTAAGCTTTCATTGGGAGTTAAATTATCCCACAACACCAATTCCTGGGGACAAATACCTATGGAGGCCTTTTCAACCTCGTTGATGTTTTGCCCGTTAATTAAGACCTTCCCACTGGTGGGATGGAGTAGACCCACCATCATACGGATGGATGTAGTTTTACCTGCCCCATTAGGCCCTAAAAATCCAAATACTTCCCCTCTTTTGATCTTAAGGTTAAGTTTATCCACAGCCCGGAAATCACCAAAATCTCGGGTTAGATCCTGGGACTCAATGATGTACTCGCTCATAAAAACCATCCCCTAGTTGATCTAATTACATACACTTTTGTTGATTCTAATTACATACCAATAGACTGCTAACTATAATTATTTTTTCTAGATTTTTGAAATTACTTCAAATGGTAAGTACATATCTATAATTGGTGCTGGGATGATTGAAAGAATTGAAATAAATATGACCAACGGAATCGTCCACAACTTCCGCCGGGGAGAGTTCGGAGTGGAAAATATAGAAATAGACCATCTACGGGGTTTTATCGAGATAACATATATAACCCAAGAAATTGGAAAAAAACAGGTGTTAATACCCCTTCAGAACGTGGAAAAGTGTGAGTTTCTGGAGAAAAAAGTGTGAATTTAGATAGTTATAGTTATGATTTGGTTTTTTTAGAATAATTAGATTAAAATAAAGTATTTCCATTTAAAAATTAGTCCTAAAAATAGTTCCTAATAATCAATTCGTTTATTTTTCCCCTACCGTTAATATCCGAGTTAATATTTCTCTTAGCTGGAACCCTTTCAATATTATAATCCCGATAGAGTTCATCAAAGAATTCATCATCCGGATCTTCATTTTTGGGGTCGCTGTTACTTAAGATAAGATGAGAACCACGAGTATTCATATCTTGATAGAACTGGGCCAATCTTTTTTGATCATCTTCACCAAATCCTCCTGCTGAATAGTCAGTAAAGTGGGAAGTGGTATTTAGGGGTCGATAAGGTGGGTCCATATACACTAATGTTTCCTTTTCTATGAAGTCCTGGGCCAGGGTGAAGTCTGCGCACAATATCTTTGTTTTTTGGAGGGCTTGATGAACCAACTTTAGGTTTACTTCATCACAAATAGTAGGATTCTTATACCTACCGAATGGGACGTTAAAACCTCCACTGCTATTTAGTCTGTATAGTCCATTGTAACCCGTTTTGTTTAGGAAGATTAAGTAGGCCGTCTTCTGGATCCATTCTGAGGAGTAGTTTCCATAATCCAATTCTCGCATCTGATGGTTATAAACATCCCTGATCTGGTAATAGTTGCTTTTACGGTCTTCCCCAGATTTTTCAAGATGATTAGTTTCAATTTCACTTAAAATATCCACCAGGTGGTAGGGATCCTGCTGTATAACCTGATAAGCCATTATTAATTCGGGATTAGCATCCATGATCAATGATTGTTTAATCTGATAATTGGCATTTAAATAAAAAAAGAGTGCTCCTCCCCCTAAAAATGGTTCAACATACCTTTCAATGACCCTCGATTTTTGGATGTGAATGGGAAGTCTACTTTCGAGTTCCCCTATGATCTGAGTTTTTCCTCCAACCCATTTGAGGAAGGGCCTGGCTTCAGTTGATTGAGAATTTTTAAGAGTCATTTATTCTTAATTCCATGATTAATTACAATTTTGTTTTATTAACTTCCTAAATAATCTTTTAGATTATTTTTCAACTATATCCTCCGGTGCTCCACCCAACACCACCAGGGCTTCGGCTTCTAAAAAGTGCAGATCACCAGGAATCATGATACAGTGTAATGGACCACCGAAATCTTCCTTAATAAGGTTACCAATTCTGTCTGCGCGTACCAGTGGATTATCAGCTCCAACTCGGGCTAAAACCACAGCCAGGCTATTCTCGGTTAGAATTCCACCCTCACGGTTTCCAGACACCTTTAAAAGATAATCTAACCCTTCATTGGCCGTCATGTAATAGTCATGATGGGCCTGAATATCCAGTAAAGCCAAGGTGTGCAGCCCCATTTTCAAGTTATATTCTATTACTGTGTAAGGAGAGTGGGGGAAGTAGTTTTCTTCAGGACGGGGTATGGTGGTTACTTTACCAAACTTGTAAGCTTGTAATCCAGCTATTCCCGGCGCAGCCGAGAGGATGGAAGAGGAATGAATCACAATAGTTTCTATATTCTTTTTACGAGCTTCTATCAAAAGATCCGTGTGAGTAGTAGCCACCAACGGGTCACCAGCAGTTAAAAATGCTACTTTATTTTTTTCTGCATCTTTCAGGGGTAAGTTAGATTCTTCCACTTCCTCCCTTTCGAGGATATTTATCTCGGCCCCAACCATTTCTTCTAAGGCTTTTAAATCTCCTCCAAAAAGACTGGCCGTGTAAAATTCAGCGTAAATAACATCAGCATTTTTAAGGGCTTCCAGGCCCTTCAAAGATATGTCTTTTTCATCGTAAAGTCCCAGTCCAACCAGGTAAAGCATGTTTTTCACCTTCAAACCCTAGTTATGGGATGGAAGGTTTATAAAATTTTATTTTAAGAAGAGACATATAAGTAAATAATATTCTTCGAATTTTTACTTTACAAATTCCCGTCTTCAGAAATAATTAAAAAGAGGAACTCCATGATCGGGCTGAAGGTCCCTAAAAAAGAGGCTAACACCATCCGCCAGCTTCTGCTACAAAAACAGATGCTGAATTTGGACTATAAAATCAAACGTTCAAGAGATTACGTCTACTTTCCCCTTACAAAAAGTCCAAACAAGTTATTAGACGAATTGAAGGTCCAGATGGTTGAAACTGACTTTGAAGAGGTTAAACGAAATTTTCGGAGTATAGAAGAGTATCTACAAGGTCAAATACCCCCAGAGAAGATGGAAGACTTCAAAAAATCCTTCGACATCATTGGCAGCGTGGTGATACTGGAGATACCAGAAGAACTTAACGAAGAAAAAAAACAAATAGGAGAAGCCGCCCTAAAATTCACCAGGAGAAAGGCAGTTTACCGTAAAAAAAGCCAAATCAGGGGAGTAACTCGTACCCGTGAGTTGGAGCACCTGGCTGGTGAAGATTCTTCAGAAACAATACACAAAGAATTCGGCTCCCAGATCATGCTGGATGTTAAAAAGGTCTACTTCAGCCCCCGTCTGGCCACCGAAAGAAAAATAATAACTGACCAGGTTAATGATGGAGAGTTAATTTTGGACATGTTTGCTGGAGTAGGGCCCTTTGCCGTGAACATTGCCCGAAAACACGATGCGAAGGTCTACGCAGTGGACATTAACCCGGATGCTATGAAATATCTGAAAAAAAATATAAAATTAAATAAGGTTTCTAAAAGGATAGTTCCCCTCCAGGGAGATGTGAAAGAAGTTCTTCAAAAGATGGACCTAAAATTTGACAGGATCATAATGAATCTCCCTGGTTCGGCCTGTGAATTTCTAGACCCTGCCATTGAACATCTTAAACCAGGGGGAGTTTTACATTACTATCAATTCAGTCGGGACTTGGAAGATCCAGTCAACAAGATTAAAAAGGCTGCAAAACCTCTTCTGGTAAAAATATTGGATGAAAGGAAGGTTAAATCTACCAAGCCCGGAGAGTGGCACGTGGCAGTTGATACCCAGATAGGGAATTAAAAAAATTAGAGAATAACGAGATTGAAAGAAAGTTAGTAGGGAATAAGAGGAGGAGAAATTAAATGGAAAATCTAGTTCCAGAACTATTAGAGGTGGAGTACTCATTTAAGGATAGGGGTCATAATTCACTGAAATTCGTAGACGGCCGACTGTTCTTTTTTAGTGAAGCGCATTCCCAGCTTTCAGAAAAAAACGAATATTTGACCAAAGTTTCAGTTCCAGAAAGAGACGATTGGATACTGTTCTGGAAAACTTTAAACCAGACCGGAGTTTGGGCCTGGGAAGACGATTATCGTCCTGAACCAGGAGTAACCATGGACTGTGACGTGTGGGACGTGAAAATAAAAAGAGAAAACAAGTTCATCCAGACCCGGGCCTGGTGTGTGGAGCCAGAAAATAAAAATGAATTTTTTACAGCATTAAAAAACTTAGCCAGGATAGATGTGACTTTGCCCTTTGTGTATTTATCCCAGAAAATATCTGAAATTTAATTAAAGCTTAAAATTTAATTAAAGGGGTTTTAAAATCCCTTTTTCAGTAATTATGCCCATAATTAGATCAGAAGGCACTATATCAAAGGATGGATTTCTAACTTCGGTACCTACTGGTGCAGTCTGACATCCGGCAAAACTTAAAACCTCTCCTGGTTCTCTTTCTTCTATTTCAATCTCGTATATAGAGTTTTCATGGTCAAAAGTACTTCTCGGTGCGGCTACGTAGAATGGCACTCCAAAACGTTTAGCAGCTAAGGCAACCATTAAAGAACCTATTTTGTTGGCCACTCCTTCTTTAGCCACCCGGTCAGCACCAATAATTACCTTATCCACTTCTCCTTCCTGCATTAAGCGGCCAGCGGCCCCGTCTACTATTAACTTGACAGGTATGCCTTCCTGTTGCATCTCCCACACACTCAAACGTGCTCCCTGGAGTACGGGACGGGTTTCGTCACAAATAACATTTATATTCTTTCCTTCCTGATGGGCGGCACGCACTACTCCCAGAGCAGTCCCATAGTCAACGCAGGCCAGGGCTCCAGCATTACAGTGGGTTAAAATAGCATCACCATCACATATAACTGAAGCTCCGTGTTTTCCCATAGCCCGGTTAGTTTCCATGTCTTCCCTGTACATTTTACGGGCTTCCTCAACTGCCGAACCAGATTTAAGTATCCGATCCACCGCCCAAAAAAGATTCACTGCTGTGGGGCGGGCAGCTTTAATATCTTCTGCAGCTTTATCCATATCTTCACCAGCCAGTTCTGCCAGTGCCATTGCAAAAGCTGCTGATATTCCAATGGCAGGTGCTCCTCTGACCACCATGGTCTTTATGGCCATTATAACATCTTGATAGGTTCCACAAACCAGATATTCCACTTCATGAGGTAGTAAAGTTTGATCTAATAGATAAAGTTGATTATCCTCCCAGTACATAGTTTTCATGGTATCACTTTAAATTATATTTCTTATGAACTTTTAGGTAATTTATTATGATTTTCAAAATCTTACCTTTTTAGTATTCTACTAAAAGATAGTGGCAAAGTGATTTTATACCACTCTTGGTAGAATTTTTTTAAAAAATGCAAATTCCTTCTTTAAAAATACAAAAATTGTGCCCTAAAAGAAATTAAAAAGAGAAAAAAGGAAGGTTTAGTAATGACTGGCCGGAGTCATGTCCAGGTGCTTATCTTCACCGTGTTTACCCGGTACACCATAGGCATCGGCCCGACACTGAGTACAAGCTCGGAAAACAGGTATTATTTCTTCTACTGCATCACGAACTTCGGAAAGCTCAGCACAGCCAGGTTTAGAGTAATCTTTCATCTTGTATAGTGGAATGAGAGGTAATACATTCATTAAGTTAGCTCCGCGTTTTTTGACTTCCCGGGCAACATCAACAATATGTTTATCATTCAAACCAGGTATAAGAACGCTGTTAACCTTTATTACCACACCTTTTCCTGCTAACATTTCTAAACCTTCTAACTGGTTCTTAGATAATACTTTGAAGGCTTCTTCTCCTTCGTATAGTTTTCCGTTGTAGAATACGTTGGAGTAGATGTGCTTACCTATCTCAGGGTCTATGGCGTTGATAGTGACGGTTACCGAGTTGATTTTGGACTCTACTATATCATCTATTTTATCAGGTAACAGGAGTCCGTTAGTTGAAATGCACTTTATAAGGTCTGGATATTTTTTGTCGATGATCTTGAAAAATTCAAAGGTCTCTGGGTTGGCTAATGCATCTCCCGGTCCAGCAACACCCACCACCTTAATGGGCATCTCCTTTATAATTTCTCCCACATGGTCCACGGCGTCCTGGACGTTCATAACCCTGGCGGATACTCCAGGGCGGTTTTCGCACTTATTTATCTCTCGAGTGCAAAAATTACACTGGATGTTGCAGCGAGGAGCTATGGGTACATGGGCCCTTCCCACCTTGTCGTGCATTTTTTCGTTAAAACAGGGATGCACTTTGGTTATGTGGGCAAACTTAGATTCGTTGTTAAATTCAGGTTCATTCATTTTAAATTCACTCCCTAATCTTTACTTTGAATTAATAATTTTATTCACTATTTTTAATCTGCTTCACCATCTCCTTGGTTTTCTCCAGCCAACGGTCCTGCATCATTTCATCAGTGCAGGTCAATGCCAGAATATCATCTTCAGAGTAGTGATCAATCACCCGGAATCCTTCCGGTATTATGCGGAATATTGCATCGTAAACTTTTTTTCTGAGGTCCTCTTGGGGGTCTTTGACCACCATACCTTCCAGTTTAGTCTGAGGATCGTCTACTATGACTTCGAAACGATTGGGTTGATGTATTCGGTTACGACCTTCCACTTCCCACAATTTATTTAAAAGATCAGGAAGATATTTTTCGTCTTTGATGCGAATAAAAGCCTCATTGGCATTTTTATCATATTTATATTCTGCAAAGTCTTCTAAGAGTACCGGTGATGATGCTTTTTGCATTTGAACCACTATTATGAACACTGGCTCCCGAGGATCAACATATATCTTAACATCTTTAACAGATCGTGTTACCTGGACTTCCTGGAGTATGTGGCGCAGTATCATTTCATATACTGCTTTACCTTCCTGGTCGTAGCATTCTACACTCATTTCTTCAAGTCCCCCAATCCTGATACCAGTAAAGCAGACCCTACTGCACCGATATGTGAAGAATATTCTGGTACCACTACTTCGATACCACCCAGGACAGTTGAAACTGCCTCCACCAGCCCATCAATTAAACTGGTTCCTCCTACCTGTATCAGGGGCTCTCGAACATCAATTTCCTGTAGTTGTTGTTCGTAGACCTGTTCGGCTACTGAGTAACATGCCGCGGCAGCCACATTTTCTTTGGTGTTTCCAGCTGCCAATGAAGTTACCAGGTCTTGTATTCCAAACACGATACAGTAACTGTTTAGTAAGGCCTGTTTGAAGTCTCCTTTCATGGCCAGGGGCCCCAGTTCACTAATGTCCACTCCTAAACGTCGGGCGGTGATTTCCAGGAATCTTCCTGATGCTCCGGCACAGATTCCACCCATGGTAAAGTTATCTGGTATGCCGTCATTGACGGTTATTACCTTGTTATCCATCCCCCCAATGTCTAAAACAGTGGCTTCACCTTTCTGATGGCCCGCAAGATAAACTGCCCCCTTAGCATTGACAGATAGTTCTTCCTGGATCAATTGGGCGTTCATGTGTTTACCAATGGTTAGTCTTCCGTAACCAGTAACTCCAATTCCTTCTATATCTCCCAGTTTGTAGCCAGTACCTTCGAAGGCCTGGTTCATGGCATCCTGGGTACAGGCAATTACGTCAGTGGTAGGAACCCATCCTGTACCTATAACCTTGTTATTTTCCATTACAGCCACCTTAGTAGTGGTGGAACCTGAATCTATGCCCAAAGTTAGTCCTTCTTGTTTTTCCCGGGCTAATATACTTTTTCTGGCCACAATGGTGGATAAAGCTTCCATCCGGATGAAGAGCTCGTCGGCTTTGGTTCTTTCGGTGAAAGAGTAGGTTACCACTGGCAGGTTGGTGTTTTGCTGTATGAAACGACGCACTTCATTTCTTACCAGAGCCCCCTCAGCGCATCTAAAACACGATGCAATAAAAACTGCGTCGGCTTCGGTCTTACCCTCCACCAGGGACATTGCCCTGGCAATCATTAAACGTATGCTGCTGCTGGCAGCATTGAACCCAAATTTCTGGTAGGCTTCATCAATGTAATCCAGGTCAGCTTCGGGTATAATGATTTCTGCACCGAAAGTGGCAGCGGCCTTTTCTATCTCCTTTTGAACTCCACTGTAATCGGTTCCACATGAAATCTGTGCTATCTTAACCATGTTATTCCTCCCCTGCTTCCTTGGCTTTCAATTCATCCAGGAAGGTGTTGATTTTGTTCACCACTTCCATGGTGGCATCTCTGGTGTTAGGATAATGTATTTCCAGGACGGGTATTCCTCTTTTTCTTAAAAAGTACATGGAGAGTTCGTTGGTCCGAGCACATCCAATACATCCAAAACCATAGGGAGCATCTTCCATTATGATGGCTGCTTCGGCTTCCTCAATTAACGGCCCGAATATGGCCATTCTACCCCTTACTCCCGAAGGAACTTCAATGGCTGCGTATTTAAGTCCTTTGATGGGTTCATCTTCGGTAATGTTAAAGGGTGGTGAATCTATTTCCGGGTCAGTGACCTTTTTTCGAATTTCTTTTTGGATAACCAGAGGTTCGTGACCTTTTCTCTCCACCAGGTCAGCCAGTATAAGTGAATTTGGCGGGAAAATTGCTATTTTCATCGTTAGTCTCCCTTGTTAATTTCTTCAGGTCGTTTGGTGATCTGGATGAGATCGCTGTAGATACCCTGGGTGGTGTCCACCACTCCTACAGCAGCTATTATTTCTTTTTTGTCAAAAATAGGAACCACCATTACTGGAATCCCTTTATAAGGCCCTTTTTTTGGTACATCATGGGATATTTTTCCGTCTAGGATTACCTTTTCCAGGGCGGGACCGGTGTAATTATAATCTATCACTTTTCCTTCTTCTACACGTACCCCCAGTTGGGTTTTAGTACGCATGGTAAGTGGTAGGCGGTTTACCAGTTCATGTATGGCCAGCGCCAGCTCTTCCAGGTCATTTCCAGTTGATGCGGAATTAATGTTCATTTTTCACACTCTCGGGCTATTTTTCTAAACTCTTCTGGCGATACTTTTCCAGGTTCTTCTAAATCCACAACTTCGGGGCAATCCAGTGCTTCTCCCACAAATCCTAAAAGTTCAAATTCCTTCTCCAGCTGGTGGAATCCTTCCCGGGCTCCACCTCTTTTTGCACGGCAGCGTCTGGGATCTCCTGGAGGAAATCCCCGGTCCTTACTGAATATATTTGGTGGATCCAATTTTCGGACCTTTTCAACTGCATCCAGAACATCCTCTTCTTTGCCGTGGATAACTGCACCATAACAGGTGGATTTAATGGTTAGGGGAAGTTCCAACATATGTAGTTTCCCCACCAGTTCACTCTGGCTTATCTTGGCAGCTGGTCCCAAAATTATCATACGAGTAACCTTAGACTCTTCGGACATAAACTGTTTCCCCCTCTTTGAATTTTTTAAGATTTTCTTTACCTTTAACTACTTTTCCTAAAATGTTAGTACCCTGGAATGGCTCTCCAGTGGGTCCAAACTCTTCATTATCTTCAAAACGGATTCCTAACATCCCAATATGGCGACGGGACATGTTAGTTAACCCAATTTCCCAGGCCTTGGCCTTTTGTTGGGGTGAGTTCTCAGGTATTAAACCCTTGGCTTCCCGGGAGTCTCCCTGAAACATCATGAGGTTCATGCCAGGGAAAGCAAAGTGTACCTTCAACGATCCCACCGGTGCTTCTAAAAGCCCCGTGATTTTCTGGAAATACCAAGTGGAACGGGGAGCATTATCAGTTAACTCTATTTCCACTAGATCATTTTCACTAACACCAAAAGTTTTAACTTCTTTATTTTGGAGTATTTCCATTGTAAAATGAGGTTCCTGACCTACCACCAATGCATCGTCGTTTTTTAGCCCTTCACGTATCTGTTTAACATTTTGTGATTGTAAAAATTCTTGGGCTTCTTTCTGAGTCATGGCCAAAGTCATTATCCGGTCTGGTTGGGTGCGTACTGTTACTTCATCACCATAGCGGGCGATATCTATAAGTTGCATTCCCTTTTCAACTTTTCCCAGTACATTGTGGGAAGGTGTGGAAACCCGATCCTCCCTGTAAATATAAACGCGTCCCATACCTTTTCCCTGGTTACGCAGAGTTACTGTCCCTCTTCGTCGTTTGTCGATATATTCCGATTCTCTTTTAAGACCCTGTAATCCATACGACCCCATAAATGAATTAGAATCATAATCTACTCTTAATTTACCATTTTCAGCCAGTGCAAAGAAGTGTTCAACGGATTGAGGGGATTTTGGTTCTGAGTTTACCAATAAATATGTGAATACCTGGTTTCCTTCAGATAGCACAGTTTCCAGATCGGTAATAGCGGCACTTTTCACTATGCTCTTTCTTTCCACTACCGGTTTAACATCCAGAACATGGTCATCATCTGTTAACTTCATTATGGTCCTTTTACCACCCACTACCCTGGCAAAAACTCCATTTCCCCCTTCAGGAACTCCGTAAACTGATTTATGTTTATCTTTGCTGAAAATTATGTGAGTGGCATCGGCAGTAAATCCAGATAAACTGAATATAACATCCCAACGGTCGTAGGTGTATTCATCGTGGGAAGGTACTAATTGAGTGACAATTGGTCCCACTGAAACTTCCTGGGAAGTTATCCACCTTATACGCAGGCCAGCAAAGTCATGGTAACGTTCTTTCCATAATTTAACCAGATCCTGTGGAGCGTTTTTATCCAATTCAATGATTATGCTTCCCTGGTTAGTTTTAAGACGATATTTATTGACATGTCTTTCCACCTCCTCTTTTCCCTTAACCAGTCCCAGCACACAGCCTGTTAAATAGGGTGCCTGGGCAGTTTTGATGGCGTCCTGGATGGTGGAGCCTTCAGAAAGTTCTATTTTCTCGCCATTAACTTTTACCATCATATAAATCGTCCCTAAGATATTTCCTCTTTTACTCCCATTATACTGTCCTTTTGGAAGTCGAAAACAGTCTCTGTTTTGTCATCATCAGTTAAAAAAAGTTTATTATCAGTTAAAATTTCCCCTACGACCTCACAAGTAATGTTAACTTCTTCCAGGATAGATTTAGTTTCTAGAACATTTTCTGATTTTAAGGTAAGAACGAAACCTGCTCCCGGGTAAAGTTTAAGCCAGTCTTCCCAGTTAACAGAAGGGTTGCGGGGTATTTTCTCCAGTTCCACTGTTCCACCCACTCCAGATGATTCCAAGAGCATTCCCAGAGTTCCTATAGTGCCGGGATTGCTAATGTCCCTTCCTGCAGTTACCAGATGTTTCTGGGCCAATTGGTTCATGGCCTTTATCTGGTTCTGAACTAGTTGTGGACTTTTCATGGTGGTAGTGTCCCAGTTGAGTTTAAACTGAGGATGAGTCTTTCCATCAAGATCAATAGCCACCAGTATCTGGTCGCCGGGTCGAGCCCCCCCACTGATTATAAGATCATTACGACCAATAATACCAGTTATAGAAACATCAAGGGCATTATACGGGGTGTCGGGGTGCACATGTCCCCCTACCATTGGTACTCCGAATTTTTCTACTCCAGCCCGAATACCCTCCATTATTTGACGGCATATTTCTGGATCAGGAGTGGATATAACATTGGTCATTCCCAGAGGTATTCCTCCCATGGCTGCAATATCGTTAACATTAACCAGAACTGAACAGTACCCCGCCCAGAAGGGGTCGGCCTCCATTAGCTTGCCCCACATTCCATCTGCAGCCAGAAGTACCACTTTGTCGTTACCAATATCCAGTGCCGAGGCGTCATCGCCAAAACTAAGAACAGTACGACCTCCAGCCTTATAACTATCACCCAAAAGGGTGGTAACATCTTTTATATTTTTTTTACGGGTTAAACCCTCAAAATTTTTAATAGAATCAACCAGTGATTTTAAAGACAAAAAAATCCACCTCGGTAGAATTGGATTATTTTTTATAATAATAATTTAGTTATATTTCACCAGATAGTGGGGAGTAGTCTTCTTGATTATTTGTAAGATTTTACTTTTAAAATTTTCCATATTTTCTATTTCTATGGTTTCCCTGCTTTGGAAGAGTTCCATAAATATTTTTTCACCAATAATATCATCTAATCCACTTTCCAACTCCACAACTAAAGACCCTTCGGCTTTAAATCCTTCTTCAACTACCTTATCCAGATCTCCATCAGTTATTCCAATTATAGGGACATTAAATCTATATAAAATATCAGCAGCCACCAGGGTGGTGTCATCCCCTACGGTAACCACCATGTCCGCATCTCGCAGCCGGTAAATATCCTCTGCAGCATGGTTTAAATAAGAAACAGATAAGTGGGGTCGGGTTTTTTTAGATTTTAATACGCGGGGTTTTACCCGAGATTTGCGAAGAAGGCCAGTCTTCACAATGGCATGTTCCAGATCCACCGGTCCCAACTTTTCCACTCCGTGTACTTTCAATTTACCACCGATTAATTCGGCTATAATACCGTTTTCAGCTACCAGCGCTACCTCTTCTGAGATAGACCTTCCTACCACTATGCCGTTGACAAATATATTCTCACCAGGAGATACTCCAGCGATTTTACGGCAAATACGTTCTGATTCCTTTTGGCAAGGGTCGCTGGATACAATGAACTCTGTTATACTCTGGGCAGAAACAATCCTTAAATTCATTCTCTCTGCCAGATCTTTAGCCATCTTTTGGAGATCTTCTCTCCAGGCCACCACACTTCCGTCCTTCTCACCCGGTCTTTCAATCTGGAGGAGAGGGGTGTTGGATGGGCAGTGGTTAAATACCTTAAATCCAAAGGCATGGCCCGTAATACTGGACTTTCCATAATTGATTAATAAAATTAGATCTGCATCTTCCTGGTTGAATCTGTCCACTGATTGACTGGGAAGTAACTTTTGAGTTATGTCAATGATATTTTCCAGGTTAGAATCTATAACTGCAGTGCGTCCCATGGTACCACCTAGTCTAGCCTGTACTTCGCCATAATCTTCCATGAGTTTAAGTATTTTCAGGGCAAACCCCGAATCCACGATTTCTGGCCCATGAACCACCACTCCAATCTTCATCATATCACCTTTGGTCAAGAACTTTTTATAATTAACTAAGTTGAAAAAATAAAAAAACAAGAGTTAAATTAGACCATTATAATCTAAATCAATTTTTATGACCTTTTATTCGTTTTTTACCCAATTTAGACCCGCATATTTCACAGTCAGGATCTTTATAATCGTTAGGATAAATTTTCTTGCATCCCCTACATATCAAAACCCAGCGGTATATTTCTTCAATACCCTTGGTTAACACGCTCCGATAGGGTATTTTCATTATTTCTAGGACGTTTTGCATGGAATAATCGTCAGTAATAACCATAGGAAGGTAAGATTCCTGCAAAGTAACGGCCAAGGCCACTAATTCCAGATCCACCTTTGATAGTCTTAACACATCACCAGATGTTTCCATTACTTCCTGAACATTAGATAAGGCACCTTCATTTGGTTCGCACACTTCCAGGTCACCATTTTTAAGAGCATTCTCAGTGAAAATTCGGGACTCAAAATCCTTCACTTCCTTCATCACCCCATTGGTGGTTATGTTAGGTGATTTTTGTGATAAAAATCTTCCAATAATTCCTGAAGTATCAAGGACATAAATTTTTCTTTTCACTGAGACTTTTTCAGTATTATTTAGCATAATATACCTTTAAATGGTTTATAATCTCCTGAATGTTTTTTTTATTAATAATTTAAGGATTTAGACGAGTTTAAATGCGTTTCGTAATTAATGGGGCCTGTTGTAAGAAAGGTTTTTATGTTATAAAAAATAAAATTTACTATTGAGGGAGGGTAAGATTAGACTCCTCTAGATTTTTTCGCCGAAGAAAAAACCGCCTCCGATTTGGACCTAATGCTCTCCCTCTTCTTATAAGTATTGAAGGATTGCTTTTTTCTAGTTATACTATCATTTTGGGCGTTATTTCATGAGCCAATTATTTTATTAATAAATTTAATAATATTTCTACCACAAACATATATAATAACTTACAGTGTGGGAGTGATTTAGTGACCAGTACCAGCATGGAAGAACATAAAAAAGGAAGCCCTAAACAAGTCAAAGTAGGAATTATAACCCTAAGTGACTCTAAATATCAGGATTTCTTAAGTTCTAAAGATACGGATGTTTCTGGGAGTTTGTTAATTGACTTCATTAAAAAACCCCACCAATTAGTTGATTATCAGGTCATACCCGACGATCCTGAAAAACTTACCTCTACCTTGAGGGATATGATCAGTAAAAATGTAGAAGTCATCATAACTACGGGAGGGACGGGTATAGGGAAAAGAGATATTACCATAGAAACTTTAAAACCTCTTTTTAGGAAGGAATTAAATGGTTTTGGTGAAATATTCCGCTACGAATCTTATCTAGAACTGGGAACTGGAGCCATTCTAAGCCGGGCTACTGCCGGAGTTTACGACTCAACATTAATATTCTCACTGCCAGGATCTCCCAACGCAGTTAAGTTAGGACTGAAAATTATAGGACCTGAATTGGGACATTTGGTACGGCACTTAAAAGAATAAGTGTGAAGTGCCAATAAATAATGAAAAAATTAATGAAAAAATAAAAAAATAATTTATTTGAAGTCGTTTTTAGTTACAAGGGGTTCTAATTTAATTCCTTTTTTCTCAAGATTTCGAGTAGCTCCTTCTTCACGATCCACCACAACGAAAGCCCTAACTACAACTCCCCCGTTGGCATTTACTGCATCTATCGCATTTAAAAGAGAATTACCCGTAGTGGTAACGTCCTCCACCACCACCACCTGATCCCCCTCTTCTAAATCTCCTTCAATGAGTTTGGAAGTCCCATATCCCTTTTTAGATTTTCTGATCATGAGCATAGGGATGCCAGAAGATAGGGAAACTGCAGTAGCAATGGGAACTGCACCCAATGCTGGTCCAGCAACTTTATTCACCTTAGATCCAGCTATTTTATCTGTTATAATCTTGCAGATCTGGGAAAGAATCTGAGGGTCGGTAATGGCCTTTTTCATATCTACATAGTAGTCGCTTTCCCTTCCAGATGCCAGTGTGAATTTACCAAATTTAATGACTTGATGAGTGGTTAAAAGTTGAATAAGGTTATTTTTATCTTGATCCATGTTAATCACTAATTTGCTCTGATTTGTTTAATCTAATCGGGCTCCATTAATTATTTGATTATTTGAATTTAAGCCCTCTGCGGCACAACTGACAGATGCCCTTCTGAGCGTCGTAGCATCTACTACAAACTGAACTACCGCACATTTTACAGGTATGCATCTTTCCAGGCCTTCCACATATTCGACAGATACCAGGAATTTCCAAATAAGCCACCTAAAAAAATTAGAAATAAAAATTAAATTGATTCAGAAGCACTTTTAAGTAATATCTTATCCCCAATCTGTTTGATCATATCATAAGGGACAATGGTTTCCCCTTTAGACAGTCCCAGTCCTTCTGAGATGCCACCTTTTCCCAGTACGAAGGCTTCAATTTGGTTGGTTTCCATATTAACTTCTACATCTTTAACTTTTCCAATTACAACTGCAGAACTATCTAAAACTTCTTTACCAACTATTTCTTCCACTAGTCTCATTATATCACCTTTTAAAAATCACGGGATTTTTAATCCTATCCATCTGAAATTATCTGATTACATCTTATTATCTTCCCCCGGTACTATATAATTTTTTTTAGATTTTTTATAGTAAATAAAAAGAGATTAAGCCCTCCACCATAAATCTCTCTTAAAATTAAGTAGATATAGTTTAAAATTAAGTAAATCTTGTCAATAAGAAAAATAAATAAATTAAAAAATGAATAAAGGGATTTTAAAAATTAAATCCCTTTGAAACATTTATCAACATGTTCCTGAGCCGGTGGTGCTGTCAACAGACTTACTACCACCGTAATCACCAATGCAATGGGCAGACCAATAATTATCGGGTCTACTGTGGGCCAGGGAGCAGATGTCAATATGACTACTTTTCCAGTGAGAGCTTTACATATTCCCAGTGCTTCAGCTGATTTTTGATAACCGAACACTATCCAGAATAAACTGAGTATTGAACCAGTTACCAGTCCAGCAATGGCCCCCATTTTGGTGGCTCGTTTCCAGTACACAGCAAACACATACATGGACAAAAACGCTGCAGCGGTTATGGAGAACCACATGGCAGTTCCCACTGCTATGATGTTAGCAGGTAGGATGAATCCTAAAATAACCGCAATTAAAACTGCAACAGCAATACCTGCCCGGGCAATCATAACTGATGATCCTCCCTTCTTATTAGCCACAGTTTCGTAGATGTCACGACCCAGGGCGGTTCCCTGTACGTGGAACTGAGCCGATAGGGTGGACATTGCCGCTGAGAGAAGGGTAATCATAAACAGATAAGCAAACCATACGGGCATGGCTGCTCCAATGAAGGCAGGTATGATCTTATCCGCATTACCCTGAACTACTTGTACAGCAATTTTACCAGCAGTGTCAAAGAAATACAAGTTGGAGAGCGCACCGACTATGAAAGCAGTTCCAGTCATCAGAGCTATGAATACTCCGCCTATTAAAACTGCCCGGTTAAGCTCTCGGTTGGATTTAACGGTCATAAAACGAACAACCAGTTGGGGCTGGGATAAAACTCCAATACCCACACCCATGATCAGCGTACTGACCAGTGTCCACCAGAAGGGACTTCCCAAGGCGGGCATAGATGTCCAGCCTGTAAATCCTGTAGCAGTTGCCTTGGCAGTGGCACTGTGGGGAACAACATTTACCAGGTTGGTAAGGGCTTGGTTGGCATCTACCACACCTCCCAGCAACCAGTAAGTAGCAACCAGTAGGAAAAGCATTCCAAAGAACATGATAGTTCCCTGCAGGGCGTCGGTATACATAACTCCCCTAATACCACCAAATATGACATATACTGCCACGATCACAGCCATGCCCACTAAGGCAAAGTTGTAATCAATTTGTAGGGTGGTTTCCACGAATCTTGCCATACCTATAAGTACCACAGACGCGTATAGAGGCATTCCCAAAAATATTACTGCTCCTGAGAAGTATTGAATGAATTTACTATTAAAACGTCGCGAAAGGAATTCAGGGAAGGTCAGAGCACTTAAATTGTGACCCATTTTTCGGGTTCTTTTACCTAAGAACACAAAGGCAATGAAGATTCCTACCAGAATGTTCAGGAAGGTTAACCACAACAGCCCCATTCCATATACACCGGCTGTTCCACCGAAACCAACGATTGCCGCAGTGCTGATAAATGTTGCCCCGTAACTCAGTGCCATGATGTAAGGGTGGGTCTTACGACCAGCTACCAGATAGTCATCAGCACTTTTAGTTCGTTTCCAGGCCACGTAACCTACGTAACCCACCATCAAAAGATAAATTAAAACTACAATGCTTAAAATTAGAAGATCCATATAATCACAACCTTAATTGAAAGTTAGAGTAGGCTATCCTTCCTCATCCCAGAGTCCGAGCTCTTTCTCTTCCATTTCTTTCTCTTTTTTGTGCCATTCCATCTCTTCTTTGATCTGTTCTTCCTCGTCTTCGTCGCCTTTGTTCCAGTTCAGAACACCATAAACAACACATAACAGCATAGCTAGAATGCATCCGATATAAGCGCTCCAGATCCAAGGATCATTAATTCCCAAAACCATCATATCGCCTCTTAAGTATCGCCTCTCATGTATAACAAACTATGTTTATCATTATTAATTAGGTAAAAACCTATTAATAAAATATCATTAGAAAGTGTCCTAAAATAATTTATATCAATGAATTACTCAATATTTTTAATATATTGATTCTAGATTTAGACATGTTGATTAAGATATAAAATTTTTTAAACAATAATTTCTACGAAAAAGATAAATAAATCTTGAAGCCCTATAGTAGTTTATATTGACAAATTAAAATGGTATAACATCTCACCAGAGTAAAAAAGATAACAAATATTGTAAAACCCGTGGGGGAAGGGTGAATGATAAAGAAGTTTAAAGAGGTTTTAGAAAACGTAAAGGCCCGACCTAAAAAGCAACTGGCTGTGGCTGTAGCCCAGGACCTTACCGTCCTTTATGCAGTTAAAAAAGCAGACGAGCAGGAGATAGCTGATTACATTCTAGTGGGAGATAAGAAGAAGATACTTGAAATAGCTGACGATGCCGGGATCAAAATCAATGAAGAAAAAATATACGATGAACCATATAATTTAAAAGCCATAGCAAAGGCAGTGAAGCTGGTTAGTTGTAACCGGGCTGATATTCTGATGAAAGGGCACGTACACACTGATGATTTTCTAAGAGGCATTTTGAATCGTGACTATGGGCTCCGGACTGGTAAGATCATGAGCCATGTCAACATACTGGAAAGTGAAGCCCTGGATCGCCTTCTTTTTGTCACTGATGGTGGAATGAACATCGCTCCAGATCTGGACACCAAGACCAGCATAATATTAAACGCCATTTACCTGGCGGAAATTTTTGGTATAAATGATCCTAAGGTAGCAGTAACCACTGCTGTGGAGTTAGCCAATCCTAAAATGCCATCAACTACTGACGCTGCTGTTTTAGCTAAGATGAGTCAGAGAGGTCAGTTCAGTGGCAAAACTATTGACGGTCCTTTCGCTCTGGATAATGCTGTAAATCTTTGGGCAGCTCAGCATAAGCATATCAGCAGCCCAGTGGCAGGGAAAGCAGATATAATTGTGGTACCCAATATTGAGGCAGGTAACATGCTAGCTAAGGCCCATGTTTATCTTACCGGCGGCAGTTTAGCTGGTGTAGTAGTAGGGGCCCGTGCCCCCGTGGTTTTAACTTCCAGGGCTGATACTCCCCAATCCAAACTATACTCCATTGCCACGGCTGTTATGATGGCTGATCTAGAACGCAACTTGTCTATTAAGTTTGGAAAAGTTCACTACTAAATTTCTGAGATCACTAAATCTCGAGAATTATATTTTAACTAAAAATTCTCTTTTTTAAAAATATACCCCAATAATTAAATCCCATAAGAATATAAATTATAATAAAAAATAAGGTTAAACCGGATGATAGAACTTGTTTTTGGCTTGGCAGTACGAGCCCTAATTACCGATGATGATGGTAAGATTCTGATTATTAAAAGGTCCACCGAATCCAAGACCAACCCCGGCAAATGGGAACTTCCTGGTGGTAAAGTTGACCAGGGGGAACCATTTGACCAGGCACTCATTAGAGAAGTCTATGAGGAAACAAATCTTCAAATCAGACTAGATCACGTGGTTGGAGTCTCTGAACAGAATTTGGCAGTTATAAGGGCTGTTCACATAATAATATCCGGAAAAGTAGAAGAAGGAGAACTCACCCTCAGTAATGAACACGACGGCTACGCCTGGGTCTACTTCGATACTTTAACAGAATACGAACTGGCAGACTGGCTGGATATGTTCGTGAAAAATCAAATTCCAGCCTACAATCCCGAAGAAGACGATACTGATAACTACGAAAAGATTATAAAACCTTGGTTAAGTTCTATAAAAACTTCCATGGATAATATTCGAAAAAAAAGATAATTCAAATGTTATTTTAATATATTAAAAAGAAAGAAGTTTTAAAAGAAAGGAGTGATTATTTTGCCGGGATTAGCAGCACCAGTTACATTTATTCGAGAAACCAAAGATGGAATTAAGGATCTTACCGTTCCAGAAGAGTTTGTTAAGGACTTTTACTTCAGAAGTGATAACCACCTCATGATTATGTTGAGAGTGGTGGGAACTGATACAGCTAAAGTTAAATCCTTCTTTGAAGATGCCCAGCAGGAAATTTTAACCATCGAAACCATCGAAAGTATCCACCAAAAAGAAATAGTGGAGGAAATGGTTTTGGTTTCAACTTATCTGGATGAGGGCCCCTCCGTCAATGTAGATATAAACCAGGAATTGCCCCTGATCCGGCTGATCCTGGACTTTCAGTTGAAATGATTCCTTACCTTAATTTAAACTTCTTAATTTTTTTTAAAGGTTATATTTGACTATTTTAAAATATTTTCCACTGTAAATGGTGGTCCCTGAAATATTTAACGAACTCAAAGATAATCCTTGGCCGTTAGAAGTGGGAATGCCATTTCCGGAAGCAGTCATATTTCCCTGAGGAGGGGAAGACATGGTTCCGTTGGGTTTCCCAGGAATGTTATTACCCGAAAAAGTGGCATTACCCCGAATAAAGTTATTATCTGGAGGTCCGCCAGTGCCATTGTTTTGAGGCTGATTAGTATTGTTAAATGGATTTTTGAAATTATTTTGTGAGTTAGTACCAATAGTGGGTATTTTATCTATAGAGTTAGGCAAAATCGGCGGCCCATATGGTAGCAAGAAGCTCCCCTCATAACTATCACTCTTTTGGAACCCTCCTAAAGCTTGATTGTTTCCAGTAGCTGTTATCACGTAGATGGTGCTATTGGCATATTTAGTTGTGATTTCATTTTGATCCTCGCTTATGGTAACGTTGTTACCCAGAACATACTGCACCCAATACTTGGTCTGGAAATCACCGGCTACTATGACACCGCCAGGGTTATTCAGATAGTCTTGTTTAATCTTAACAAGTTCCTGGTACTGATCGGAGGTAACAGTAGGTCTTAATCCATCAAAACTCGCAGCAGCTGTGTAATAACTGGAGAATGCAAAGATCAATGCCACCATTATTACTATGGCCGTAAGGGCCTTTTTGTGGACAGGATACCTATTCAAAAATTCATTTTCAACATATTTTATTCCCAAAGGCACCAGAAGAGCTATGGGCAAAAAGGCCATTAACACGAAACGGGATTGATACTCTGCAGATGGTAAAAACGATAAAACAGCCAGAACAACAGCTAGGGATAAATACAACCAGGCCAGCAAGGTATTCCGGTTCATTTCGTTGGGACTAATGGCTTTTTCCTTTAATCCGTTGTAGAGTATTTTTAAAGCAGCAAATACACCTAAAAGGTAGGGAAAACTGCAAAATATCATTCCCGTCGAGGGACTGCCTCTCATTCCCAAGTTAGATCCGTTAGATGCGGATGCATTGAAAAATGAGATTACTGTAGCAAATTTGGAATACATTACAGGATAAACCAAAAACAGGACAACAAAGCATCCTAATACCAAAGCCGTTAGCAATCCTAAAATTTTAAGATCAAAAAGGGGGATTTGACCAGTTTTATTCTTTTTAAATATTATATTAAAGATTAAGAGGGCAAAAAATAACAGAACCGCCAGCGCCCCAGTATAAATGTGAGTCAGCAGATTAAGACACAAAAAAATGACAGTTAATACACCATACTTATGCCAGTTGTTAATATTCTCAAACCAGCGCAGAGCTAAATACAAAAACACCACCAGGAAAAGAACCCCTACCAAGTTCTGCATGAAATCACTAATCATGGCAAAGTAGTTGATGTTAACTGTGATTAAAAATGCACTTAAAAGGGCTGGCACTTTGGATCCCAAATTTTTCCCTTTAACATAACATTCTGTTAGGAAAAATGCAGGGAAAGCCAGGAGTGAACCCATAAGCGCCATGCCTATTTTTATTCCCAAAAATGAGTTCCCAGTTAAGATCACAAAGGGAGAAAGTAAGTAATAAGCCAACGGCGGATCATTACTTAACGGATAGCCTATTTGAAGTATGTTTCGAACTTGAATATCGTAAAATGCCCCGTCAACGCCATATGAAAGAGAATAACGTGTTAACACATAAATATCAAGTACAAAAGAGAATATGAAAATGGCTATTAATAATAAAAGCCAGTACCTTTCTTTTAAAAATTTTGTTATATTGTTCATTAAATTCACCCTGTTATACTAATTTCGATCCAGTTAATTTTAAGTTAAACTATTTCGGCTAATTTTAAATTAAGTTAAATTTAAGACTCTAAGGCCCATTAGCGGTACAAGCGATATATTTTATAGTGCCCAATTTTGCCTTAGAGTCATTTTATAACCAAATGAAATGGTTATCATGTTTTATAAGCAGCCCATAAGATCATGCGGGCCAGTAACTGAGAATTTTGACAGTTCAATTCCGGATGAGAACCACTTAAAAGCACCCTTCCCGTGCCATAAGTTTGCCCTATTATAGCCGAATAATTCTGACAACCAGTTTTATTATCCATATAAGTTGCTAAATAATGGGATGAATTTGTAGAGTATAGGGCAGGGCCATTTTGATGGTATAAATTTAATTGAGATTCATTTAAAATGTTTCCACCGTAGTTGGTTGTGGATACAGACAAGTATCCTTCGTAAAGTGCATTTTTAGTATTAACATCCTGTGCAAGGCCCCACCCTGAATAATATCCATCAACGTAATTGGAAGCTGCA
>Ga0187786_10000084_pt1 | contig 29621 bp, 28 predicted proteins | sample 0815_BV2_10_20_M_FD_132449 | JGI IMG/M metagenome (GOLD analysis project Ga0187786, IMG submission 132449) | Tropical peat soil microbial communities from peatlands in Department of Meta, Colombia - 0815_BV2_10_20_MG | ecosystem: Environmental > Terrestrial > Soil > Wetlands > Peat | place...
GAAGATACCTTACCTCCGGGAGCTCGGCATCACAGCGGTCGAACTGCTTCCCGTCTTTCAGTTCGACTGGCAGGACGCACCCCCGGGGCTCGTCAATTACTGGGGGTACAGTCCGGTATCTTTCTTCACCCCCCATCGCGCCTACAGTGCTCGTCAGGACCTTCTCGGACCGCTCGACGAATTCCGCGACATGGTAAAGGCCCTCCATAAGGCGGGCATAGAGGTTATTCTTGATGTGGTTTACAACCATACTGCCGAGGGGGGAAGTGCCGGACCGACGTTCTGTTTTCGCGGCCTCGCAAATGAAGCATACTATCTGCTCGACAAAGACCTCATCTCGTATGCGAATTACAGCGGATGCGGCAATACCCTGAACGCCAACAATGCTGTAGTGCGCCGACTCATCACGGACAGCCTTCGCTTCTGGGCCATCGAGATGCATGTCGACGGGTTCCGTTTCGATCTCGCCTCGATCCTTTCGCGGGATGAAGACGGACGCCCGTTGCAGAACCCGCCTATTCTGCTCTCCATCGAGTCCGATCCCGCTCTGGCCGGTACAAAGCTGATCGCCGAAGCCTGGGACGCGGCCGGCCTCTATCAGGTCGGGTCTTTCGTCGGCGAGTTCTGGCAGGAGTGGAACGGACGCTTCCGCGACGATGTTAGAAGTTTCTTGCGGAGCGACAGCGGAGCCGTTTCCCGCTTCGCGTCGCGCATTGTCGGCAGTCCGGATGTGTTCGGCTATGAGGAACGCGGCCCCGAGCAGAGCATCAATTTCATTACCTGCCACGACGGCTTTACGCTGAACGACCTTGTCACCTATGACGGGAAGCGCAATTATGCCAACGGAGAGATGAATCGCGACGGCAACGACAATAATCTGAGCTGGAACTGCGGCGTCGAAGGTCCTTCGGAAAACCCTTCCATCGAACAATTAAGGGATCGCCAGATAAAAAACTTCCTTGCCGTTACGCTCCTGTCGGTCGGAACGCCTATGCTTCTTATGGGTGATGAAGTGCGCCGGACACAGCAGGGGAACAACAACGCATATTGCCAGGACAATGAACTGTCGTGGATGGACTGGTCACTGCTGCCGAAAAATCAGGACATCTTCAGATTCGTCAAATCGCTGGTCGCTCAGCGGAAAGAGAGCGATTTCACGAACCTGAATCTCGGTGGCACCCTGAATGAAGTGGTTGCACAGGCAGAAATCGAGTGGCACGGCGTTGAGCTCAACCAGCCCGACTGGAGCGACTCGTCGCACAGCATCGCCTTTTCCGCGAAGAACCTGCGGCGCAATCTGCTTTACTACTGCGTTGTTAACGCCTACTGGGAAGAACTGGTCTTTGAGTTGCCCCCGCCGAAGGCACCGGCCACCAATTGGCGACGCCTTGTCGATACGTCACTTGCTTCGCCCGATGACGCCGTATCATGGTCGGACGCCCCGCTGGTCACGACTCCGTTGTATCGGGTTCAGCCGCATTCAGTCATCTTGCTCTATTCCCGCCTGGGAGAGATTGACGCGATCAACTCCGCAGGAAAGAATCAGTGATCGCGTCAGCCGGGATAAAGTGCCTTTTGCTCATTGGGTATGCCATTGAAACGGCCGGCTCTCATCATAGGGAGGGCGAATGTCGATATTTCTGATTAAATCACTGCTGTCGCTCGGTTTGCTTGCGTTGACCCTTGTTGCGCTTTTCAGCATGCTCGAGGTCTTCGGCAGCAACCCCGCTGCTGCCGATCTCGACAAGCTCAAGCAGCGGCACCGCTGGTCGGGACTTCTTTTCATCGCAGTATTTGTCGTCATCGGCGGACTTTGCCTGCAATATGTTGCTGCAACAAAGGTCGAACTGAACCCCCGAAGCGCTCTGCACGCACTCCTTGCCCTGACGATTGCCGTCCTGCTCGTGCTGAAACTCCTTTTCGTCAAAAAATACCGGCAGTTTTATCACTACGCTCAACCGGTCGGCATGGCAGTCGCGGGATGCAGCGTCGCTCTCATCGGCATCACCGCCGGTTACTTTGTATTGGTCACCTCTTTCGGCGGGAACGAACGATTTTATTCCGAGCAGCAGACCGTACGGGGCAGACAAGCAACCGCATCGACCGGAGATGTCGCAAGAGGCAGGCAGCTTTTCGAAGAAAAATGCAGCGCCTGCCATGATGCCGCCAGCAACAAAATGATCGTCGGTCCTGGATTGAAGAATGTATTGAAAGAGCCGAGGCTGCCCTGGAGCGGAAAGCCGGCAACGCCGGAAGCAGTGCGCGGGCAACTCCTGCACCCTCAGGACAAGATGCCAGCGTTTCGCTCGCTCTCTGAAGTCGAAACGGAAGACCTGATCGCGTATTTGAAGACGCTGTAGGCGGAAGAAGCGTGCGGGGCTACATCGGCTCGCTTGAGAGCGGCTATCCCGCACTGTAGCTGTGGAACACTGCCGTCTACTAAAGCAGCATGCCTTCCAGCGGGCTGCTCGCCGTTGCATACAGCTTCTTTGCGATTCGTCCGGCCTTATATGACAGGCGCCCCGCAATCGTTGCATGTTTCATGGCCTCAGCCATTGCAATGGGGTCCTTCGCTCCGGCTATCGCGGTATTGATGAGCACCGCATCACACCCGAGCTCCATGGCAACGGTCGCATCCGAGGCAGTGCCGACACCGGCATCGACAATAACCGGCACTCTCGAATTTTCGAGTATTATCTTGATGTTATAGGGATTGCGGATGCCGAGACCCGAACCGATCGGCGCCCCGAGCGGCATGACGGCAGCGGCGCCCGCGTCTTCCAGTCGCCTGCACATAACCGGATCATCGTTTGTATATGGAAATACGATGAACCCCTCTTTCGCAAGAATCTCCGTTGCCTTCAGCAGGCCGATGACATCCGGAAAGAGCGTGCGCTCGTCTCCGATAACTTCGAGTTTAATCAGGTCAGAAACCCCGGCTTCCCTAGCAAGGCGTGAATAGCGCAGCGCGTCTTCAATCGTGTAACATCCCGCCGTATTCGGCAGGATTTTGTATTTTTTCGGATCGACAAAATCAAGGAGGTTTGCCGAAGCGCGATCCGTGATATTTACGCGGCGCACGGCGACGGTGACGACATCGGCGCCCGAGGCCTCCATTGCCCGTGCAGTTTCCTCAAAATCCTTGTACTTGCCGGTGCCGACCCAGAGCCGGGAGCGGAACTCGATGCCCCTGATAATCAATCCATCTTCCATTGCATACCTCCAATAAAAAAGCCCCTGTCCGGGGGAACAGGAGCATCTCGGCATTATTCCCATTCCCTTCGCCGGCATTACCCGGATCAGGTTCAAAGGGTCGTTTCTGCGGACAGAAACTCTCAGGCCGACGCCGCCCCCAGGTTGTCTTACTGTAAAACAGCCCCGATTTTTTGTCAATGAAGGATATCGACGCCTTTTCCGCTTGTTGACACAAGCAACTCCGCTGTTTTATATAAGAAGGTTAAGCAGTTCAATCCCATGAATCTTCTCTGGAGGCACTGAAATGACACAACAAAAGCATGATTTCAAGACCGAGGTGAAGGAACTCCTGAGCCTCATGATCCATTCGTTGTATTCGCACAAGGAGATATTTTTGCGCGAGCTTATTTCGAATGCTTCCGATGCTATCGACAAGGCCAAATATGAGTCGCTCACCAACAAGGAGATCGGCCAGAAGGAATGGACAATCAGGCTTGCAGCCGATAAGGACGCCGGAACCCTGACGGTCAGCGACAACGGCATCGGGATGACGCAGGACGAGGCGATCAAACACCTCGGCACCATCGCACATTCGGGAACCGCCGAGTTCCTTTCGCTCCTAAAGAGCCGCGAGATCCAGGAACATCCTGAACTCATCGGCCAGTTCGGCGTGGGATTCTATGCGTCGTTCATGATCGCCGACAAAGTTACGGTCGTTTCGAAAAAAGCAGGTTCCGGAGAATCGGCACTACGCTGGGAGTCGGCTGCCGACGGCACATTCACCATTGATGATGCGGATCGCGCCAATACGGGAACCGATGTGATTCTCCATGTCCGCGAAGAAGACAAGAAGTATCTCGATGAATGGGAGATTCGACAGATCGTCCGCAAGTACTCCGACTATATCGAATATCCGGTCGTCATGGAAGTGGAGCGGGAAGAAAAAAGTGAGATAGACAAGGACAAAACCGTCAAGATGCGCAAGGACGAAACGCTCAATTCCCAGAAGGCGATCTGGCTCAGAGACAAGGCCGACATCAGCGATTCGGACTACAACGAGTTTTACAAACATATCGCGCATGACTTCACGGACCCCGCGAAGGTCATTCATTACAAGGCGGAAGGCACAACCGAATTTACCTCGCTGCTCTATATTCCGTCGCAGGTCCCGTTCGATATTTTCTACAAGGAATACAAAATCGGCCCGTCGCTGTATGTGAAGCGGGTCCAGATTATGGATCACTGCGAAGAGATCATCCCGGTCTGGCTCAGGTTCGTGAAAGGAGTGGTCGATTCAGCGGATCTGCCGCTCAATGTTTCGCGCGAAATCCTTCAAAACAATCGACAGGTCGATATCATGAAGAAGAGCATTACCAAAAAGGTGCTCGATACGCTTGGCGATATGAAGCGCGACGAGCGCGAAAAATATGAAAAATTCTATGAAGGGTTCGGTCGTGTATTGAAGGAAGGCATCCATTTCGATCATTCCCGTCACGAGGCGATTGCGGAATTGCTTCTCTTCGCGTCCACGAAGACCGAAGCGGGCAAATCGATAGCCCTGCCTGATTATGTCGACCGCATGAAACCGGACCAGCAGGAGATCTTTTACATTACCGCGCCGTCGTATGAAGAGGCGATGCGTTCTCCCTATCTCGAAGCCTTTGCGAAGAAAGATCTCGAAGTGCTGATTATGACCGACGAGGTCGATCCGATCATCATGGGCGACCTTCATGAGTTCAAAGGGAAGAAGCTTAAATCCATCACCCGCGGCGACATCGCCCTCGACAAGGATGAAGAAAAAGAAAAGAAAGAAGCGGACAAGAAGTTCGGCAAATTGCTCGATCTCATCAAGGAGCAGTTAAAGGACGAGGTCAAAGAAGTGCGCTTCTCGGGCCGCCTCACCGACTCTCCGTGCTGCCTCGTGACTGATGATAACCAGATGGACCCTTCAATGGAACGGATTTTCAAGGCGATGGGGCAGGAGATGCCCGAAAACAAGCGCATTCTCGAGATCAATCCGCACCACGCGGTAATCGAAGCCATGCAGGCGGTCTTTGAAAAAGACGCCGCCGATATCTCGCTGAAGGAAAATATCGGGCTGCTCTATGATCAGGCGCTGCTGCTCTCCGGAGAGAAGCCGAAGAACCCGAGCGCCTTCGCACAAGCGGTCGCAAAGATGATGGCCGAACGACTGAAGAAGTAACTCGGCAGTAAGAGGCAGAAGGCGACACACCGCCTTCTGCCTCTCCTGAACAATCATGCGATTCCAGCCCAAAATAGCCATCCGTTCCTAGCTGCACTGCAGGCGCGGGATGTCCGATCGCCGGCGAGCTGATTAGCCCCTGTGCGGCACTAGTAGCATTGATTGTGATGCAGAGCCTATCTCTTGCCTTGCCCGCTCGCGCGGTCCGTGAGAACTCAGGCACCTTGCTTGTGATCGGACATCCCGCGCCTCGTGAGTGTAAATTATGCCCCCTTCATTGCAGCCATCATCAACTCGAAGTCCTCAAGCAGCGCTTGCAGGTCTTCCTCGTGCTCTACCTCCTGCTGTAGGATCGTCAGCACCATGTTGTAAGTAACCGGATCCTTGTCCTTCGTCTTTTCGAGAAGCTTCTTGTATGTGCTGATGGCGCACTGCTCGCCGGCGATATTCTGCTCAAGGACCTTCTTGATGAACGGATCGTCCGGCGCATCATATCCGCAATTGGTGAACTTGTACCAGTCTTCCGGCTTCGTAACGGGCACGCCGCCGAGTTGTATGATACGCATGGCGACCATATCGGCATGCAGCAGCTCTTCCGTCGCATGCTGCACAAGTTCGGCGATTGCCGCCTCCTTCATCGGGCCCTTCACTACCTTGGCTCCAACCCAATACTGATAATACGCGAGCCACTCGTCTGAATACGCCCTCCGGAGCAGATCCACCACCTCATGCACATCCATCCCGACAATCTCTCTTCCTTTTGAGCCCATTCGTCTCCTCCTTTCCGACTCATGTAATCCATGAATGTCAGAAAAACCGTTTTATAGAACCTGTTTCACCTGCCTGATAATAGCATCGCGTGAAATGCCTTCGTAGTCAAGCAGCTCGTCCGGCTTGCCGCTGCGCGGCATCTTGCGCACTGCAAGAGAATAGACCGGCACCGGGCAGTCGAAGAGCGCGCTTCGCACCGCTTCGCCGATGCCGCCTTCGGGATAATGGTCCTCGACCGTAATGATTGCACGGGTCGTGAGCACGGTCTCTCGCAGCATCTCGGCATCAACGGGTTTAACGCTGTATAGGTCCACAACCCTGATGCTGATTCCTTCGCTTCTCAACGCATCGCATGCGGCTATCGCTTCATGCACGGTGATGCCCGCCCCGATGACAGTCAAAACATCATGTTCGCTCTGTCTGACAACCTTGCTTCCGCCGATCAGAAATGGTTCTGCGGGGTCATACAAGATAGGCGTCTCTTTGCGCGTCGTTCTGATGTAGACCATTCCCTTGTGCTGCGCGGCGGCTTCGACCAGCCGTTCGGTCGAAACGGCATCGGACGGATAGAGCACGACGCTGTCGAGGATGGAGCGGAACATCGCAATATCTTCAAGCCCCATCTGGGATGTCCCGTCTTCGCCGATCGAGACCCCTGAATGGGATCCGCAAATCTTGATATTGCCTTCGGAATAGCGTGCCATGCGGAACTGATCGAACGCACGGGTAAGGAAAGCCGCAAACGATGAGACAAACGGTATTTTCCCCCGTCTGGCGAGACCGAGCGCTGTCCCGGCCATATTCTGCTCTGCCACATACATTTCGAAGAAACGTTCAGGGCATGCCTTCTTGAAAATATCGGCGTACGTGGAATTGCTAACTTCAGCGTCGAGTACGACAAGATTCGGATAACGGGGCGCGAGCCGAGCGAGGGCATTGCCGTAAGCGCGCCGCGTGGCAGCCAGCGTTCCGGCAGCATACTGAAGAGCCGCCTCCTGCAAACCTTCGGCAGCCTTCACCGCGATGCCCTGCGGCTTTGCGATCTCGCCCCGCAGCGCCACATCTACCGGTCCGAGTTCGGCGAGCGCCTGATCGCACTCTTCCCGAGTGAGTGCCGACCCGTGCCGACCCTCTTTATCCTGCAACAGGCTTATGCCCGCCCCTTTCCATGTCTTCGCAATAATCATCAGAGGGGCATTCCTGTTTGATTCGATTTGATCATAGGCCGAAAGAATCTGATGCAGGTTGTGTCCGTGGATGACAATTGTATTCCAGCCGAATGCCATGATCCGTTTTTCATATGCCGCAATATCGTGGCCGCACATCGTCTCTCCGCGCTGGCCGAGGCGGTTCACGTCGAGAATGCCGACAAGGTTGTCCAATCGATAATGCACCGCCAGTTGTATGGCTTCCCATTGCGAGCCTTCCGCCATCTCGCTGTCGCCGAGCAGGACATATGTCCGATAGGGAAGCCTATCGAGATATTTCGCATTCAACGCCATGCCGACGCCGATGGACAACCCCTGGCCGAGAGAGCCCGTGGCAGCCTCGGCATACGGGAACGCCATCGTGGGATGCCCTTCAAGACGGCTGCCGAATTTCCTGAGCGTCATCAGCTCCTCTTCGCTCACTTTGCCCGCCGCGGCCCAGAGGGAATAAAGAAGCGGCGAGGCATGGCCTTTCGAAAAAATGAGCCGATCATTGTTCATAAATCCGGGATTGTCGGCATCGTAGCGAAACGTACCGCCGAACAGCAGGCAGGTCATGAGATCCGTTGCCGAAAGGGAGGATGTAGGGTGTCCCGACCCTGCGGTCGTCGTCGATCGGAGGATCCAGTACCTGATCAGCTTCGCCAAAGGCTCAAGTCGCTTCATATTCATAAATCTCTCCTTTGCGTCCGGGGATTGCTCTCATTATACCGCGCTTTCGGGAAGAGGACGAGCAATGATATATTCGACAAAAATGTCTTTGTTATACTATGAATAGTATTTCAAGGGGAGGTACACACATGCAGACAAGAACGTTGAAGTTGATAGCGGTCGCCTTGGCGGCCCTATTTCTGACCAGCACCGCATTTGAACCCGACGCATGGGCAAGGGCAGGCGGAAGCAAATCTTCAGGGAGCCGCGGCTCGCGGACCATGTCAACTCCGAAACGCCCCGATGCAACGCAGCCGTCTCGCCCGTCGGCTGAACAGCAGAAGAGCCAGACCGCGGTAACACCCCCGGCATCCATGCCGCAGCCCAGCTTCGGCAGGAGCCTGCTCACGGCAATTGCGGGCGGGTTCATCGGCAGCCTGATTTTCGGGGGCCTGGCGCATGCCATGGGCGGCCTCGGTGGATTCGGCGGCAGCGGATTCGGCCTCATCGAAATTCTGCTCATCGGCGGCTTGCTCTTCTTTCTCTTCCGCATGTTCAGAAAGAAGAAACAGGAAGAGTACGCCTATCAGCGGCGTTCGTATGAGCCGGCCCGCCAGGGGAGCCCCGTTCAGGATATTCCGCCTGTTTCGGCAGCCCCCGCATATGAACCGAATGAAGCGGAACAGGGCATGTCCCATATCCGCACCCTGGATGCCTCGTTTGACGAGGCGCGGTTCAAGGAATTTGCCACCCAGACCTTCTTCAAGATACAGGGGGCATGGGCTGGCCGCGATCTCGCCACGATGGGCGACCTGCTGACCGATGAAATGCGCCGCATCTTCCAGAGCGACATCGAGGACCTGAAGTCCCGTAAACAGATAAATCGCCTTGAGAACATCGCTATGAGGAATATCGCGGTCGGGGAGGCGTGGCAGGAGGGCGGGCAGGATTATATTACCGTTCTGTTCACGGCCAATTTGCTCGATTATACCGTTGACGAAACAACGGGAGGCGTCATTGCCGGCAGCAAAGCCGATCCCGTCTTCTTCGAGGAATACTGGACATTCACCCGTCCGGTCGGCAACAACGTCTGGAAATTAAGCGCGATCAGCCAGACATAGCGCCAAGCTGCAAGGATGTCATGCCCTAAGATGTGGGCGGCAGATAAATAATTTTCTGAATCGCTGAAAAGGCGGCGGGGCGAATCGCCCCCGCCGCCTTTTTTTATGCATAGTTCCTAATTTACGCCAATCCCGCACCGCCGGTATTTTTCGATTCGATGAATAAAGTGGGCGGATTCGGCGGTATAATTTGCTCAAGAGGCATTTTCTCTGCATCTCTCCAACTTTTTTATAACAGCCGGGAGGTAACCATGGCATCTCTCAATGTGAACGGGAAGAATTACTCAATTGATGTTTCTGGGGATACCCCTTTGCTCTGGGTCATTCGGGAACGGCTCGGACTGAACGGGACCAAGTACGGATGCGGTATCGCGCAGTGCGGCGCTTGCACCGTCCATATCGACGGGAAGGCAGTGCGCTCCTGCCAGACCTCGGTCAAGGAAGCGGCGGGCAAGGTGATCACTACGATAGAAGGAATTCCCGAGACGCATCCGGTCAAAAAGGCATGGGTCGAAGATGAAGCCCCTCAGTGCGGGTACTGCCAGCCGGGACAGATCATGTCGGCTGTGGCCCTGCTCCGGGAAAACCCGTCTCCCAGCGATGCGGACATCGACACGGCGATGACGGGCAATATCTGCCGCTGCGGAACATATCAACGTATCAGGCGGGCGATTCATCATGCGTCGAAGAGCCGGACGGGAGGCAAGAAATGAACGGCATAGTTATCATGAATCGCCGCGATTTCCTGAAGGCAACAGCCCTCGTGGGCAGCGGATTGATGCTTGGGGTTGCCATGCCCGCCCGCCGCTCCGAATCTGTTACAACGACCGGCCGAGCCGTCTTTGCCCCGAACGCATTCATCCGCATCGGCAGCGACGATTTAATCACAGTCGTTGTCAATAAGTCTGAAATGGGACAAGGGGTGTACACGTCTTTACCGATGCTCGTCGCCGAAGAACTTGACGCCGACTGGTCGAAGATCCGCATCGAGCCGGCACCGGTCGACCCTGTTTACAACCACACCCAGTGGGGAAGTATGCAGGGAACCGGGGGGAGTTCGAGCGTGCGAAGCGAATGGGACCGGCTACGCACGGCTGGCGCCGCGGCCAGGCTTATGCTGATGCAGGCGGCTGCGGAGATGTGGGGCGTCAGTCCCGACGCCTGCCGTACCGACAGAGGTTTCGTGATTCATACCCCAAGCAAACGGCGAGCATCCTACGGTTCACTGGCCGATAAGGCCGCTCGCATGAAGCCTCCACAGAAGATTCCACTCAAAAACGACAAGGATTTAAATCTGCTCGGCACGTCCGTAAAACGGCTCGATACCCCCGACAAGGTGAACGGCACGGCGATATTCGGCATCGATGTGCAAGCTCCCGGAATGCTTGTGGCAGTTGTTGCCCACCCGCCGACATTCGGCGGGACGGTGAAAAGCCTTTCCTCGGAGAAGGCGCAATCCGTCCCCGGCGTCAGCGCGATTGTGCCCCTCGATTCCGGTGTTGCGGTAGTAGCCGATTCCTTTGTGTCTGCCGAACGCGGACGGGACGCCCTCGAAATTGCCTGGAACGGAGGCCCTGCGGCTTCGGTGGACACGACAAGACAGCGCGAGGACTTTGCGGCCCTCGCCCGCACGCCCGGCATGCCTGCGCGGCAGGAAGGCAACGCTGAAACCGCTATGAAGCAGGCATCCGAACGACTCAGCGCGGAATATGACGTCCCGTACCTTGCACATGCTCCTATGGAACCATTGAATTGTTTCGTCGATCTCAAAGGTAATCGTTGCGAAATTCGCACAGGCACTCAGTTTCAGACGGCGGATCGCGACGCTGCGGTGAGGATAACCGGTCTGAAGCCCGAGCAGGTCTTTGTTCACACAACCTACCTCGGCTGCGGATTCGGGCGCAGGGCGAACCCCAAATCGGATTTTGTTTCCGAGGCGGTGAAGATTGCCAAGGCCGTGAACAAGCCGGTCAAGATGATCTGGACGCGCGAGGACGACACCAAGGCGGGATATTATCGACCCATGTGGCATAACCGGATATCAGCCGGGATAGATAGGACCGGCAAGCCTATAGCCTGGCGGCACACTATCGTCGGACAGTCCATCATAGAAGGCACGCCGTTTGCCGCGATGATCAAGAACGGCGTCGATGAGACATCTGTTGAAGGAGCCCGCGACATCCCCTATGCAATCCCCAATATTCTTGTCGATCTGCACAGCCCGAAGATCGGAGTTCCGGTGCAATGGTGGAGGTCTGTCGGCCATTCGCACACTGCGTTTGCCGTAGAGAGCTTCATCGACGAGCTTGCCCATGCCGCACGAAAAGACCCGTATGAATACCGTTTGGTGCTGCTGAAAAACCATCCCCGCCATATGGGAGTGCTGAAGCTCGCCGCGCAGAAAGCGGGATGGGGAAAGAAGCTGCAACCCGGCCGTGCGAGAGGGATTGCTGTGCATCTTTCCTACGGGAGCTACGTCGCCCAGGTGGCCGAAGTCTCGGTCGGTCGCAACGGCGCAGTGCGCGTCCATAAAGTCGCTTGCGCCATCGACTGCGGAAAGATTGTGCACCCCGACACGATCAAGGCACAGATGGAAGGCGGTATCGTCTTCGGGCTTTCAGCCGCGCTTCATGGAGAAATCACCCTCAAGAACGGGCAGGTGGTCGAGAGCAATTTCCACGACTATCCGGTTTTGCGCATGAACGAAATGCCCGAGATCTCGGTCGAGGTTGTGAAGAGCACCGAAGCCCCCGGCGGCGTGGGAGAACCCGGTGTTCCGCCTATTGCGCCCGCAATCGGGAATGCAATTTTCGCGGCGACCGGCGTCAGAATCAGGAGGCTGCCTATCAGAAGCGAAGACCTGAAAAAGGCGTAATAAAGAGTGCGAAACGGATCTGTTTATTACCGGGCATCGGCAAGAGATGGCGGATAGATTTGTGCTTGCAATAAGGAGAATGAACAAGTGAGCGAGCGTTATTCGCGCATTGCAATAGTGACCGGGGCAACATCCGGAATCGGAGAGTCGACCGCAAGGAAGTTCATTGCATCGGGCTGCGGCGTTGTAGGCAACGGACGCAATGCAGAGAAATTGGCAGCGCTCGAAAAGGAAATCGGGGCTGCCTTCTGCGCAATAGCGGGTGATGCGGCTGATGAGACAGTTATCGAAAAGCTATTTGCCGCCGCTGTCGATCGCTTCGGCAGACCTGCCGGCATCGTGGTCGCCAATGCAGGAAGAGGACTCGGCGGATCGGTAAAAGATGCTAACTTGGCCCAACTCGACAACCTGATCAGAATCAATCTGACCGGCGTAACGCGCCTCCTGCAAAGAGCTGCAAAGACGATGGTCGAGATGCAGCAGGCCGCCTATCCGAACGCTGCGGCTGATATCGTCATCATCGGTTCAGTCGTAGGCCGCCATGTTTCGCCGTTCAGTGCGGTATACGGTGCCACTAAATTTGCCGTGCATGGATTGGCTGAAGCGCTGCGCCGCGAAATCGGGCCGAAGGGAGTTCGTGTCTCGCTCGTAGAGCCGGGTATTGTGGTCAGCGGATTTCAAGCGGCGGCAGGGTACAGCACGGAGATGGTTCAGCTATTCAACGAAAAGTTCGGCCCGTTGCTGAACGGCGACGACATCGCAAATGCCATTTCTTTCATTGTCTCGCAGCCACCGCATGTGCATGTCAGCGACATTGTAGTGCGTCCGACACGGCAGGATTATCCGTAGAAATCTGATTCAGGAATTCAGAAGCTGGCGGAGGAGGTGGGATTCGAACCCACGGTAGAGTCACCCCTACAACGGTTTTCAAGACCGCCGCTTTCAACCGCTCAGCCACCCCTCCGGCCAGACTGCTATGATACCAAAGCACCGCACGAAATTGCACGCTCAAACCATTGATAGAAGCCCATTTCGGCACACACGCCAGGCCTGTTATAATTTATTCATCACAGGTACAGGAGAAAACGGATGGAAAAGCTCAAGGCAGTCTTTCACGTAAATGAAGCTGACAGATGGAGCATTGCGCTCATGAATATCGCCAACCTCCTGAAAGACGTCGGGGCTGCCGCAGTCGATATCGTCGTTATCGCCAACGGCGGCGCCATTGTTGCGTATGGCGAGGCGGAAAAACTGGAGTTGATGGGGCCGCTGCAGGACCAGGGAGTTCATTTCCAGGTCTGCAACAATTCGCTGCATATGCTGTGCGAAAAAGGGGTCGTCTGCTTCAAGCCCGAAATGCTACCCTTTTTCGTCGAAGTAATACCCGCCGGGATAACCGCCCTCATCAAAAAGCAGCAGGAGGGCTATGCCTACATAAAGCCCTGAAAAGCGGTTACAGCTTCAGCAGTACCATTTTTGACACCGGGTCGAATTCGCGGCTCGCGCTGATGCCCTTCAGTTCTATAATCACCACTTCAAGCACCATAAAGGTCTCCGACGATTCTCGCAGACAGCCGACCTTGACCGAATCGAACTTTCCATATGCGCCGTGAAAATGCACGCGCGGCTCGTCGCCACGCCAGAAGATAGTTCCGAAGCCGAAGGTTTCATGGCTTTCGGTCAGTTGCCGCCATTCCGGTTCCGGAGGCATTTGATCGGTCTTCGGTCCGACAACAAAACGCCCTCCCTTCAGCCCTCCGACGCAATGAAACACCCCTGCCTTGATCTTTTCGTCCTTTGCGAGTTGGATTATCCCCTTGAGAACATCATCGCCATCTTCAAAGCGTGCAACAATGACCCTGCCGACTTCGCCCGTAGTATATTTCATTTCTTCCTCCCGCTGATTTGCCTCGGCTGTCCGTTGATCAGCCCGCGCATTTGTATAGCGTCGACAACTTGACTAACCGATATCGTCTCCATACAGGGCGGTTTGCTGCATTCCTTCTTATAACAGGGTGCACACGGGACGTCTGCCTTGATTACGGCGTGGACGCTTCCGTACGGGCCGGTCCGCACAGGGTTTGCCGGGCCGAAAAGGGCGACGACCGGGATAGCGCATGCCGCAGCTATATGCATGGGGCCGGTGTCGTTGCAGACCATGAAGCGGCCCCCCCGGATGAGCTGAATCAGTTCGGGAATACTTGTCTGTCCAGCAAGCGAGAGCGCTTTACCCCCAGATGCCGCAACCACGCTATCGGCAAGCGCGGCATCAGCCCTGCTTCCGAGAACAAGCGTCTTAATCGGCAAAGCGGCCGCAAGGGCGCCGAACCGCTCGGCAGGCCAGCGGTTGACCGGCTTGCGCGCACCGGGGACAAGGATCGCATAGTCACCCAATTTTTCTATCAGAAGACCGATCTCTGCAGAGTCCTTGGCAGGCGGAAACGGGAAGGAAACGGACGAGATGTCGCAGCCTACAGCGGCGGCAAGCTTCAGGTACCGGTCGACAGCATGAATGTCGCGGCCGCCTGCAACTGTATTCGTATAAAAAAGGCGGCTGCCTTCGCGTGCCTCCGCAAGGCCGAGACGCACCGGCGATTTCGTTGCCTGTGTGATAATGCCGCTTCGCAGCAACCCCTGCAGGTCAATCACTAGATCATATCGCTCAGTGCGCAATGCTAGAAACAACTCTTTCAGCTCGCGTGCCGTCCTGCGGAGGTGCGAAAGGACTTTCCATTGGTCTTTCCTGATGATCCAGAGCCGGGTCAGCAGCGGATGGCCTTCGAGCAGTCCTTCGAATCCTTTGGCGACAACCCAGTCGATTCGTGCCAGCGGGAAGCGCTTATGAAGTGCGGCGAGGACGACGAGGCTGTGAACAATATCACCGAGCGAACTCGGTTTGACGATGAGGATCTTTTCCGGATCGCGCTTAAGAAGTTTTCTGTCCATTAGCGAGTATTGCGGCAACCGCTTCAGACAATGATTGGACCACCATGTCAGCATGCTCGGACGATTGCTGCTGGCCGGTCTGAACGAGCAGTGCATGGGCGCCGACCATCTCGGCAAGAAGCATATCGGCATCTTTGTCGCCGACGACCCACGATCGCGACAGATCAATTCGGTGCTTCAGGCGGGCATCCTGTATCATGCGCGGCTGCGGTTTGCGACAGGAGCAGTTGTCGTCGGGGCGGTGCGGGCAGTAGAAGAAATCGTCGAATTCGTATTTGTCGATGAAGACGTGGTTGACATCCTTTGCGAACTGCTCATCAACCAGACCGCGTCCAATGCCTGACTGATTCGAGATGCCGATCAGGAGGTAGCCCGCTGCCTTGAGGCGTTTGAGCGCATCGATATCGGGGAAGACCTCAAAATCCTTCCAGTTGCTCAGATAATTCGCATCGCGGCAGAGCGTGCCGTCCCTGTCAAAAAAGACCGCCCGCTGCCGGGGCGTAATCTGCGCCAGTTCATGGGAAACCTCGTCGGCCGTAACGGTCGTCATGCATTTCAGGTCTTTCTGGGGGCATGTCCGCTCAAAACAGGGGCTGCAGGAGACGTCGGCATCGAGCACCCGAACTCCGTCTCCGAGAGGGCCGGTCAGCGCAGGCTGGGTAGAGCCGAAAATTGCGACAAGAGGCGTCCCGATGGCGTTTGCGAGATGCATGGGCCCCGAATCGTTCGTCACGAGCGCATCGCACTCCGCGAGAAGCGCCATGAGATCGCGTATCGTTGTGTGGCCGGCAACGCAGAGCTTGTGATCGGGGATGTCCTCATCAATCTCCAGGGCAATGTCTTCTTCTGTTTTGCTCCCGAAGATGACGACGCTCCCGCCGGTTGTACGAATAAACCAGTTGCCGACCTCTGCAAAACGGTCAGGATACCAGCGCTTGGCCGAACCGTACGTCGCCCCCGGGTTGAGACCGAGCAGGGGTCTCGGAGGGCCCGCAAGGCGTTTGCGGGCTTTCAAATGCTCCTGAAGGGTGATGACAAGCGCCGGACGCTCGTATTCAGCCGGCATCCCTGCCCGATTCAGGAGGTGGAGATAATATTTGATGTGATGCATTGCCATATCTTCATTGTGATACGGAATGGCTTTTGTCAGCAAAAATCCCCGGCCGTCACGATCATACCCGATGCGTTCCGGAATCCCCGCAAGAAACGCGGTCAGGGCCGCGCCAAAGGCGTTCTGAAGCAGAATGGCAGTCGAAAAATGCTTCTTTCTAAGCTCCATAGCCATTTTGATACGGCCCCAAAGCCCCTCATGATAGTCGTACTGGAGAATAACCTCGTCGATACCGGGAAGATGTTCGTAGACAGGAGCCACGGAAGGCTTTGCAAGGACGGCGATATATGCTTTCGGGTAGGCACGACGTACAGCGCGAATGGCCGGCAGGGTCATAACCGCATCACCAATCCAATTGACGCCCCGAATAAGAATCTTTCTCTCGCGCACAGCCATTGCGATAGTTTACCACGGGAAGGAGGAACAGCCGGAGTGATAAGCTGGCCGACGAAATGCCGGCCAGCCGATAATACGGGTTAGACCCTAAAGAGATCGACGTTCCCTTTGAGCTCTCCTGCAAGCCGGGCGAGCTCTGAGGACGCCTGGGCGATTTGGCTGACGCCCTGGGACATCTCGCTGGATCCCGCAGCTATTCCCTGAATATCGGCGCTTATCGTTTCCGAAGTTGTAGACATCTCTTCCGTAGCGGACGCTATCATTTGCACCATCGACTTCAGTCCGTCGGCACTCTGGACGATCCGTCCCAGCTCCGTGCCGGCCTCCTGGGAATATTGCAGTCCGACATCAACCTTTTTCGTAGCGGCCTGCATCGCCTCGATAGCCCCATCCACTTCAGTTTGAATTGAGCGGATCATCCCGCCTATTTCGGAAGTCGCCTTCCCGGTTCGCTCCGCAAGTTTTCTCACCTCATCGGCGACAACCGCGAACCCGCGGCCCTGTTCCCCTGCGCGTGCCGCTTCGATTGCGGCATTCAGGGCGAGCAGATTCGTCTGGTCTGCAATATCATTGATGACGCCGACGATTTCGCCGATCAGTTTTGACTTCTCACCGAGTGTCTGCATGACTTCAGCCGAGCTGTTCACGGCCCCGGCTATTTCACGCGACTCCTCAACGGAGCGATTGACCACATCAGCGCCTTTCTTTGCAATCTCAACCGTCTCATTGGCTGCTTCTGCAATATTCGCGGCATTTTTTGCTATATCCACTACGGTTTGAGACATTTCATCCGCCGCGGTTGCTATCTGGGTAGAGCGGGCGGATTGTTCCCCCATTGTTCGGGTAATCTCCTCCGAACTGGCGCTCAACTGTTCACTGCCGGATGCCATGCTGGCCGATGCGGTCCGGACGCTGCTGATAACGGTTTTCAGCCGTTCGGACATCCGGACGATTGATGCGTATATGCCGGTTACCGACTGAGTGTCCTTGAAGGTCATGCTCAGATCGCCTGAGGCTATCTTTTCCGCAAGGATGGAAATCTCGCGCGGCTCGCCGCCTACCTGCGCAAGGACGTCTTTGACGACGATGGAGCCAAAGAATATCGACCAGATCAATGCGACGATAAAGAGCACTATGGCCAGTATCTTTACAGTGGAGGCAAGGCTGCTCGCTTTGTCGAATTCTTCCTTGCCGACGACCTGCTGATGCTCTACCAGCTTGTCTATATGTTCGGTGACCGGGTCGATTATGGCATACATCTCGTCAACAACAAACGAGTCGAGCCGCTGCCTGTCTTTTTTTGCAACGATATCCTGAAGCTTGTTCACCGATTCTTCAGCCTTCTTCATAAGGGGCTCGGTTTCCGCAACAAGTTTCTTTTCGCGGTCGTCCAGATATGTGGATATGTAAGCCTTCCACGAGTCCGTCAGCATCTTCTTCGCATCGGTAATGTTCTTTGCGCCCTGCTCCCATGTCAGATTGCCGTTGCGCATTTTGTGCGACGTATCGACGATGTTGACTGCATAGGCATCTGAAACAGCCTTCAGATCTTTCACCGGGACGAGCCTGTCCGTGTATACCGTTTCGAGCGCTGCATTATTCACTTTCATGCCGTAGTAGCCAATACCGCCCACAGCAGCCAGAAACAGAATCAACGAACCGAGCAGCAGCAAAAGCTTTTTTTTCATCGTGATGCCTTGCAGCATTGGACACCTCTTCCTTTATTCCTTTATTGATCCGGAGGCTGCACAAAAGACTTCCTTGTTATGCCAAGCACAGTCGTGTCTCGCAGCCCTCTTATATATGTTATCGACGTGCAGGACGTCTTATTGAACGCGAAGGCGAGAGCTCCCGAAATCCCTTGGGCTATTGACAATAATAATTATTATCTGATAAAAATTATAATCGAAGGAGGTTGAACATGCAGCGATATAAGGAACTGGGCATGAAACTGACACCCCAGCGGCTGGCGGTTCTTCGCCACCTCGAAGACAATTATGACCACCCTTCGGCTGATGACATTTTCCGCGCGGTCTCTCGGGACTTTCCGATCATGTCATTTGCAACGGTCTACAATACGCTCGAAGCGTTGCGCCGGCGGGGGGAAGTTGCGGAGCTCAGCATCGATCCGGCCCGGAAGCGCTTCGATCCGGACACCGCGCCCCATAATCATCTGATGTGCACGAAGTGCAAAAAGATAGTGGATATTCATCAATCTTACGCTGTTGCCGTTCCCACCGAAATCGGGCACGGATTTGAGATCACGGGGAGCCACGTCGAGTTTTACGGCGTCTGCCCCGCCTGTAAAAAGAACGGGAAGCCCTTGGCTTCTCAAGGAGATTACAAGGAGGAACATCATGAGTGATTGTTGCGGTGGAGTAAAGATTGGTCAGAAGGTAGCGGATTTCGAACTCGAGACGTATGAACCTGCAGAAGGCAAATTCGGAACTTTCAGTCTTGCGAAAGCAAAAAAGGCAAAAAAATGGACGGTACTGGTCTTTTATCCTGCCGACTTTACCTTTATCTGCCCGACCGAGCTTGCGGACCTTGCCGCAAAACAGGCCGAACTGAAGAAACTGGGCTGTGAAGTCGTCTCAGTCAGCACCGACACGAAATTCGTCCACTATGGATGGTGCCATCAGGAACTGCTCCTGAAAGAGGTTAAATACCACATGGGTGCGGACCCGAAGGGAACGGTCTCAAGGATGTTCGGCGTGTACGACGACGAAAGCGGCCTTGACTTTCGCGGTACCTTCATCATCAACCCGGCAGGAACGCTTGTCAGCTCTGAAATCCTCTTTTACAACGTAGGCCGCGAGATGGACGAACTGGTGAGAAAGGTTCGCGCCTTCCAGTATGTTGCGCAGAATCCGGCTGAAGTCTGCCCTGCCAAGTGGCAGCCGGGAGCTCAGACGCTCAAGCCTTCCGAGAAGCTTGTCGGCGCGGTCTTCCAGGCCCTGAAGTAATATGTTCCGCCCGGCAGGGGCAGACCGGCCCCTGCCGCGGAAGCAGTCTTCGGTTGTTTCAGACGACGGACGAGCGGGCTATCATTCCGTGCCGCGAACACTCGACCCTGCCGCTTGTCTGGTATGATTAATTATAGTTTCAACGGAGGCTTCATGAGCGTTACCATCGAAAAAGCGCCGGGCGGATTTCTGATAGACGGACTCGAACTGAAGAACGGCAAATGCGGATGCACCTCAATCCTGCCGTGCTGCTTCAGTTGGTCCAAAGTAAAGCGTTCCGGCAATGCCTTTTCATATACTGCCAAGGCCCAGACCCCTGAAACCAAAGATAATTTCAGCTGGGGATATACTGCGAAAAAAGATGAAATCACGATAGACGTAACTTTTGACGATGCCCGGGACAAGACGATCTTTTCCGGCTTTTACCCGCCGCGTGTGGAGGATCTTGTCGCGCGGGGCTGGACAATCACTGCGCAAAACGGCAGCCGCGCGGACGGAACGCTCTGGCGATGCGCGGCCTGCAAATGGTTATATAAAGAAGATCAGCAGGAAAAGAAGTTTGAAGACCTGCCGGCAGACTGGCTTTGCCCGATCTGCATGGCGGCGAAAGACTCCTTCGAAAAGGTCGGCTAGGAGGAATTATGGCGACGAAAGCTGGGCAGAAATATTCATGTGCCGTATGCGGCAATGAAACCGTAGTAACAAAGGCCGGTGCCGGAGTTCTCGTCTGTTGCGGAAAGCCGATGCAACTCGTCGGGGAGGGCTATTCCTGCGAATTCAGCATCCCGACCGGTACGGATTAGCGGTTTGAAACAGTCACTGGGCGGCTCATAGAAACGATTTCTTGGAGGGGAAATGAACGCAGTCGAAGTAAAGAACAATATCTTTTGGGTAGGCGCCTGTGACTGGGAAGTCCGCGATTTTCACGGATACGAAACTCCGCGCGGAACTTCGTACAACAATTATCTCATTTTGGATGACGACGTCACGCTCATCGACACGGTCAAGCATGACTTTTCGGACATTACGCTCAGGAACATCAAGCACCTGACGGAATGGTCCAGGGTCAAGAATGTCGTAATCAACCATATCGAAAACGACCATATGACGAGCATCCATAATGTCATGGCACTTGCTCCAAACGCGACGATCTATATCAGCGAAAAGGGCAAGAAGGGGCTTGATCGCTTCTATGACACCTCAAAATGGAACTGCAAAATCGTCAAGACGGGCGACACATTGTCGATCGGGAAAAAGACGCTTATGTTTCTCGAAACACCAATGCTGCATTGGCCCGACTCCATGATGACCTATGTGAAAGAAGACAAGGTGTTGTTTAGCCAGGATGCCTTCGGCCAGCACATCGCTTCATCGTCGCGGTTCGATGACGAATTCGCCACATGCCAGTCGATGCCCGAACTGGAAGATTCCGTCGTTGACTACTACGCCAATATCCTGATGCCCTTCGGTCAGCTCATCAAGAACAAGATTGCCGATATCCAGAAGCTCGGCATCGAAATCGATGTGATAGCGCCCGACCACGGCATTATCTGGCGCCGGAATCCGTCGAAGGTCATCCAGATGTATCTTGACATGGCAAACGGTCATGCAAATCTGAGCGTCGCGGTGATTTATGACACCATGTGGCACAGCACCTCCATGATGACGGTTCCGCTGCTTGAAGGCATCAAGAGCGAAGGCGTCGACTGCCGGATTATCAAGCTTCGCAGCACGCCGATGAGTGTTGCAATCAAGGAGTTTTGGAAGTCGCGCGGTTTCCTGCTCGGCGGTCCGACATTGAACAATATTATGTACCCGTCTGTCGCAAATTTCCTCACATACCTTCGCGGACTCCGTCCGAAAAACCGTATCGCTGCCGCGTTCGGTTCATACGGATGGGGTGGTGGCGCGGTGAAGGAAGCCTATGAGGTCTTCAAGAAGATCGGCCTGGAGACGGTAGAGCCGGGAATGGAGATTAATTTCAGGCCCTCTTTTGAGGACGAGCAGCGCTGTTTCGAGTACGGGGCATCGTTTGCCCGGAGTGTGAAGGAATACCACGCTAAATTTCAATAAGGAGAATAGATGATGTCCAAAACGATGAAAGACCTTCAGGATGCGTTCGCCGGGGAATCCCAGGCAAACCGCAAGTATCTTGCTTTTGCAAAACAGGCCGAACAGGACGGCCATCCGCAGGTGGCGAAGCTCTTCCGCGCTGCAGCCGAGGCCGAGACGGTCCATGCCCACGCGCACCTGCGCGAAATGGGCGGCATTAAAGGCACGAAGGAAAACCTGACTGAGGCGATCGGCGGGGAGACCTATGAATTCCAGAAGATGTATCCCGTCATGATCGAAGATGCGAAGGCGGATAATTTTCCGGGCGCTCTTCGCAGCTTCATGTATGCCAACGAGGTCGAAAAGATTCACGCCGCGCTGTATAAGAACGCGCTGGATAATCTCGGCAAGAACGCAAATGCTGACTATTATGTCTGCCAGGTATGCGGCAATACCGTCGAAAACGAGCCGCCCGACGAATGCCCGATCTGCAAGGCGAAGAAACAGGCCTTCAAAAAAATAGACTGATCCTGCGGATGGACGCCGCACGAAACGGCGTCCATCCGTGCTTATCCATTTCTTTTATTTCCCGGGAGGGAGGTCGTTATGCGGAGATCTGTGTTTCTTTTCTTCTTCTGTCTTGTGCTTGGATCTGTGGCGTTCAGCGATGCAATTGCTATGAACATCGTCGGGAAGGAAGTGGAATATTCGGCAGGCAACCTGAAGATGAAGGGCTTTCTTGCCTATCCCGATATCCGGAAGGGACAGCGCCCCGGCGTGCTTGTAGTTCATGAATGGTGGGGACACAATGAGTATGCCCGCGGACGCGCCAAACAATTGGCGAAGCTCGGCTATGTTGCCCTGGCTGTCGATATGTACGGGGACGGCAAACAGGCTGCTCACCCTGATGACGCAAAGAAGTTCGCATCCGAAGCGACCAAGAATTTTGATGTGGCAACGGAACGGTTCAACGCCGCGCTCGACTATCTGAAAGCACAGCCGCAGACCGATCCTTCACGCATTGCGGCGATAGGATACTGTTTCGGCGGCGGTGTTGTCCTGAACATGGCACGCCAGGGGGCCGACCTGAGAGGAGTGGCCAGTTTTCACGGGGCGCTGGCCCCAGCAAAACCTGCTGAAAAAGGAGCCGTAAAGGCCAAAATCCTTGTACTCACCGGAGCGGCTGATTCCATGGTGACGGCCGATCAGGTAGATGCATTCAAGAAAGAGATGACCGCTGCCGGCGCCGATTTCAGCGTTATCGCCTATCCCGGAGCCAAACACAGCTTTACAAATCCTGCCGCCGACAAGTATGCGAAACAGTTCAATCTGGACCTCGCATATAACAGAAAAGCGGACATGCAGTCGTGGGCCGAGCTGAAGCACTTCCTCAGGAAGATCTTTGCGATGTCTGCGGTCAGAAAAGAGTGAGGCGCAGACGGCTTGGGGCTGAGTCCTATGAAGATTGTCGCCTTTAACGCGAGCCCGCGTCCGAGCGGCAACACCGAGATATTGCTTGAAGCAGCCCTGAAGCCTCTCAAGGACGCCGGGCACACAATAACGCTCTTTCGCCTGAACTTCATGCGCCTGAAGCCCTGCCAGGACTGCGGCGGCTGCGATAAGAGCGGGCAATGCATCATCAATGACGACATGAAAGAAATATATGATGCGATTCGGTCGGCGGATCGCATCATCCTTGCATCTCCCATCTTCTTCTTTTCGCTCAGCGCGCAGGCGAAGATTATGATCGATCGGTGCCAGGCATTCTGGTGCGAAAAATATCTCCTGAAACGGCCGATTGATGCGGGACCGCATGGTCGAAAGGGTCTTCTGCTGCTCGTCGGCGGAATGAAGAACAGGGTTGGCGTCGAGTGCGCCGAAGCTTGTGCAAAGGCATTTTTCCGGACTGTAAGCGTACCCGAACATTCGACGCTCTCATTCCTTGAGGTCGATGCCAAAGGAGCGATTCTTGAGCACCTGTCTGCCATTGATGACACACGGCAGGCTGCTGAAGAACTTACAAGACAATTCTAACAGGGAGGACATCATGGCGTATCCAAAGCAGTTTCAGAGCGTGAAGACCCGCTTCAAAGCATACTTTAAGGCGACCGAGGCCCTCGGCAAAGCTGCAAAGGCCGCCGGTCCTGTCGATGAGAAGACCGCTCACCTGATCCAGCTCGGAGCTGCTGCGGCTATTCGCTCGGAGGGCTCTGTTCATTCTCACACCCGCCGCGCACTCGAATGCGGGGCCAAACCGGACGAGATTTATCACGCGATTATTTTGCTGTCGAGCGTGATAGGATTCCCGACCGTTTCGGCGGCGTTGAGCTGGGCCGATGACGTGATTCAGGGCAGGAAATAGTTCTTTGCCCGTCTCCGGCCCTGTGCGGCTGCAGTTTTTCCCGACATTCCGCTGCAATCGATCATGTTCTTTCTGCTTCAACCGGGAGATCGGCTACCACGGTCGCGAACTTGACGCGTCGGGAGTACGAAGCCTCCTCTCGGCAGCCGCAGAAAACAATATCCTCGAACTGGATATCCTTGGCGGAGAACCCACGTTGTTTGAACACCTGCGTCTGCTAATCGCCGAAGCGGTGTCTCGCGGGATCGTGGTGAATCTCAGCACAAATGGAACGAATGTGGGAACGCTTTCAGAGCTTGCCTCGGCATTCCCGCGCGAACAACTCCGCATCGGCGTGTCGCTGAATGAGGAACCCATATCTCCTCAGCTTCTGGAATTCATCGTCTCCGAAAAGCCGCTGCTGAAGAGCGTGTGCCGTCGAAGCCGCACGGTCCCGCCCTTTGTGCATGATCTGCTTCAACAGTCAGGCATCGATTTCTATCTCATCTTCATGGATGCATTCAATGGGGAAGACTTGCGGGAGTCGCTCCCGTTCCCGGAATACCGCCGAAGATTAGAGGATCTGCAGAAAAGCCGTGCCAATGTGCATGGGGTCTCGTGTTCCGGATTCCTGCCCGAAAGCGATGCGGATTCGGCGCCCGGTATCCGCTGTCCTGCTGGGACGACAAAGGTATCTGCCATGCCGGACGGAACGCTCTTCCCCTGCTATCTGCTCTTCCGCTATCCCGAATACCGTCTCGGCAATATTCTGAACAGCGACATCGCCGCCCTGAGCAGCAATCCGCACCTCCTTCTCTTTCGATCGTTTTTTCAAAATCCATGCGAGGCGGAAACATGCGGATATCACGGCGACTGCCGCGGAGGCTGCCCTGCTATCAATCGCATCATCACCGGCGACGCAGACGGCGGAGACATCCGCTGCCGCACAAAACCCATCAGATCGATTAATCCCGCACCTGCTACGAATACTGTGGGCTAACACTTCATCCGGTCAAGATTCCGCCTGTCCAGCCGAAAAATATGATATACGCCTTGTAAAAAACGGCGTATATATATTGGGGGGGGAGCAGTGAAACGCTTTTTTCAGGACTTGCCGATTCGATCAAAGCTGGCGGTTTTTGTCGTAAGCAGTCTTTTCCTTATTGTTATTCTCGGCATAGCATTTCTAGCCGTTCTGAAAACCAACCTCATCGATGCAAAAAAGGAGCGCCTGCAGACGGCTGTCGAGGTGGCCACGGGAGTCGTCGAGCATTATTATCAGCTCAGCCAGAAAGGCGCTCTGTCGGAATCAGAGGCGAAAAGCGCGGCGCTGTCGGAACTGAGAACGCTCCGCTACAAAGGCAGCGAATACTTCTGGGTGAATGATGAACAGCTTCCGCATCCTGTAGTTCTCATGCACCCGACCGTACCATCGCTGGAAGGGAAGCCAGCTACAGATGAAAAGTTCAATTGTGCCACATCAATCGAGTCAGGCAAGACAGGTGAAGTCAGGCAGACGGACGGCAAGAAGAATCTCTTTCAGGCCTTTGCCGAGATAAGCACTGCCGACGGTTCCGGGTTTGTCTCCTACCTTTGGCCGAAGCCGATAGCAGGTGGAGGGGTTACGCAGGAAAGGTTTGCAAAGCTCTCGCATGTGAAAAGATTTCAGCAGTGGAACTGGATTATCGGAAGTGGGATTTATGTCGATGACGTGGAAAGTGCCTTCTGGAAAAAGGCGTATCAGCTGGCAGCCTTCTTTGCCGCCGTGGGTCTGGCATATGCACTGTTCGGCTGGTTTATCACCTGGTTGATAGCCCAGCCCATTCGCGACATGGGCGGCAGGATTAAACAGATGGCCGATGGAGACCTGACGGTAAAGTTCGGTGACGCCGGAAAAGACGAAGTAGGGGCCCTGGGCAAAAATGTTCAAATCATGATATCCAATTTTACCGGAACAGTATCGAGCATCATGCAGGCCTCCGGTGAGGTCATTTCCACATCGACGACGCTCCAGAACAGCTCGCGCACAATGATGCAAGGCGCGCAGGAGCAGTCGATGCAGGCAGCCCAGATTGCCGCCGCATCCGAAGAGGTCAATCAGACCATCGCCGATATCTCCAGGAATGCGCTTACCGCAACCGAGTCGTCAAACGATGCCATGAATACGGCATACCGCGGCAAGGAAGTTGCCGATGGCGCGGTGAACACAATCAACAGGGTCCACTCATCGACCGGTGAGCTTGCCGGCATGGTCGAAAAGCTGAACTCCAGGGCACAGGAGATCGGACAGATCGTAACCGTAATCAAGGACATCGCGGATCAAACCAATCTTCTTGCCCTGAATGCGGCGATCGAGGCGGCACGTGCCGGAGAACAGGGAAGGGGCTTTGCGGTTGTTGCGGATGAAGTGAGGAAGCTCGCTGAGCGCACCATCAAGGCGACAGGCGAGATAACCGAAAAAATATCCGCTGTACAGTCCGAGTCCGATCTCACAAAACGCTCGATGGAAGACGCTTCACGTGAAGTAGCAACCGCCACAAAAGATATGCGGGAAGTGGGAGACTCACTGGCGCGGATCGTCGGTGCGGTCCAAGGGGTCAAGGATCAGATCACCCATATTGCGTCCGCAGTTGAAGAGCAGGCTGCCGCCTCCGGAGAGGTCACCCAGAATATTGAAAAAACCTCGCTTATCTCAAAGGAGACCGAAAAGATGGCGCACGAGGTACTTGAAGAGGTCGAAACCCTCTGCAGTGTAACCGAGACGCTTAAGATAGCGAGTGCGGGGTTTGACAGTGAGGGTAACCGCAGGAACACAGGTTTTGTCGAATACAATGACGTCTTCAGCGTCAAAATTGAATCAATCGACAATCAGCATAAACAGCTCTTCAGAATGATCAATGACCTGTATACGGCTTGGCGTGAAAACAGGCCGAAGGCCGCGGTGAGCAAGATCCTGAGCGGATTGATTGATTACACGAAAAATCACTTCGGATTTGAACAGGATCTCTTCAGCAAATTCGGTTATCAGGAATCACGGGAGCACATTGCCGCCCATGAATCACTCGTCAGGCAGGTTCTCGATCTCAAACAGCGATTTGACAGGGGAGATGCGTCGATTGACATGCAGACCATGACATTTCTCAAAAACTGGCTGACAAATCACATTCTGCGCACGGACAAACGATATTCTGCTTTTCTGATCGACAAGGGAGTCAGATAAAGAAGTGCGCCGACGCGAATCCGTACGAGGTGCGAATGATACGGCTTAGTCAGGCTGTGACGGTTTGTTTCGCGGCCTGAATATGAAATAGAAACAGAGCCCCGCTGCACCGAAGAACAATGCGGCCAGGATCCATCCGACAGGGCGATGCGCGCCGCGCCGCTTCGCATCCCTTGCCACCCAAACGGCAAAGATCGCGTTCAGCACAAGGATGATCAGCACAAGTCCTGCGACGAGAGCAGCAGCAGCAAAGCTGTCGGCGTCCGGAATCCCGGCCGCAGACGCCGGATGCGCCGCCATTAAAATGGCAGCTGCTCCATACACTATCTTACATCTTCCGAACACCGCTGCCCCCACATGATGAATCCGTTCACTGTTACTCATAGTCTCCACCTGCAATCTGCTGCTCCTTTACCCGTAAAGATGACATGCCGCCGTCCTCCCGTCCTTATCGCTTTTCAGGGCCGGTTCTATCCTGTCGCAAGGTTCAAACCGCCTTGCGCAGCGCGGATGGAAGGGGCATCCCGACGGGATATCAATCGGGCTTGGAATATCTCCCTGTCGCGCACCATCGCCGTCAGATTCCTTTCGTTCCTTGCCGGCCCTTCCGCTGATGTGCGGCACGGAACTCAACAGCAATTCCGTATAGGGATGTCGCGGATTGCCGAAGAGGTCTTCAGTTTTCGCCGTTTCGACGATCTTACCGAGATACATGACTGCCACCCTGTCGCTCAGGTACCGAACGACATGCAGGTCATGGCTGATGAAGACGAGCGTGATGCCCGCCGACCTGCGTATCTGCTGAAGCAGGTTCAGAATCTGCGCTTGAATGGAGACATCGAGGGCCGAAAGCGGCTCGTCCGCCACAATTAGCTCAGGAGAAACGGTCAATGCCCTCGCGATGCAGATGCGCTGCCGCTGCCCGCCGCTGAATTCATGCGGATACTTCATCATCGCGTCCGGCCCAAGTCCGACCTGCTGCAGCAGCGCGGCAACCCGATCCTTGATCTCCTGCTTTGGCACGAGACGATGAATGACAAACGGCTCGCCGAGGGCATCGAGCACCCGCATGCGCGGATTGAGCGACGCGAAGGGGTCCTGAAATACAATCTGCACCGAACGCCTGAATGCCTTTAATCCATCGCCCTTGAGGGCAGCAATCTCCTCACCTTTAATCCGAATGCTTCCGGACGTGGGCTCAATTAGCCGCAGGATAAGGCGTGCAACCGTCGACTTCCCGCAGCCGCTTTCGCCGACCAGCGCGAAAACAGTATCCCGCGCCACAGAAAAATCGACACCGTCAACCGCCCTGACAAAGCGTTTCTCCGCACCGAATCCTCCCTTCAGAGGGTAGTGTTTTCTGAGTCCCTCGACAACAAGGAGATCGCTCATGCGCTGGCCACCGTCTGGCTGCCGGGCCGGATACAGCGGACGAAATGGCCCGGTTCGAGTTCACGAAGAACGGGCTCTTCGCCCCTGCACGCTTCTATTGCCGAAGAGCAGCGATCCGAAAATGTACAGCCCGACGGAAGCTTGTACGGAGGGGGAACCACACCCGCAATCGGAACGAGCGCCGCACCCCGGGCGCGCGGAAGCGAGTTCAACAGTCCTACGGTGTAGGGATGGAGTGGACGTGCAAAGAGATTTCCGACACCGGCCTCCTCAACAATGCGCCCGGCATACATGATCGCCACGCGGTCGGCATGTTCAGCGACGATGCTCAGGTCATGCGTAATCAGCAATATCGCCATCTCGCGCTGCAGCCGCATCTCCTGCAAAAGCCTGAGGATCTGGTACTGAATGGTGACATCAAGTGCGGTGGTCGGTTCATCGGCGATCAGAAGAGCAGGATTGCAGGCAATTGCCATTGCTATCATGACCCGTTGGCGCATGCCGCCCGACATCTGATGCGGATAGTCCTTAACTCTCACCTCGGGAGACGGAATTTTCACCGCATGAAATAATTCTATCGCCCGTTCGCCCGCTTCCTTTCGGGAGATTGGGAAATGGGCAAGAAGCGCTTCGGCAACCTGATAGCCGACCTGCAGGACCGGATTGAGCGAGGTCATCGGCTCCTGAAAGACCATGCCGATGTCTTTGCCGCGGATCGCGCGCATCGCATTCTCGTCAAGCGCAAGAAGATTGCGGCCCTGAAACAGTATCTCGCCGTGCCGGAAAGCGTTCTGCGGCTGAATCCCGAGAATCGAGAGCGCGGTGATGCTCTTGCCGCAGCCGCTCTCGCCCACAAGACCGAAGACCTCGCCTTTGCAGATCTCGAATGAGACGCCCGAAACAACATCAAAGGCGGCGTCGGCAGTCTTGAACGTTACGGAAAGATTGCGGATATCGAGAAGCGATTGAGGCATAGAGTCGATGATAAGAGGTACTGTCGGACCTTGTCAATTCCGAGCCCCCCTGAAAGATGGCCGCGACGGCACCGGGGTGCGGTATAATTGGCAGACAGAGCGCGCAAAGCAGCCGCTGCATGAGATTGATACGGGAGGAACGCCATGCATATCATCGATGAATTTGCCGCAAGGGATCATTTTGCCCGGCACCTCGGCA
>Ga0187786_10000085_pt1 | contig 29596 bp, 26 predicted proteins | sample 0815_BV2_10_20_M_FD_132449 | JGI IMG/M metagenome (GOLD analysis project Ga0187786, IMG submission 132449) | Tropical peat soil microbial communities from peatlands in Department of Meta, Colombia - 0815_BV2_10_20_MG | ecosystem: Environmental > Terrestrial > Soil > Wetlands > Peat | place...
AAATAGGGCGTGACGCCATAATATGTTGCATGCTGCCTGCAGCTCAGATCACCCAGCTTACGCTTTATTCGCTTTAGCTCATCCCATGCCGTCCGTCCAGGACAAGCGAGGCGCTTGCGATCTGTGGCCTTCATATTTCCCCCTTCGGCGACAATGGGGCACGATTGTGCTACGCTATGCTTATCTGTCGCTGATGAAGGAGGCGCCGATGGCAGGAATAGCCGATTTGCAGGCAGCATCATTTCAGGAGCAGGTTACGCAGGGCAAAGGGTTCATAATCATATATTTCTGGGCGCCGTGGTGCGGACACTGCAAGGCCTTTTCGCCTGTTTTTGAAGAGGTCGCTGAAGAGCTTTCTGCGCAGGCAAGGTTTTTCAAGCTGAATTGTGATGACCAGACGTCCGCAGCCGTTCAATGCAATATCACCGGCACTCCGAGCATTCTCGTTTACCAGAACGGCAAAGAGATAGACCGGATCGTCGGCGGTATGCCGAAAGAGAAATTGAAAGAGCGCTTTCTGAATAAGTTCAGCGCCTAGCCCTCTTTATTCATAAAATCGAGCAAGCCGGCCTGACTGCCTCCTTTGCTCAATTGGCCTTTTCAAGAGCGGGTATTCTCGACCTTCTATGCCTTGCCGGCTGACCTGTCAGCGGACCCATTCTTTTTGCGACAGTTTTTTATCGGAGGCATCGGTCCTTTCGTCCTCTGATGAACCCAGGGCAACCCTCAGCACAACGAATGCAGGGGTCGAGAGCATCTTGCTTTCTTTGAGATTCAGGTTCCGCATCACTCTTTCCGAGGCGTCGCGATCACTGATCCTCGTGTCGGCCGCTTCAGACGCCTGAAAATACATTCTGAGCCCTGCCGACTGCTGTTGAGTCGCACAGCCGGTAAAGAAGAGTGCCGAAATAAGAATTCCTATACAAAGACACGCTTTTCTTGGCATGACAACCTCCTTGGTGAATCAGGATTATTCATAAACTCCTTCGCGGAACGGGTGCACGATGTCCGCTTCCAAGCGAGGTGCCTTGGTTTTCACGGCCCACGCGAGCGGGCAGGTCAAAGTGACCATTGTTGCTACACAACTTCTCGTGCAATCTGTGCTTTCCGTTGCTGCACGCGGGCTAATCAACTCGCATGAGAGCGGAGATTCCGCACCGGCCATCAATAATGTGAGGTAACCCATTGATATGCAAGAAACGAACCTGCTTAAATTCAGAGAACCGGTTCCCCGCACAGAAGCCCTAATGTGATAATTAACACACAACACATTGTTAAATAAGGATTATATTCATTAATGCTTGTGCTGCTCTCCCTGATTCAAAGCAGCTACGTTTGCGGGCGAGCAGAATTTGCCGCAGTCCGCCACCCTGAGCGGTTTATGCGGACTGCAAGGATTGCCCGTTTATCCCATGCGACGTACCGTTTGTTCCCCGTGGAACGTTCGGGGCCGGTGTGCTATGATGAGCAATGGGGTTTACTAACCCAGTCTCCCTTTTATGAGGAACCATGAACATTCTTGTCGTCGGATTAGGCGCTCTCGGAATAACGTTTGCCGCTCTCCTGAAAGAAGCCGGCCACCGCGTCTTTGCCCTGGTAAAAGAGCGGCATGTGGCCTCTTTTTCAAACAACGCCATGAAGGTCTGCGGCATATGGGGAAGCCATGCCGCCATGCTGGACGGCGTTTCCCCTTCGGTTGAAAGCCTTCGGACGGAGACATTCGACCTGATCCTGCTTACTGTCAAGTCATATGACACCGAGCAGGCCGTTTCACAGATAATGCCTCTGCTGAAGGAACAGAGCCTCATCGTCTCTGCCCAGAACGGGTACGGAAACTATGAGACCATAGCCCGGCATGCGGGGGCAGGGCACACATTGCTGGCGCGGATTATTTTCGGGGCCCGGATTGTGGAGCCCGGGCTGGCCGACGTGACCGTCATTGCCGACGATGTACGCATCGGACAGCCGGCCGGTGCCGTGGCCGAACAGAGGATTCGCGAGATCGCCGCGAGCTTCAGAGCGGCCGGTATTCCCACATCATATGCAACCGACGTCTACGCGATTCTCTGGGCGAAGATCCTTTATAACTGCGCCCTGAATCCGCTGGGCGCCCTTCTTGAATGCAGCTACGGCGCCTTGGCCGACCATATCGAGACGAAAACCATAATGAATAATATCATCACCGAAATATTTGGGGTTATGAAAGCTCATTCTATCAAGGTCCAGTGGAAAAAAGCGGAAGATTATCTGAAAGTTTTCTATACGAAACTCGTTCCGCCGACCCGCGATCATTATCCGTCGATGTACCACGACCTGAAGGCCGGGAAGAAGCTCGAGATTGATGCCCTGAACGGCGCAATTGTTCAACTTGCACGTGAGAAGGGCATTGCAGTGCCGGTAAATGAGGCCATTACGGATCTGGTCAAGGCGCGTGAACTGCTGAAAACACCGCACCCATAGGCCACGCGGCGTTTTGCATTAACTGCCCTCTCTATTCCGCGTTCCACGTGGAACATGACCGGATGCCGCGCTTTTAATAGCCCGCATCATAACTCCTGATTTCTAGCCCATATTATTCCTAAAACCGAGAACCGCCGGGGGCGGGATGTCCGGTTCCAGGTGAGGTGCCTGGCTTTTCACGACCCGCGCAAGCGGGCAAGGCAAAGTGACTATCGTGACGGAACGTCCGGCTCGCGACAATGCCATACATTACTGCACAGGGGCTAATCAGCTCGCTCGAGCGCCGATATCCCGCACCTGCCATGAATCATGGGAACTTGAAGAAAAAAAGAGGGTCTCTGGTGTAGGAATCCGCTATAAAGCGAGGCGCCTGAATGGGATACCCTACAGCACCGTCCAGCGCTGCGGCAGGAATATTTTTTCGTAGGTCATAAAGGCAAACTGGTCGGTCATGCCGGCGATGAAGTCGCAAACGAGGCGCTCAACGCCGTTTTTTTCGGTTCTGGGAATATCGCGCAGCACCTCTTCGCTGTTTTCGAGATAGTAGCCGTACAGCATGCGCAGAATGCCCTTGGCCTTGTCCAGATGCTCGCGTACAGCCGGGTGCTCATAGACCTGAGCAAACATGAAGTCGCGAAGGGTATAAACCGTCTCACCCATGTGTTCACTGAGAACGACAGCCGTAAGGTCCCGCGCCGAGGATGCGGCAATCACGTCGCGGACCATTGAATCAATCCGGTCGCCATATGCCTCACCCACCAGCTTAGTCACGCTATCTGGGATATCCTTACGATCGACAACCCCGGCCCGAAGGGCATCGTCAAGGTCATGGTTGAGGTAGGCAACGATATCTGCGATGCGGACAAGCTGCCCCTCGAGCGTCGCCGGGCGATCTTTGTCTAACTCGGGCATAATCATGCCCCTGCCTTTTGAGTGTTTCAGAATCCCGTCCCGCACCTCGTGCGTCAGATTCAACCCCTTGCCGTCTTTTTCGAGGATATCGACAACGCGGAGGCTCTGCTTATAATGGTCAAAGCCGCCGGGATACAGTTCGTTGAGCACCTCTTCGCCGGCATGGCCGAAAGGCGTATGCCCGAGATCATGTCCGAGCGCCATAGCCTCCGTAAGGTCTTCGTTCAGCCGGAGCGCCCTGGCGATAGTCCTGGAAATCTGAGCTACTTCAAGCACATGTGTCAGGCGTGTCCGGTAGTGATCACCTCGAGGAGCTAGGAATACCTGCGTTTTATGTTTAAGACGCCTGAACGCTTTTGAGTGGATTATGCGGTCGCGGTCACGCTGATAGCAGGTACGAAGGTCATCGTTCTCCTCCGGCCGCACCCGTCCCCTGCTGCCCGTGCTATGGGAAGCATTCGGATGAAGGATCTTCGCCTCAATCTGTTCCGTCAGCTCCCGAACGCTAAGGCCGTCTGCTTTCCCGTTCTGCATCATCGTCTCCTCGGCTAAGCCAGCGATTCCTGAACAGCGTCGGTCAGAGTTGTTACCTCATGATCCTGGACAGTGCGGGCATCGAAAAGAAGTGCATCGTCCTTGATGCGGGCGATAACGGGAGGCTTGCGGCAGCGCAGCCTCGCTTCAAGCGCATTCACCGAGATCTCAACCGGCTTTACCGCAACCGCAAAGGTATCGAACATGATTTCGGAAAGGGCTCCGCCCCCGGATTGAGAAGCATCTTTGATAATGTTGACCGCAGCGCGGGTGCCGACGCTTTTCTTCAGCCGCGTCGCGATTTTCCGCGCCCGTATTCGTATCTCCTCTGGCTTCATCAGCAGCATCTTCAGGGTCGGTATCTCCTGCTTCGCACGCTCTTCATCGAGGTAAAGATGCAGCGTCGCTTCAAACGCAGCAAGGGTCATTTTGTCCACTCTGACGGCACGCATAAGCTGGTTTTTTGCTATTATTTCAATTAGTTCCTTTCTCCCAACAATTACCCCTCCCTGGGGGCCGCCCAGCAGTTTGTCCCCGCTGAAGGTAACAATATCTGCCCCCGCCCGGATGACCTCCTGCACCGTCAGTTCGATATGAATGCCATATGGCTTCAGGTCAACAAGGCATCCGCTGCCGAGGTCGAACACGACCGGGATGTTGTGCTTTCGTCCGAGCGCCACAAGGTCTTCGACAGAGGGTGTTTCCGTAAACCCCACCATGCGGAAATTCGATTGATGCACCTTCAGAAGGAGCGCCGTGTTTTCGTTGATTGCATGCTCATAGTCGCGCAGGTGCGTCTTGTTCGTGGTGCCGACCTCCCGCAGAATGGCCCCACTGCTGCTCATAACGTCGGGAATGCGAAACGACCCACCTATTTCGACAAGCTCTCCACGCGAAACCACCACCTCTTTCCCTTTGGCGAGGGCAAGCAGCGAGACGAAGACCGCGGCGGCGTTATTATTGACGATGAGGCTTGCCTCGGCGCCGGTAATGTCGTTGATGATTCGCTGGATATGGCTGTAGCGCTTTCCGCGTTTTCCCTTTTCGAGATCGTATTCGAGGTTCGAGTATCCCGAGGCAATATCCGCCACGTGCTGCATCACATGCCCCGAGAGGATAGAACGGCCGAGATTGGTATGGATAACCACGCCGGTCGCATTAATCGCCGGCTGAAGGCTGAATAAACAGAGCTTCCGGATGTGCGTCGCCATTGCGGCGTACAGAGAAGGAGGGTCCACCGGCGGCGTCTTTCCGGTCTTTACCTCATCGCGAACCGACTGGAGCACGTCCCGTATGCCCTGCAGAACATAACGGCGCGGAAATTGTTCGAGCCAGGCAGCCCCTTCTCGGGACTTCAGGATTTCATCGACAGAGGGAAGCGCTGCCAGCAGTTTTTGACGATCCATGGTCACTCCTTCGCTCGCGTAAGGATTCGGGCATCGATATACGGAACCGCGTGCAGTATTCTACCCTGTAATCCGAGACTTTTCAAAGGCATCCGGTTTGTATTATTATACATTCTCGTGAAAAGGCCTTTGTTGATGACCTTCATCAAAGGGTGCTGAAACGTTTCTTTATTTTACGTCTGCATTATTTACCCAATGTGTATAACGGCTAAGGCGCCGGGATGCTGACATTGACTCCGCTCCTGCCTGATGTCGTGGCATGCGCGCTGCTCTGCCGCACCGACCGCAGGGGACCTATCTATACCATGATGGTACTGCGGCGGCTGACTCGATCAAGGAGAAATGTGAATGAAAGTGCTCATCAGTGACAACATCTCGAAGGTCTGCGTCGATATCCTGAAGAAGGCGGGGCTCGAAGTCGATATCAAGACCGGGCTTCCTGCGGATGAACTGCGGAAAATCATCGGTGAATATTCCGGACTCGTCATCCGGAGCGCGACGAAGGTAACCGCCGATATCATCGATGCGGCAACAAATCTCAAAGTCGTAGGCCGGGCCGGTTCCGGGCTCGACAATGTGGACAAGGCCGCCGCATCCAAAAAAGGGATTGTCGTCATGAACACCCCGGGCGGCAATACGGTTACGACTGCCGAGCATACCATTGCTATGATGTTTGCCGCTGCCCGCAAAATAGCCCAGGCCAACGCTTCCCTGGCTGCGGGCAAGTGGGAAAAGAAGAAATTCATGGGAATCGAGCTCTTCAATAAAACGCTCGGCATCATCGGCCTCGGCAAGATCGGCGGCGAAGTCGCCAAACGCGCACAGGGACTCGGCATGCAGGTTATTGCGTATGATCCGTTCCTGAGTGAAGAGCGCGCCGCAGAGATGGGCATTGCCAAAGGAGAAATCGCGGAAATCATGAACCGGTCGGATTTCATTACCGTCCACACCCCGCTGACTGCGGAAACGAAAAACCTCTTCAATGCAGAATCGATAACGACCTGCAAGAAAGGCGTTGTCCTGATCAACTGCGCGCGCGGCGGCATCATCAATGAAAAGGCCTTGCTCGAAGCCTTGAACAACGGCCAGGTCGGCGCTGCAGCTCTCGATGTGTTTGAGGTCGAGCCGCCGGTCGATAATCCGCTGGTCGGCCATGAGAAGGTCGTCTGCACCCCGCATCTCGGCGCATCGACGGAAGAGGCGCAGGAAAATGTAGCGGTTGCCGTTGCCGAACAGATTGTCGACTATCTTGTGAAAGGGACGATTCGCAATGCGATAAACTTTCCGTCCATTCCTGCGGATCAGGTCGCTACGCTTCAGCCGTGGATCAATCTTGCGGAACTCATGGGAAGTTTTACCTGCCAGCTCTTTGAGGACGGCATTACTGAGGCGCTGATCGAATACCGAGGCGACGTCACGGCACTTAATACTCAGCCGATCACCATTGCGGCGATCAAAGGACTGCTCAATCCGATCCTGCTGGAAACGGTCAATTTCGTTAATGCGCCGTTCATTGCCAAAGAGCGCGGTATCGAGATCAAAGAAATGAAGGCGAAAGATTCGGGCGATTATCAGGCGCTCATCGTGCTGAAGGTCAAATCGCCGAAGAAGTCCATCTCTGTCGAAGGCACCCTCTTCAGCAAAAAAGATCCGCGCATCGTCAGGATTGATACGCATACCGTCGAGATTCTTCCTGAGGGCCACATGCTTGTCATGCAGAATAACGACAAGCCGGGCGTTATCGGCAACATCGGTTCGACACTCGGCAATGCAGGTATCAATATAGCCCGCATGCATTTCGGCAGAGAAAGCGCGGGCGGCAAGGCTCTATCGGTGGTCAACATCGATTCACCTACGAATGATGCGGTGCTCGAACAGATAAGAAAACTGCCGAATATTCTTCTCGTCAAGGCGATTTCGGTATAAAGGCTGCGGCGGGCCGGTTGCCGGCCCGCCTACACACCGCAGGCATTGCGGTATCGCCGGTGTTCGTGGGGGCACCGGCTTTTATACGAGGTACGAAATGTCAACAGTTGTCATTGTGGGCGCCCAATGGGGCGATGAAGGCAAAGGAAAGATCGTCGATGTCCTGACGCAGAAGGCGGATACCATTGTGCGCTACCAGGGAGGCAATAATGCCGGACACACCGTGGTCATCGGCAATGATAAATACGTCCTGCACCTGATTCCCTCAGGAGTGCTGCACGGCAACAAGAAGTGCGTTATCGGAAACGGCGTTGTAATAGATCCGGGGGCACTGCTTGCCGAAATCGATAAACTGACCGCCCGCAACATCACTATGGACGGGCTCTTCATCGCACAGAACGCCCATATCATCATGCCCTATCACCTCGCGATCGAACGCGAACAGGAGAAGAGCAAGAAGATCGGCACGACCCTTCGCGGCATAGGCCCCTGTTATACCGACAAGGCGGCCCGCCAGGGTGTTCGCGCCGTCGATCTCCTGAAGCCGGAGGTGTTTCTCCAGAAACTGAGGAAGAACCTTGAACCGATCAACTTCCTCATGGAGAAATATTACGATGCACAGAAACTTGACGAGACGATCATCTATGAAAATTACATGAAGTTCGCAGATCGCCTCGGCGGATTCATCGCCGATACCGAAGCGATCGTGAACAAAGATATTGATGCAGGAAAGAATATTTTGCTTGAAGGTGCCCAGGGCACGCTGCTCGATATCGACCACGGAACCTATCCGTTCGTAACGTCGTCGAATACCGTGGCCGGCGGGGCATGCACGGGAGCCGGCATCGGCCCGACGCGAATCGACAAGGTGCTCGGCATTGTGAAGGCTTATACAACGCGTGTTGGCAGCGGACCGTTCCCGACCGAGCTGAACGATGCCGTCGGTGAAGACATCCGCAAACGCGGCGGAGAATACGGTGCGACTACCGGACGTCCACGCCGCTGCGGGTGGCTCGATATCATCGGCCTCAACTATGCCGTCTGGGCGAACGGCCTCACCGGAATCGGACTGACCAAACTCGATATACTCGATACGATGGACACCATCAAGTATTCCGTCGCGTACAAATACAAAGGTGAGTTGCTGAAGGAATTCCCGAAAGACCTCGACACGCTTGAGTTGTGCACGCCTGTCTACGAAGAGGTGGCGGGATGGAAGGCCAGCACATGCGGCGCGACACGATTTGATCAACTCCCGAAGAATGCACAGGCATACATCCGGAAGATTGAACAGCTGCTCCAGGTTCCTATCGATATCGTATCGACCGGACAGAAGCGCGACGAGATAATTATTTTGAACGAGCAGTTCTAGACATTTCGGCAGATCGAATAGTCTGCAGTAAAGATACAAAGAGGCCGCCCTTTCGGGGGCGGCCTCTTGATTTAATTACACAGCAACCCTCGCGAGTTACTTGCACATTACCTGCTCATACGCCCATTCAAGCCACTCGACGCAGAGCTTCACGTCAGCGGTTGCAACGGTCGGGCCGCACCAGATGCGGAAGCCGGTCGGAGCCGCCTTGTATGCATTGATGTCATACGCAACGCCCTCGGACGCGAGCAGCTTTTCAATATTCTTTGCGGTCGCCTTCTGATCGTCCGCCGAAAGCGCGGTGAACTTCGGATCGACCACCTTCAGACAGACCGAGGTGTTGGAGCGGATCGCTTTGTCTTCAGCAAGGAATCCGAAGTACTTGCTGCCCGCAACCCATGCTTCAACAGCAGCGAGGCTGTCGTTGGAGATCTTCATCAAGCCTGGCAGTCCGCCCTGCTGCTTTGCCCATTCGAGCGCGCAGAGCCAGTCCTCAACACAGAGCATCGACGGCGTGTTGATCGGCGAACCGTTGAAAATATCCTCATTGAGCTTGCCGCTCTTCTTCATGCGGAAGATCTTCGGCATCGGCCAAGCCGGATCGTAGCTTTCAAGACGCGCAACCGCACGCGGAGAGAGCACCATCATACCGTGGCCGCCTTCGCCGCCAAGGCACTTCTGCCACGAAAACGTGAGTACGTCGATCTTCTCCCACGGAATTTCCATCGCAAACAGGGCGCTGGTAGCGTCGCACAGCGTAATGCCCTTTCTGTTGTCCGGAATCCAGTCGCCGTTCGGAACCTTCACGCCGCCGGTTGTGCCGTTCCAGGTGAAGACAACGTCATTTGCGAAGTTCACTTTTGCAAGATCCGGAAGCTGACCATACGGCGCTTCATAAACCGTGGCATTCAGCTTCAGCTGCTTCGTGATGTCCGTTGCCCAGTCCTTGCCGAAGCTTTCCCAGCAGAGCACATCCACCGGCAGCGGCCCAAGCAGCGACCACATGGCGCACTCAAATGCGCCGGTGTCGGAGCCCGCAAAAATACCGACCTTGTAGTCAGCTGGAATGTTGAGGATCGGTTTGATACTTTCACACGCCGCTTTCAGCTTCTCCTTGCCCACCGCGGCTCTGTGCGAGCGGCCCGGCAGGTAGGCGCCAAGCTCCTGAAGCGACCACCCCGGATGCTTGGAGCAGGGACCGGAACTGAAATGGGGAACAGCAGGTTTCTGCGCTGGTTTTTCTTTCATGATACAACTCCTTTATGAAATATCTTTCTGCCTCATTCGGGAATAACGCAGTGAGGGCAACCTCTCGATGTGCACATCTTGGCTAAGCGGCAAAAGCAGATGAGTCTGAAATAGAGACATTTCCTTAAGCAGTGCACCCAAAAAAGGTGCCATTAGTATAAATCAAACCGGGGGGAGCCTGTATAGTAGGCGCCATTGCCGTGCTAGGAGTTACAGTATCACTGACGCCATTAAATTCATGAGCAGCCCATGCTTAACTCCTTCCTGAAATCGTGCACATTACCTTTTGCCATAATGGTGCATGTTACGATTGAAAATAGAGTTCGGCGCAGCGTTTAAAGTATGTGTGTATGCACGATACGCAGCTCTGGTCAGCGCTCAGGTGTGGCCGAATTTTAAGACACAGCATGAGCGACGAGCGCGATCGGCGTGAAAACCAGATCCGCGCGGCGTTCGAGAACACGCCCCCGCTCGACTCCAGCTGCCTGCGCGACAGTAGTGAGGGTGATGAGCCGTTCCTGCTGGAGGCCGAGTTCCAACACGTGCCCGACTGGAGACAGGTGGACGTTGCGTTCATCGATCAAGCGCCGGATGGCTTTGGCTCCGCTCTCTCGTTCTTCTCGAACAAGGCGTTCCGATACTACCTGCCGGCGTATCTCCTGGCTGACCTGCGGGACGAGCTGCAACAGGCGAATCCGCTGCTCCATCTTTGGCATGGCCTTGTCGATGGCCAGCTCGATATCCCGGTCAACGAGCGCCGCTACGGGAGCTGGACTTGGTTAGAAGCAATGGCCGATCAGTTTCAGAATTTCTCTCCGGCAGAGGTCACTGCAATCGTGGCATACCTGGGCTACAAAGCAAAGCATGATGAGCTTGGGTTGGATCGGCCCATGATCGAGCAGGCGCTCCGGAACTACTGGCTAACACTTCGGCAGTAACACCCCGGACAATGAGGATGCAGGCTTTGTTGATATCACGGCATGTCTTTGCTCGCGAGAAATGAATATCACGCTGAGTATCAATTTTCTTCTTCGCTCTTGCATTAATCTATTAAGTCGGCTAGAATCGGCCATAACCAATAAGAAGGAACCATTCGGCCATGACGAAACTTATCCTTTGCTTTTTCTTGTGCATGTTGCTGATTACTGTGCAGGCTTTTGCCGGTGCCGGCCCATCGCCGTTTATCAGCATCTTCTCGTGCGACGGGAGCAGCCCGAAAGAGATCGACGAAGATATCTGCCTCGTCGGTGTACTCAAAGAAGGGCTCCCCGTGTATCTGCTTTCCGACGAGGTGCTCTGTCAGGCGGAAACCCGCGAGGCGGTAATGTTGGAACGCGAGGTCGGAGCTGAATTCATGATGACGCCGGTCGAGTGGGACGGCTGCGACAATGCGGATTATTATCTGGCGTACCGCGGCAGGCAGCCCAAGAACTTTGAGAGCCTCGAATTCGAAGAGGAAGATTCAGCCGCTATCCGCACAAGCGTGGATACTGCGGTGAGAAACGGACATCTCACTGCCGCGATGAACAACACCTTCGCGGGGACGCTCAAATCGGAGCCGTTGCTCTACAAGCCATTCGCGAAGAGATCGGATATGTTTCTGGCACAGTATGCCACGAGCCGGCCTTCCAAGGAAGACGATGTCTACGGCCCCCTTTTCTGGTATGCAAAGGGAAGCGTGAAACTTATTGATGCACAAGCACGTATTGCGGCCGTTTTTCGCATCGACGGCAGGCTCTACTTCATGCTTCAGCACGAATGCTGGGACGGCTGCGGAGAGTATACGGAAAAAGTGTATTCCCTGTCCGAAAAGGGCTTCGTCCTCGTCTATCAGAACTCCGCTCTTTCGGAATGACCGGTGCCGTGGTCGTCTCCTCGCTGCTCGGCCTTCTTTTCCCGACGCGATGCCCTGTTTGCAATGCTGACGCACAAGGCTCTCCTGCACAACCGCTTTGCAGCAGATGTTGGTCTTCTGTCAGGCCGTACACCGGCCCCCTGCCTGCCGACGATGCGGTCTGCCCACTGTTTCTGATGTCATGGAGTTCTGCAGTGAATGCATATCAATCCCGCCGCCCTATGTACAGGCCATCGCTTTCGGCCGATACGAAGGCGCATGAAGGAGGCGATACATTTGCTGAAGTTCGGCAAATTGCGCCATCTTGCAAAGCCGCTCGCATTGCTGCTTGCCGGATTGCCGTTCCCTGAATCCGACGCCGTCGTGCCCGTGCCGCTCCATATCGATGGCCTTCGGGAGCGCGAATTCAATCAGACGGCTCTCATCGCAAAACATCTCGCCGCGGATCTGCATATTCCGCTGAGAATAGACATCCTCGCAAAAAATAAGACCACCCCGCTGCAAGTCCGTGTAGACAGAAAGGCTCACCTGAAGAACCTTCGGGGGGCATTTTCTGCAAACTCCTCGGTTCAGGGGCTCAGAGTTCTTCTGGTGGATGATGTCATGACGACCGGCGCGACGGTCCGCGAGTGCGCCGCCGTCCAGAAAAAAGCAGGGACCGCCGCCGTGAACGTCGTGGTCCTCGCCCGTTCGGCGCAGAAGTTGTAGCGGTCGCTGACTTGAAACGTCGTTGGAATAACTGGTATATTTAAACCTTATCAGTTTGGTCGCCGAAGTGGTGGAATTGGTAGACACGCACGTTTGAGGGGCGTGTGGGGAAACCTGTGCGGGTTCGAGTCCCGCCTTCGGCACCATACTTTTCACGAGAAACCACATCGCGATGATGTGGTTTTTTTATAAAAGGTTGCTTTTCTCCGAACAGGCTTTTTTGCCTGCCACCTATTTTGTTCGGGAGGTATCAGTGCTTCTGGAGGCTTCCTTTGACGGCGCATCAGCTTCAATGCCGATAGCCGACCCCTTTCGCCCGGATCTCGATGGCATAATTGCCCGCATTCAAGAGCTCGCCGCTTCGAACCATACAAGCGTCGCCGCTCTCGACCTGCGAGGTCTTATCCAGCAGATGATACGGGGCATTGCCGGTTGCGAGCGCGGCTGTCCGGCAGATGCGAAAGGGCTGATCTCGCGGGGATACGAGGGCTTTAGCCTACAGTATATCGAAGGCGGGATCCTGACGGCGCAGACGACGCTCGATCAGAACAAGAAGCTTGTTCTGAAAATGTTCCCGGATTTTTAGTCAGGCCCTTTCGTCAAGCTCACATTTGTCCTGTGTTAGACCGCTTCATCCGCCGGTCAGCGCAGCAGTCGGTTTGCCCACGCCATAAACTCGGCGAGACTGAATACCTGAATCTTCTTTGCCTTATTGCCGGAATATCGCTGCTCGGCAGCACAATTTTTTAGCCACTCCACAGCCCCTTCCTTGAAGCCTCCGCCGTCAATGATGATGACGATCCAATCTTCCGGCATCGACTCCACCGCGTTCAGATATAAATAGGGGAGTTTTTCGTCGACCGAGCCTGCGGATTGCTGCCATTTGCACTCGATCCGCATTGAAAAGCCGTTTTTTGCGGACATCGCGAGGAACTCAGTCGTGCCGCGATGACCGTAGATCGAGGTGTACGGGACATTCGTCAGCAACAATTCGTCGCCGTAGACCGCCAGACTGTCTTTCCAGTCGCCGTATTTCAGCAGGCGAAACCCTTTCGAGACAAAGATCTCCTGCACCGTCTTTTCGAGGAGATTGCCGCCGATATTGGCAAGAGTGCCCTGTTTTATGTCGTTGCTCATGAGGTGATATGCCCGCCGACAAGAATTTTTCACTAGTATAGTGCATCAGCGCTAATTTTCGTTCTCTTTTCGCCGATAAGAGATACGATGGCCTATAAATATATAACGAAAGACGCCTTGAGCCTGACAGCGGGCAGAAAATAACTGCCTGTTATTTTTGATTAATTTATGATGCGCACCCGGACATCGACTGTTTTTGCGATTCTGCTCATGGCAATCGCGATTGCGTCATGCCTTGCAGCATGGCTGACGTGGGAGCCGGCGGAGCGCCTTGAGGCCAAATTATACGACCTGCGGACCTCTTTGCTGCCCGGCTCTGCAACTGCTCCCATAACCATCGTGAGCATCGACCAGGAGAGCGCGAACAGGCTCGGCAGCTGGCCGTGGCCGAGAACCTATTTTGCGCAGGCAATCACAACGCTCAATAAGCACGGCGCCAAACAGATAGGGCTGACCATCCTGTATGCAGAAAAAGACCCGAACCCGGGCCTGAGCGAAATCCGGGATATCATCCGCAAGATAGAAACCGATCCGAAGCTGCTGCGCCCGACCCAGATTACCGCCCTCTTCTCCCATTTAAACGAAAACGAAAAGCGGAAGATACAGAACGCCGTCATGTCCCAATCGATTTCCGCCCTGAAGACCGTCGTCCTGCCGCTCCTGAAAGAGGCCGAACAGCGGATTGATGCTGACACTGCCTTTAAAGCGGCCCTGACGGCGGTTCCCAATGTCGTGCTGCCCCTGGCTTTCGTTATGAACGAACCTGCTTCCGGGAAAAAGACTGAACAACTTTCCGATTATCTCCTACGGAATTCGATCAATGCCCCCGCCAATGTACTGTTTGAAGCGTCCTCGCTTATCTCGGCCCCACTGGCGGCTTTTGCGGAGAGCTCCGCAGGTCTCGGCCACATTAACGTCGGACGCGACATTGACGGATCGGTCAGAAGTGATCAGCCCTTTATCCTTTACGAGAATCGCCTCTATCCTTCGCTGGCCTTCAGGATGGCACTGATTGAGCGCAATATCCCGGTTCAGAAGGCCACGTTTAACGGGTCTCAGATCATTGCAGGGGACATTACCGCCCGGCTGTTCGACGGATCGCGGCTTCAGCTGGTGCCGCGTGCCGTGCCCTCGCAGAACATCGTATCATTCGCCGATCTCATTCAGGATCGCATACCTGAGGCGATCATCAAAGATCGCATTGTCCTGATCGGTCATCGTCATAATATGCCGTTCGAAATGCTGCCGGCCCAGCCGACCGGGCTGCTGCCTTCCGTCGATATCGTTGCATACGCAATCGACAATCTTCTTGCGCAGATATCAGTCTCAAGGCCAATATGGGCGCTTCCTGCCGAACTCATGGTTATTCTTTTCATTGCCGCAACTTTATTCGGATTTTGGAACTCGCGTCCCCGCCTTGCCGCCATTCTCTCAGGCGGGATATTCGCCATCTGGAGCGCTGCTGCCTTTGCGCTCTTTCTGACACACAGCATCTGGGTAAAGATAGCCTATCCGCTCCTGTTTCTGGCTGCATCGCTTCTTCTGCTATTGATCCGCACGGCGGCCGATCCGAAGCGATCCGATGAGCCGGTCGATTCCGAAATCATCGAGACTACCTCGCTCCGTGCGATTGCGGGCGGCAAGACAGACGTCGGTACCGTCCGGGAGCGGAATGAAGACTCTTATTGTATCGACCGGCAGATCGGGCTGCTCGCAGTGGCCGACGGGGTGGGCGGTCGCGCATCGGGCGAGATAGCAAGTCGCATGGCAATTGACCTGCTCACGGAATATCTGAAAAAAGGGTCTGACGATGAAGCTGGAGAAGTCGGAACAGATATGATGGAGACATCCCGCCAGCTTTCCGCCGCGTTCAGCGCACTGAACGTGAAGATACATGAAACCGCCGAAAAGAATCCGCAGCTGCAGAAAATGGCGACGACCCTTACCGCTATTCTTCTTGACGGCGCGCGGGCCAGTATTGCCCACGTCGGCGACAGCAGGGCCTATCTCATACGGCATGATGCCATAGAGCAGCTGACCGATGATCATACGGTTGCCGCCGAACAGCTTGCAGACGGAAAGGTGGATGAAACCGGGCGCAGCCGCCACATACTGACCAAGGCTATCGGCGTGATACCTGATATACGGGCGGATATCGACGAACTCGAACTTGCGGATAAAGACATCCTGCTTGTCTGTTCCGACGGATTGACCAATATGATTCCAGACAGCGAGATCCTGGCAGTCCTCAAAAGCACTAAGGATCCTTTCAGGGCAAGCTCCCGGCTGGTTCAACTCGCCAATAAGAACGGCGGACGCGATAACATTACGGTAATTGTTGCATATATTCAGAAAAGACGTTAATCTTTTGCTGAGCAGGAACAAGGAGGAGGATTATGGCGAAACTGGTACTGAAATTTAAGGACGCTGTCCTGAAAGAAATCACGATCGAGAAGAATCATGTCATGCTCGGAAGAAAGCCCGAAAACGATCTCGCGATTGACAACCTTGCGGTGTCGGGATTTCATGCCAAGATTCTGAAGGACAAAGACCGCTATCTCCTCGAAGATATGGGAAGCCTCAACGGCACCTATGTGAACGGTGTCAGGGTTACCAACAAGGAGCTTCGTCATGGCGATCAGATCCTCATCGGCAAACATGTCATCGAATTTATCGCCCCGGAATTGAAACCTGCCGAGCCCGAGCCCCAGCCTTCTCAGCGCCCCAAGACTATGGACGAGACTATCGTCATGGATCCGCGGGTGCAGCAGCAGCTGCTCGGCCGATCGTCCGAACCCCATAGCGCGGCACCTCCGCCCGGCAAGCCTGACCTCCTCGGTGGATTCGTTGTGATAGAAGGAAAGAGCGACCAGAAGGAATATGAGTTGCATGACCGCGTTACAACGGTCGGCAAGGACTCGTCCGCGGGCATTCGCCTGAGGGGATTCTTCACGCCGAGGGTTGTCGCGCTCGTCAATCGCCGTAAAGAAGGGTACTTCATCAGCCCGGCGGCGAAACACAAACTGCCGAAGGTGAACGGGCGCGATATTTCAGAGCGGTATGATCTGAAAGACGGCGACGTCGTAGAGGTGCCGGGGCTGAAACTGCAATTCTACGTCAAGGGATAGAAAGACTGCCGGACATGCAAGCACCTGATCAGGATCTTCCCATTCAGCAGGTCGGCAAGTATGAAGTGGTCCGGGAGATCGGAAAAGGTGGCATGGGAACCGTCTATCTCGGATTCGACCGCTACCAGAACCGCGATGTTGCAATCAAGGTCGCTTCAACCATCGGCGTTCGCGACGAATCATACATCCAGAAATTCCAGAAGATGTTTTTCAATGAATCACGCATTGCGGGAATGCTGCGCCATCCCAATATCGTAAAGCTCTTCGATGCCGGCGCAGACGGGCCGTATTATTACATCGCGATGGAATATGTGCAGGGAAGCAGGACGCTCAAGGATCATTGCACCATTGATTCACTGCTCCCTGTCGAGCAGGTTGTCGAAATAATATTCAAATGCGCGAAAGCACTCGACTATGCGCACCGCCAGGGGGTCATTCATCGCGACATCAAGCCGGGCAATATTCTGATTACGGAGCAGTATGATATCAAGATCAGTGATTTCGGCATTGCTCAAATCCTCCGCTCCGATACCACACAACCCGTAGGACTTATCGGATCGCCGGCGTATATGTCACCCGAGCAGATCCGCGAAGAGCCACTCACGCAACAGACCGATTTCTTTTCCCTGGGAGTGCTCATGTATGAGCTGCTGACCGGTCGCTCGCCGTTTCATGCGGATATTTTTTCGAGCGTGGTGCGCAAGATCCTTTACGAAGAACCGCTTCCCATCCGCTATTATCGGTCGGACGTTCCCAAGACGCTTGAGACCATAGTCACGAAGGCTCTCAGCAAGAGGCTGTCGGAGCGTTATAAAACGGGGGTGCAGTTTGCCACCGATCTCAGCCTAACCTATATCAATCTCAAGGATTCCGAGGAGAAGATCGATCAATCGGAGCGGTTCAATATCCTCCGCAGGCTCACCTTTTTCAGGGATTTTACCGAATCAGAGTTGTGGGAGGTCCTGCGGGCGATGATCTGGCGCGAATATCCGCCGAACTCCCGAATCGTTACGGAAGGTTCGATAGATGAGACCTTCTTTATCATCGTGCATGGACAGGTGTCGGTCATCAAGGGAGAGAAGAATGTCGCCATTCTGGTTGAAGGCGACTGTTTCGGCGAAATGGGCTACCTCACGAAAGCGAAACGGACGGCGAGCATTCTGTCGCTCAATGATGTCACACTTCTCGAAATGAATAACTCAGCTATCGAGCAGGCATCTCCGAATTGTCAGTTGCGGTTTCACAAGGTCTTTCTCAAGACCCTTCTCGAACGCCTCTCCGAGGCCGGAGACAAGGTCCGGAAATCCTATCCGTAGTTCATCCTCGCATTTGTGCACAACCTTTTCCCGCCACTGGTGATGGATTTCCCATATTCGCATCAATGATGCTTTTACCTGATATGAAGACTGCAGGCTACGCCTCCGGAAAGAAATCCATCTTCGCTTTGAGCGATGCCTCGATGAAGGCGGTGAAGAGCGGATGCGGTTCGCGCGGACGCGACTTGAATTCCGGATGGAACTGGCATCCGAGAAACCACGGGTGATTCTTCAGTTCCACAATCTCGACAAGCTCATTGTCGGGCGAAAGGCCGCTGAATACGACTTCGCGCAGCGCGAGCACTTCACGATATTTGTTGTTGAACTCATAGCGATGGCGATGGCGCTCTGCAATCTCCCTGGTGCCATACGCCGCATAGGCAAGCGTCCCGTCAGTTAGAACGCAGGGATATGCACCAAGACGCATCGTGCCTCCCATCTGCGATTCCGCCGTGCGAACCTCAACGGTACCGGTGCGATGATTGTACCAGCGTTCCATCAGATAAATTATCGGATCAGCCACATTCACATCGAATTCAGTACTGTTGGCCTTGATGCCGCAGAGATGGCGCGCAATCTCGATGACCGCAAGCTGCATGCCGAGGCAGATGCCGAAATAGGGCACTTTCTTTTCGCGGGCGAATCGGATCGCCTGTATCTTTCCCTCAACACCGCGGACTCCGAATCCGCCGGGCACAAGAATACCGTCAACATCATCCAGCAATGCTTCTGGACCCTTCTTTTCTATAGCTTCGGCGTCAACCCATTTCAGATTGACGCGGGCATTGTTCGCAATCCCGCCGTGTATCAGGGCCTCTTCAAGGCTCTTGTAAGAATCCCTCAGCCCGATATACTTGCCGACGATCGCTATGGTCGTCTCATGCTTGGGATGCTTGATGCGTTCAACGACGTTTTCCCATGCGGCGGTATTGGGCGGCGTTACGTTCAACTGCAATTTCTTATCGATGAGGCGATCGAGCCCTTCCGCCTTCAGGGCCAGCGGGACTTCATAGACTGTCGAGACATCAAGCGCCGCGATGACCGCATCGGCATCGAGGTTGCAGTGAATCGCTATCTTCCGTTTCATTTCGGGCGGCAATGGATGTTCGGTTCTGCAGAGAAGGACGTCAGGCTGAATACCGATCTCGCGCAGTTCATTCACGCTGTGCTGCGTCGGTTTCGTCTTGAGTTCGCCGGCCGTCTTGATGAAGGGAACAAGCGTCAGATGCATGTATAAGACGTTTTCCTTGCCGACGTGGTAGCGGAACTGGCGGATGGCTTCCAGAAAAGGCAGGCTTTCGATGTCACCGACGGTGCCGCCGATCTCGACGATCAGGATATCGAGATCGGGCGTGGCAGCAGACTTAATCGCCTCCTTGATCTCGTCCGTAATGTGGGGGACCACCTGAACCGTCGCTCCGAGATAGTCGCCGCGCCTCTCCTTGGTTATGACGTTGAAGTAGATTTTTCCGGTCGTATAATTATTTACCACGGAGGCGCGAAAGCTTGTAAAGCGTTCATAATGGCCGAGATCAAGGTCAGTCTCACAGCCGTCGTCCGTGACAAAGACCTCTCCATGCTCAAAGGGGCTCAGCGTGCCTGGATCCACATTGATATAGGGATCGAGTTTCTGTATGGCAACACGAAGCCCCTTGGCCTCAAGGAGCGCTGCCATTGCCGACGCCGCTATCCCCTTACCCAGCGCTGAAACTACCCCTCCGGTTACGAAGATGTACTTAGCCATAGTTCAACCCTTTCGAGATCTTCCGGCGTATCGACGCCGATGGTATCTATATCAGTTATACCGACCTTTATTGGCAATCCGTTTTCGAGCGCCCGAAGCTGTTCGAGTTTTTCTATCGCCTCAAGGGGCGACGGATCGAACAATGAGAACACTTCAAGAGCAGCCCTTCTGTATGCATAAATTCCGACATGGCGGAGCATCCGCACGTTCCGCACAACCGTTTCAGAAAGCCCTCGTTCGCCTGAAGCGAAGAGGTCGCGGTGATACGGGACTGGGGCGCGGGAGAAATAAAGGGCGTAACCGTTCCGCGCAATAACAGCCTTTACGATATTCGGATTATATATCGAAGCGGCGTCATCAATCGGCTTGGCGAGTGTCCCGATTGCGGCATTGCTGTCGTCCATGAGGGCAATGACCTGGTCAATCATCGCAGGCTGCATAAGCGGCTCGTCGCCCTGAACGTTTACAATGACATCGTTCGGGCCGATCGGAACCCCTGATTCCGAAATACGTTTGACGGCTTCGGCAATCCTGTCAGTACCCGACTGATGAGCCGCTGAAGTCATGACGGCATTGCCTCCGAATGCCTGCACAACAGAGGATATGCGCTGATCATCGGTGGCGACATAAGCACCATGAACGCGGGCGGCGCGACGGGCGTTTTCATAGACATGCTGAATCATCGGTTTGCCGGCAATTAGGGTGAGAGGTTTCCCGGGGAATCGCGAGGCTCCATAGCGTGCCGGGATAACCACGATAGCAGGCATAACGCATTTATGATAACATAAAAAACGCTGAATCATTCGATGATGAAAAGACAACAAATTCAGATACAACCCTGGTTTGCAGCTGCTGTCGGCTCAGGCGCTCTCCTGATTTTTGCCTTTTCTCCCTTTGATTTATTTCCGATCGCATGGTTTGCATTGGTTCCGCTTCTGTACAGCCTGTACGGGCTTAATAAACAAGACGCCTTCCGCGCCGGATTTCTTTTCGGCTTGTCATATTTTTTTGGAACAATTTATTGGATCTATTACTCGGTCCATCACTATGGCGGTATTCCTTTTGTCCCGAGCCTGCTGCTTATCGTGCTGCTCTGCTGCTATCTTGCCCTTTATCCCGCGGTCTTTTCGGTCATGTTCTCATCGCTTCTCCGACGTTCTCATCTGCCGGCGATGCTGATAGCGCCGCTCTTCTGGACCGTCGGGGAGTTCGGCCGTTCCTATCTGCTGACCGGCTTCCCCTGGTCGAGTCTCGGTTACAGCCAGACACGTTTTCTTCCGATGATTCAAATCGCGGACATCGTCGGCATTTACGGCATATCGTTTCTCGTCATGGCAGTGAATGGAGCTGTCGTCGACATGCTTATTCTCAGGAAAAGACATTCCGACAGACCTCTCTTTGCATATTTACCGACATTGGCCGGTGCGGTCCTGCTCGGCGTTTCGCTCATATTTTCACTCGTTTATGGATATTGGCGGCTCAATCAGGACAGAACCGCGGAAACCGTTCGTGTTGCCGTTATCCAGGGAAATATCGCGCAGGACAAAAAATGGGATCCCGCCTTTCGGCATTCCGTCATAACCATATATCAGGAACTTACGAGTAGTGCCGTACAGACAGCGCCTCAAATGATCGTCTGGCCTGAATCGGCAATCCCCTTTGTTTTCGAGCGCGACATAGATTATACGGAACAGCTTCAGGCATTCCAAAAGAGGCTCGACGCCTATCTGCTTTTCGGCACCATCCTCCAGCGCGATCCTAAGCAACCTGTGTTCACCAACGGAGCCGCACTCCTCAGCAAAGATGGATCGCTCTCCTATCTCTATGATAAAATTCATTTAGTTCCATTCGGCGAGTATGTCCCCTTGAGGCAGGTTCTCTTCTTCGTGGACAAGTTGGCGTATGGAATCGGCGATTATGTCTCCGGTGACAGTTACATTCAGGCGGTGACACCCTTCGGAAGTTTTCCGACGCTCATCTGCTATGAAATAATATTCCCTGGATTGGCGCGAAAGTTTTTCGTTCGCGGCGGCGATTTTCTCGTCACGATTACGAATGACGCATGGTTTGGTACGACAAACGGACCGTATCAGCATTTCAGCATGGCGGTTTTTCGGGCTATCGAGAATCGCAAGCCTGTTGTGAGAGCTGCCAACAGCGGAATTTCTGGATTTATCGACAGTAACGGACGTATCGGCAAAACTACGGAGCTGATGACCCGGACTATTCTGGTTAATGACATCAAAACGGACCGGACCATCACTTTTTATACAAAATATGGGGATTTGTTCTCTTTTTTCTGTATCGCACTATCCGTCATTCTCTTTTTCAAGAAATATAACGTTTAGTTTCCGGAGGTTTTTTCATGATGACCCCTTCCGAATTTCAAGAGAGACTCACCGTCCTCAAAGGACGCATAAGTTCCCTCCGAGGTTATCTTTGATGTAGCTTCAATCCATGAACGGCTGGCGGCTCTTGAGCAGGAGCTTTCCAAAGAAGAGGTCTGGTCGAATCCCGAAACATTAAAGGAACTGCAAAAACAGAAGACGCAGCTCTCCAATACTCTTCACCCGGTAGAAGACGCCGTTCAGAAAGTGCACTACCTTGAGGAATCTCTGGATATACTCGGTGAGGATGATGGAGAACTGTTTCTGAATGAACTCTCTCTCGAAATCGAATCTCTCGAAAAGAAAATCGACGAGATAGAACTTCAACTCCTGCTTTCCGGTGAAGTCGATCGCAACAATGCGATTGTTACCATTCATCCCGGCGCCGGAGGCACCGAAAGCCAGGATTGGGCCGAGATGCTCATGCGAATGTATCTTCGCTGGTCTGAACGACATGGCTACGCGACGGAAATAATCGACCATCAGTCCGGAGAAGAGGCCGGCATTAAAGGCGTTACGTTCAGTGTTTCCGGAGACTTTTCCTATGGCTATCTCAAAGCCGAGGCTGGCGTGCACCGTCTGGTGAGGATATCTCCTTTCGACGCCAACAAGAGACGACATACATCATTCAGCGCAGTTCTTGTATACCCCGAGATTCAGGATAATGTCTCCGTCGACATCAGGGAAGAGGACATCAAGATTGATACGTTTCGTGCATCGGGTGCGGGCGGCCAGCATGTCAACAAGGTATCGTCCGCTGTTCGACTCAGCCATATACCGACAGGGATTATTATTTCGTGTCAAAGCGAGCGCTCTCAGATCAGAAACCGAGAACTGGCGATGAAGGTTCTGAGATCCAGGCTCTACGATCTTCAGGTACGCGAGCGCGAAAAGAAGCTTGATACGATAATAGGTGATAAAAAAGACATTGCATGGGGAAGTCAAATCCGCTCGTATATTATGCAACCGTATCGGCTGGTAAAAGATCATAGAACATCCATTGAAAGCGGGAATGTCGATGCTGTTCTTGATGGAAATATCGACGCCTTTATCGAGGGATATTTAAAAATGGGTGCAAAGAAAAAATAGGTTCCTCTGTTCTTTCATCTATTATTATTTAAATATTAAAGAAATGAATAGTAGTGGTAGTTAGCGCGGTTAAGAAGTGAAAAAGAAAAACAACATATTGAATGGTAAGGAATATTGATTGGAAATTGCGCAGATGAAATCTCCACCTGTTTTCACGAGGAAATATCTCTTCACATTTCGAGATACTATCTTCACAGGGCCTTCAACATTTATTGCTCTGCTTTTTCTTATTACGCTATAATTAGCAGGACTGGCAGAAGAGGTTCTTAACAATTGTGAAAAACATGTTGAAAATAAATAGAAATAGCGGGATTTTGCAACGGTGATGGTGATGCTGCAGCAGAAAGAAGAAGTGTGGGAAAAGGTGCTCGATCTGATCTCCGGCAAGGTGGGCGAGGGTTCGTTTGAGCTTTGGTTCAAACCTATGAAACTCATTCAAATTAAAGATAAAACAGCCTATTTCGAGATTCCGAATCGTTTCTTTAGAGAATGGATTGACGACAATTACCCTATGATTCTCAGCGAAAGCATTGAAGCCGTAACCGAGCAACGGGTAGGGGTAAAGTTCCGCATTGTCGGCAAGGAAGATGAAACTCTTAAAAAAATTGATTCACGGCTCGAAAATCGGCGAACAAAACTTGCGAGCAGAGGCATCCATCTCAATCCGAAGCATATGTTCGACACGTTTGTCGTCGGGCCGTCGAACCAGTTTGCTCATGCTGCCGCAAAACGTGTCGCGGAAAATCCCGGAACCGCGTACAACCCCCTGTTTCTCTATGGAGGCGTCGGTCTCGGCAAAACACATCTTATGAACGCCATCGGCAACATGATAGTCGACAAGAATCCCGGAATGGGCGTGCATTATGTTTCTTCGGAACAGTTTGTGAATGAGGTCGTTTCGGCCATGCGTCATGAGCGAATGTCTGATTTTAAAGAAAAATATCGCAATGCAGATGTCCTTTTGGTGGATGATATCCAGTTCATCGCCGGCAAGACCGCGACACAGGAAGAATTCTTTCATACCTTCAACGCGTTGTATGGGAAACAAAAGCAGATCGTCATTTCGAGCGATCGTGCCCCGATGGATATCTCCGATATCACGGATCGTATGCGGTCGCGCTTCAGCATGGGCCTGATCGCGGACATACAGCCTCCGGAAGTCGAAACCAAGATGGCAATTCTTTACAAAAAGGCCGAAGCCGACCACATGAAGATTCCCGAAGATGTCGCCTATTTTATTGCAAACCGGGTGAAGTCGAATATCCGCGATCTGGAGGGATGTCTCATAAAACTCGGCGCGCATGCTTCTCTTGTCGGCGTCCCGATAGACCTTGCTCTTGCGAAGAACGTGCTCAAGGACCTGATATCCGATGACGATCGGCCAATAACCGTGGATCGTGTTCAGCGCGAGGTATGCGACTTTTTCGGCATGAAACCCGGCGATCTGAAGGCGAAACGCCGCACACGGGAGATATCCAATGCACGTCAGATTGCCATGTACATCACGAAGCAGCTGACGCAAATGTCTCTTACGGAGATAGGGGCTGCCTTCGGCGGCAAGGACCATGCGACGGTTATTTATGCATGTAAGCAGGTCGACGCGAAGCGGGCGCAGGACGAGACCTTCAACAAAACAGTAGAAAACATCATAAAACGGCTAAAGCAATAGGCGATTGAGCGAAGAAAGGATAATCTCAAGGAGGGATATATGAAGATCAAGGTCCAGCGGGAGGAACTGTATAAAAAGCTTTCCGACATTCAGAACATTGTCGAAAAAAAGAACACCATGCCAATTCTTAATCACTTTCTCCTGACCGCAGCAAAGGACGGCTCCTCGATCACCGCAACCGACCTTGAGACCGCCATGAAAGAGCCGATAGCCCTGGAAGTTCTTGAAGAAGGCCGCGCATGTATCCCGGCGAAGAAGCTCTTTGAAATTGTCCGCGAAATGGACGGCGAAGTGACCCTGGAATTGTCCGAAAAACAGTGGATAAAGGTGAAATCCGGTAAGAGTGTTTTCCGGCTTGCAGGGCTGTCGGATGAGGAATTTCCGGTATGGCCTTCAATCGCGTCGGATGAAACCGAAGAGATACCGATAGAATCCTCCCTCTTGCGTGAAATAATAGAAAAGACGATCTATGCGGCCGGTGAATCCGATACCCGCTACGTTCTGAACGGGCTTTTGTTTCATCTCAAGCCGGATGGAGGGCTCTGTGTTGTCGGCACGGACGGCCACAGGCTTGCCTTGTCGCAGAAGTCGATTCCCTTGAGCCTGAAAGACGAGCGCAAACTGATTGTTTCACGCAAGTCGGTGGGCGAGCTACGTCGTTTCCTTTCGGATGACGATGCGCCTGTGCGGATTCACCTCGGCAAGAGCCACCTGCTTTTCAGCCTCGGCTCCATCGAGTTTCTTACGAGATTGATCGAGGGTACCTATCCGAGTTATGAGCAGGTCCTGCCGATGGGGAATACCAAAATTGCGACGGTCGACAGGGAATCATTCGCAAAGGCCCTCCGCAGAGTTTCCATTATGAGCAAGGAGCGAAGCAGCGCGATCAAGGCTGATTTCGATACTTCCGCTCTAGTCGTCTCGGCTTCGAATCCGGATATCGGCGAGGCAAAAGATGAAATCGCCGTCTCCTATACCGGCGATGCGATGTCACTTGCATTCAATGCCCGGTATCTCCTCGATGCCCTAGGCGCCATGCAGTCCGGGACCGTTATCATGAAGCTCAACGAACCGCTCAGTCCGGTGCTGATGAATGAAGAGGGCACTGAAGATTATAAGTGCGTCGTCATGCCGATGAGGCTTTAGGCCTTGGGCAGAGGGCTTTTTCATCCGGCATGTGAGTGCCGGCCATAAATCGATCGCGGTACTGATGTACGGCTTGCGCAGATGCGTCGTCTGCGACGAATCCTTATGATGCAATCCGTTATTTCTTAAGGAGATCCATGGAAGAAAATAAAATTGAGCAGGTTGAACACCCCAACGGTACATATGGGGCTGAAGATATAAAAATTCTGAAAGGGCTTGATGCGGTTCGTGTGCGGCCGGCAATGTATATCGGCTCGACCGGTATCGACGGTCTGCACCATCTTGTGTATGAAGTCGTCGACAACAGTGTTGACGAGTCGCTGGCCGGTTATTGCACGCTAATCGAAGTCACTCTGCATCACGACGGCAGCTGTACGGTCATCGATAATGGCCGCGGCATTCCGACCGATCCCCATCCCGGCGATCCGAAGGGGCGTACAGCAGCCGAGATTGTCCTGACAGAGCTGCATGCAGGCGGAAAATTCGAGGCAAGCGCTTATAAGGTTTCAGGCGGCCTCCACGGCGTCGGCGTATCGGTCGTCAATGCCTTGAGCGAATGGCTCGAGATGGAGATCAAACGTGACGGACAGGTTTTTCAGCAGCGCTTTGAGCGGGGCAAGCCCGTTGCGGCGCTCCATGTTGTCGGCAAGACGAAAGGCACCGGGACGAAGATCGTATTCAAGCCGGATGCCGAGATTTTTGAGACGACGGAGTTCAGCGGCGATGTCCTCTCGCAGCGCCTGCGCGAACTGGCGTTTCTGAACAGCGGGCTGATGATTACGATTACCGATGAACGGATCGGGGAAAGCCGCGAGTTTCTCTATAAAGGCGGGATTGTCTCTTTTGTCGAGCACCTAAATAAAAACAAAACCCCTGTTCATGCCAAACCGATACATGTCACTGGGGAGAAAGACGGCATTGTCGTCGAGATGGCCCTGCAGTACAACGACGGGTATGCGGAAAATATTTTCACCTTTGCAAATAACATCAATACCCGCGAGGGCGGCACGCACCTCGTCGGATTCAAATCCGCCCTGACGCGCACATCCAATACTTATGCGCTTTCCAAAGGCATAATTAAGGAAGGCAAGGAGTCGATCTCCGGTGATGATATCCGTGAAGGCCTGACTGCTGTAATCAGCGTGAAATTGCCGAACCCCCAGTTCGAAGGACAGACGAAGATGAAGCTCGGCAACAGCGAGGTGAAGGGCATTGTCGAATCGATAACCAACGAAGTTCTTTCGACCTATTATGAGGAAAACCCTTCTACAGCGCGAAAGATCATCGAAAAGGCGATCCAGGCTGCACGCGCCCGCGAGGCTGCGCGCAAGGCAAGGGAGTTGACGCGGCGCAAGGGCGTCCTTGAAGATACCGGGCTGCCGGGCAAACTGGCGGACTGCTCGGAAAAGGATCCGGCGTTTTCAGAACTCTTTATCGTCGAGGGAGATTCGGCCGGCGGCTCGGCAAAACAGGGGCGCGACCGCCGAACGCAGGCGATTTTACCGTTGCGCGGCAAGATTCTGAATGTCGAAAAGGCGCGCTTCGACAAAATGCTCACCTCCGACGAGATCAAAACGCTGATTACCGCGCTCGGAACCGGCATCGGTGCTGGCGACTTCGACATTGCGAAAACCCGGTATCACAAGATAATCATTATGACCGACGCCGATGTCGACGGGGCACATATCCGGACACTGCTTCTCACGTTCTTTTTCCGTCAGATGCCCGACATCATCGAAAAGGGCTACCTGTACATCGCTCAACCGCCACTCTTCCGCGTCAAGAAGGGCAAGACCGAAAAATATGTGCAGAACGAATCCGCGCTCACCAAGATGCTGTTTGAATTGGCCGCCGAGGATATTGTCGTTGCAGGCCCGGCAGGAGATATTTCGGGCAAGAAGCTCGTGCAGCTGCTCCGCAGGGTCTCCTCGTATGACAGCGTGCTCGCATGGTTTGAGCGGCGGCGCCGGGATGTACAGGTGATAGAACAGCTTCTTGTCTGGAATATCGACAAATCAATCGTCAAGGACAAGGATCAAATGGCCGCGTTGATCGGCCGACTCGCAGAGGCGATTCAGAGCCTCAAGACCGGAGAGCTGGTCTTTGATGAAGAGCATGAAACATATGAAGTGGAATTGACGCGCCATAACTATCGGCTGAAGCTTTCCAATGACCTCTTTGCTCTGCCGGAATTCAAGGAAGCCGCAGGTATTTATCGGGAACTGGCGTCGATTTTCGGTGAGCGTCCGTACAAGATCGCGCTCAAGGGCGAAGGGCGTACGGTCACTACGCTGAAGGAATTGCTGACAATAGGGCTTGAGGCCTCAAAGAAAGGGCTCACGATTCAGCGCTACAAGGGACTCGGCGAGATGAATCCGCAGCAGCTTTGGGATACGACCATGGATGCGGAAAAGCGGACGCTCCTTCAGGTGCGCGTGGAGGACGCGGTCAATGCTGACCAGATATTCACCGTGCTCATGGGGGATGCCGTTGAACCCCGAAAGAATTTCATTACGGAACACGCCTTAGAAGCAAGGAATATCGATATTTGATTTTTCTATTGCTAAATGATTGCCCGATAAGAGATTATATGAGACTGTCCGCAGTTTTTACAGCCTCGTTGGGGCATAATCGGCTCAGATTCGCTGCATGAGGAGTATTTCTTGACGAATACCGCTTCGGGACTGCCTGTTCTCAGCATAAAGGGAAAGACCATTACTGTGCCGGTCGTGCAGGGCGGCATGGGCGTCGGCGTTTCACTTGCTCCGCTTGCGAGCGCGGTTGCCCGTGAGGGAGGCTTCGGGATTATATCGAGCGCCTGTCTGGATCGCCTTGTATCGAAGAGGACAGGCAGAAAAGTGAAGACGTATGAGGCGGTCCGCGAAGAGATAGAGCTTGCGAAGGCCGCCGGCGGCTTTGCCGGAATCAACATTATGGTCGCCCTGCAGCGCGATTATGTGGATTCCGTGAAAGGCGCCATTGACGGCGGTGCAGATGCCATCATCTCCGGGGCCGGGCTTCCCCTTGGCCTGCCGGATATCCATCCGCCGAGGGATACGGCGCTGATTCCGATCGTTTCGTCTGCGCGGGCACTGGAGCTGATTTGCAAGAAGTGGGATCGCTTCAAATACCGGCCTGATGCGGTTGTGCTGGAAGGCCCGCTCGCCGGCGGACACCTCGGTTTCAAGATGGAGCAGATTGACCTGGAGTCCAACAAGCTCGAGAATCTGCTGCCGCCGGTGAAAGACATGGCGCTGAAATACGGCGATATCCCCGTAATCGTGGCCGGCGGAATTTATACCCATGAAGATATCAAACGTTTTGTCGCAATGGGCGCCGACGGCGTTCAGATGGGGACTCGATTTCTGGCGACAAAAGAGAGCAGCGCAACCGAAGCGTACAAGCAGGCGGTTGTCCGTTCAAAGCAGGAAGATATATTTGTTGCATATCGCCCCGGCTCGCCGTGCGGACTTCCGTTCCGGATTCTTCTGGAATCGCCGATGTTTCAGTCGACGCTAAAGCAGCTGCGGCCGCCGAAGTGTGATAAGGGATATGTCCT
>Ga0187786_10000086_pt1 | contig 28805 bp, 27 predicted proteins | sample 0815_BV2_10_20_M_FD_132449 | JGI IMG/M metagenome (GOLD analysis project Ga0187786, IMG submission 132449) | Tropical peat soil microbial communities from peatlands in Department of Meta, Colombia - 0815_BV2_10_20_MG | ecosystem: Environmental > Terrestrial > Soil > Wetlands > Peat | place...
AAAAAGAAGAGGTTCGCCAAATGACGACGATGAAGAAATACTTTCCCCTCATAGTCCTCGGATGCCTGGCGATGCTTCCTCTCATCGGGCTTAGCGACTACATAATGCATATCATCATACTCGTGCTCATGTGGTCGGTGATAGGCATGGCCTGGAACCTCCTCGGGGGCTATTGCGGCCAGGTATCCTTCGGGCATGCGGCCTTCTTCGGGGTCGGTGCCTACAGCGCAGGAATACTTTATTACCACACCGGCATCACCGCCTGGTGGGGCATGCCGATAGCCGTAGGCGCGGCGCTGCTTGTAGCCCTGGGGATAGGCTTCATAAGCCTGAGGCTGAGGGGACCTTACTTCGTCCTTTCCACACTCGCCATCGGCGAGATCTTCAGGATCTTCGCCGAGAACCTCGAGGAATATACCCAGGGCAATCTCGGCATCATGATCCAGCAGAGGTCCTGGGTCGAGAAGGCGCCTTACTTCTATATCATCTTGGGGATAGCCGCTCTTACATTCGTCGTGGTAAAGATCGTCGCCGAGTCGAAGTGGGGTTATTACTTCGTCGCTATCAGGGAAGACCAGGATGCGGCCGAATCCCTCGGTATAAATTCGACCCTCTTCAAGACCATAGCCCTCTCCTTAAGCGGCGTATTCACAGGGATCGCGGGGGCCTTCTACATGAACTATATGGGATACATAGATCCGGGCATCGTCTTTGCCTTGGGCGAGATATCGATCCTTACGGTTATGGTCGTCATGGTCGGAGGAGTCGCAACCTATTGGGGGCCTATAGTCGGAGCGGTCATCATGGTTTTCTTCTCCGAGCTAATCAGGTCTCTTCCCACCGTCGGTGCCGCTCACCAGACCCTCTTCGGCATACTCCTGATAGTGATCATCATCTTTCTGCCCAACGGTATCGTAGGTGACTTCCCGAAGCTCCTTCGCCTCTTCGGCATAGGGAGGAAACCGTAATGTCCCTTCTCCAGGTGAACAATGTCTCGATGTTCTTCGGGGGCCTCGCCGCTGTAAGCAACGTCTCATTCGAGGTTAAGAAGGGTGAGATCCTCGGTGTAATAGGCCCGAACGGTGCGGGCAAGACTACCCTCTTCAACATGGTGAACGGCTTCTACAAGCCATCGAAGGGCGAGATATTCTTCAAGGGCGAAAAGATATCGGGCCTCAGGTCTTACCAGATCTGCAAGAGGGGGATGGCGAGGACCTTCCAGGTCGTAAAGCCACTCCAGAGGATGTCGGTTCTGGACAACGTCATAGCCTCGGCCTTCGTAAGGACGAACAGCAAGTCCGAGGCGGAGGAGATCGCCCGCGAGACGATCAAATTCACAGGCCTTACTGCCGACATGAGCAGCATATCCAAGGGCCTCCCGCTCGGAAAAAGGAAGAAGCTCGAGATAACCAGGGCACTTGCAACCAGGCCCGAGCTCCTGCTACTGGATGAGAGTTGCGCGGGGCTCAATCCCTCAGAGCTCGACGAGTCGATAGAGATCATAAGGAAGATCAAGGAAAAGGGCATAACCATAATGGTTATAGAGCATCACATGAAGGTCATCATGTCCATCTCAGACAGGATCGTGGTCGTAAACTACGGACAGAAGATCGCCGACGGCAGCCCTGATGAGATAGGCAACAACCCCCAGGTGATCGAGGCCTATCTCGGGGAGGCCCACCATGCTTGAGATAAAGGGTATAGACGTATTCTACGGTGATGTCCAGGTAATTTGGGACGTCTCCTTCGAGGTTCGCAGGGCCGAGGTCGTGGCGATGATAGGGGCCAACGGTGCCGGTAAATCGACCGTCCTGAAGACCATATCGGGGCTCCTAAAACCCAGGAAGGGAGAGATCATCTTCGACGGCTCTCCTATCCATAAGGCCGAGGCTTACAGCCTCATCGAAAAGGGGATAGCCCATGTCCCCGAGGCGAGGAGGCTCTTCGTGGAGATGACCGTCGAGGAGAATCTCGAGATGGGCTCCCTTAGGGGTGAGGCCAAGTCGAAGAGGCAGCAGACCAAGCAGATGGTCTTCGATCTCTTCCCGAGGCTCAGAGAGAGGCGCAAACAAAAGGCAGGCACCCTAAGCGGCGGGGAGCAGCAGATGCTCGCCATAGGCCGGGGCCTCATGTCCCTGCCGAGGCTCCTCATGTTCGACGAGCCCTCCCTGGGCTTAGCCCCTATACTCGTTAAGGAGATTTTTAACGTCATCAAAAAGGTGAGGGAAGAGGGCATGACGGTGCTCATAGTCGAGCAGAACGTAAAGCAGACCCTCGCCATAGCGGACAGGGCCTATGTGCTCGAAAGCGGCAAGATAGTTATGGAGGGGGCAGGGCAGGCCCTCCTTAACGACGAGCATGTGAAGCAGGCCTATCTGGGTGTATAGAATCAATAATTAAGCGGAGGCACGACATGTTTGTATCCGACTGGATGACTAAGAAGGTCTTTACCGTTACCCCCGACGACAGCGTATCTTCGGCCATGACCCTTATGAGGGAAAAGGAGATAAGCCATCTCCCGGTCCTGAAGGGCCAGCAGGTGGCCGGGATCGTCTCGGACAGGGACATAAAGGAATTCTCTCCTTCCAAGGCCACTACCCTCGATGTCTACGAGCTCCATTACCTGCTCGAGAAGGCCAAGATCAGGGATGTAATGAAGAAGGACGTCATCACAGTGCCTGCCGACATGCCCGTCGAAGAGGCGGCCATGATCATGCATGACAAGGGCATCGGATGCCTGCCGGTGATATCCGACAACAAGCTCGTCGGGATCCTCTCGGACAGGGACATGTACCGCATCCTCGTCGATATAACCGGGGTAAGGAGGGGCGGCCACAGGATCTACATGACCATCGAAGACAGGCCTGGCTCGATCAAAGAGGTTGCAGACATAATAAGGAAACACGGCTACGGTCTGCTTAGCATACTCACATCTTACGAGGGCATGCCCGAGGGTTTCAGGAAGGTCGTCATCAGGGCAAGGATAAGCGGAGCCGATGACTTCGAAGAGATGAAGAAGGAGCTGACGGATCTTTACAAGGACGTTCAGATAAAGAGGGCCGGCTAGCGATATCTCCGACTCTGCGCAGGGGCGGTCAAAGGGCTTTATAGTGTGATGAGGTGGTATTCGGTTATACTTTATTGTGGACAAAAAAGCCGATCTTAAACCCATTCTCGACCGCTTCTACCTGGACTTCGATTTTGCTGCCACCATCCCCCGCGACCCAATAGAATTCCCTCATTCCTACACCGACCCTCGGGACAAGGAAATAAGCGGCTTCATAGCCTCGGCCTTCGCCTACGGAAACGTAAACATCTTCAAGCCGGTCCTGAGAAACCTCCTCTCCATAATGGGGGAGAGCCCTTACCGATTCATTCAGGGATTTGATCTGAAGAAAGCCCTAAGGCAGTTCGAGGGCATAAAATACCGCTTCAACGAAAACAGCGATATCCTGGCCTTTTTCTTCATACTCCACAAGATCATAATAAAGTATGGCTCACTCGAAGAGGCCTTCAAGAGGCATTACCGGCGCGATGATCCCGACATTGGGCGCGCACTTGCAGGGTTGATATCAGATATGCTCGAAGTAGATACTTCTCCAGTTTATGGAAAGAATATAAAGCCCGCGGGGCTCCTTCAATTCATGCCCTCACCCAAAAAGGGAAGCGCCTGCAAGAGGATGAATCTATATCTGAGATGGATGATACGCGACCGCGACATAGACTTCGGCATCTGGAAGGGGATACCAAAGGGCAAGCTGGTAATACCGCTGGATACTCACATAGCCAGGATCGCCAAGTGCCTGGGGCTCACATCCAGGAAGTCTCAGGACTGGAAGATGGCCGTCGAGATCACCGAATCGTTGAAGAAACTCGATCCGGAAGATCCGCTGAAATACGACTTTGCGTTGTGCCACCAGGGGATATCGAAGGCCTGCAGCTCCAAAAAGTGCGACGGCTGCGGATTGTTTGGATCGTAGGGCTGGACTATGCCTCGCCCGAATATTATCACAAATAGGGCGACCCGCCGTTCGCCCTACGCAAAACGGTCGGGCGCCGACCTCTTCAATAATTATTCTTAATCAATTCATAAATTAATGTCACCCGAAAATATCTTTCTTATCGATCTGCTAAATGTGCTATCATAGTCGCGATAAAATCCAGGCCTTGGGAGGGCGATGAAGAGATCCGGGGGGAAGTATCTTGGAAATGCGCTCCATTGCGTATTGATATCGTTTGTTTTGTACATGATGTTTCCGATGGCGGCAATCGCCGAGCAGTTAGAGGAAGAGAAGAATTTCCTCCTGATGTATTTCAAGGAAGATGAGCTTCAGGTCGTTTCGTCCACGCGTAGCATCAAGTCTATCTCGCGAGTTGCGGAAAACATGACCGTTGTAACAGCCGCCGACATTGAGCGCATGAACGCCCATACTTTGGCGGAAGTGCTGAATACGGTGAACGGGGTGCAGGTATGGTTCTCGCCGACCACACCTGGCAATGTTGCAAGCATCCTTATTCAGGGCTCCGATCAGCGACATGTCCTTGTCCTTATCGACGGCGTCATTCAGAATAACCTCTTTAGCAACATAGCTGTAGTCGGAACGATACCGGTCCAGATGATAGATAAGATTGAAATAGTCAAGGGGCCTGCATCCTCGGCATGGGGCTCGGCCCTTGGCGGAGTTATCAATGTCATAACAAAAAATCCGCCTGACAGCGGCATACGCGGCATGGTCTCTGCCTCATACGGCACGAGGGACACAGAGGATTACCGGGCTGAGATCAGGGGCAGGAAGGGCGATCTCGGCCTGTATCTTACAGGAGGCGGAATACATTCCGACGGGCTGAGATTCGGCTCTAGTGTAATCAACAATAGCCTGTATTCAAAGGTGACTTATGCTATAGCTCCATCAACGAATATCCAGGCCACCGGTTTTTATCTGAACAGCCACAAACAGCGCGGCGACTTCAGGGAATTTGACGAGATGGACAAGGACAAGGCTGAACAATATTTCGGGACAATATCCTTATCCTCCAGATTGGCGTCAAATCTGGTTCTGGATCTCTCCGCATATGCACAGAGGCTGAGAAATAGAACTTTATTTAATACGCTTAGCACAAGTGAGTTAATTGCAATTGGTTTAGCCAATGAAAAACGTTTCGAGAGTGCCGCTAAGGTCACATGGAAGCTTAACCCGCACACGATTGTTGCCGGTATTGATTATAATCACGGAACATACAGGGCCGTCGATCTGCTGGATGGAAAGCAGACATTAAAGAGATGGGCCTTATTCGTTAATGATTCCATTACGCTTGGTGATTTTGCCTTTACACCGGGGTTGCGTTATGAAGATACAAACACAAACGGTCATTTCCTGAGCCCGAGTCTGGGCGCTACCTATATGCTGACGAAGAGGACAATTCTGAGGGCCACTGTTGCACGCGGTTTTAATATCCCTGGCCTGGGGGATACTTTCAGCACTGCTGCGGGTGGCTTTCCAAATCCTGATCTCAAGGTCGAAAAGGTGATGTCGTATCAGGTGGGTGCCGAAAGCGGAGAGCTTAAATATGTATGGGCTAAGATTTCCATCTTCCGGCATGATATCAAGGACGTGCTGGCAGTGATAGACAGCGACGGCGACAGCTTTGTAGATAAGACAGTAAACGCCGGAAGACAAAGGCGCCAGGGCTTCGAGGCCGAGATAAGGACGATGCCTGTATACAATACTGCTCTCGCCGTTGGAACGACATATATCCTCGCTAAGGACCGGGATACGAACGAGGTAATACAAAGGATACCAAAATTTACATATGACATATCGGTGTCGTATGATGACCAGAATACCTTCAATGCGTTGTTGAAAGGACGTTACGTATGGTGGAATAGTGAGGCTGATATAAATTCTAAATATTCGAACTTCGTATTCGATCTCAATATGATCAAGACTCTTTATAAACATCAAGATCAGAAAGTTGAAGTCTTTCTGTCCGCCCACAATCTGCTTAATGCCAATCAGTATATGGGCTATTTTTACAGAAATGCCGGCAGATGGGCCGAGGCAGGGCTCAGATACAAATTCTGAAACAGGAAGCCTGTAGTGACAAAGAAAGAAATAATCATGATGGCGTGCTGCGTGGCAGGGGCAAGTGTCGCAAAGATATAATTTATAACGGCACGCGCCGTGAACCTCGACTGCAATCTCGCCTGCACGTATTGCTTCGAGGGAAGCAGGAAGGGCAAGCATTACATGAGCCCTGAAACTGCATCGGCGGCAATTTCACCGAGTGTAATTGTGCTACTCCTGATTCCAAGCTGCTTGCCTTTGAACTGCCGCGGCAGCTGATTCAAAATAATAGATGCAAAGTCCTGTGCAAAATGTTATAACTGATTTAGACATTCTGCAATCGTAAACATTGCTGTCACGCGGTGAGATCCCGTAACTCAGGACGATGCGTCGGACACTACTGTCATTGCATAAATCCTGTTTCACAATCGCGCTGGTATCCGTCCTGATAGCGGCTTCCGGGGTGCCATGCCCGGCTGCCCCGCCTGAGCTGGTAGTCGTTCAGAGTGCCGATATCAAGCCCTTCAACGATACTCGCGCCGGTTTCGAGAGAACCTGCGGGTGCGACATTGCAGACGTTATCATTACGAGTGCAGACAGGCAGGACATTGTCAGCATCATACGCCGCACCAATCCGGACGGCGTGCTGGCAATTGGACTTGACGCTCTAGCCAGGGTGAAGAATGTTCATGACGTTCCGCTTTTCTACACCATGACCGCCGGAACCGGGCATCCCCTGGAGGAGATGAAAAACCTGTCCGGTGTCAGTATGTCCATTTCTCCGGAAGTGCAGATCCAGACGGTCCTGGAAATTCTGCCCAAAACGAGACGGATCGGCATAATTTACGATGTCAGGCATTCTGCGCATTTTGTGGAGAGGGTTGCGAGGTATGCAGCCGAACGCAAGGTGGAAATCGTGGCGCAGCAGGTGTCCGACAGCCGGGACGTTCTGACCCTTTTAAACGGCTTGAAGGGCCGAATAGACGTCCTGATCATGCTGCCGGATATGACTGTGATAAACAAGGAAAATATAAACGGCATGCTTCTGTTTTCTTTCAGCGTCGGCGTGCCGATATTCACTTTTTCGGAAAAATACGTTGAGATGGGGGCTCTGGCCGCCCTGACCGTTGAACCGTTTGATCTGGGCGCGCAGACCGGAGAGATCGCGCACATGTTGCTCGTTGGAGCGGAGCGGGGCCCGATACGCATGTATGCGCGGAAAAGAATCCTGTTCATAAACCCGAAGATCGCACAGAAGCTGGGGATAAGCATTCTGGACGCAATCCTGAAAAACAGTGTGATTGTCAAATGATCAGCAGACTGGGAGCCATAAGCAGACTTGGGAACCTCCTCAGGGACTTGAGGGGGCATGGATCCTTTACGATGAAAGTCTTCAGGATTTATGTAACGATTTTTATCGCAGTATCTTTTTTCTCCACGCTCTATTTTGTGGACTATCAGACCTCAAGCGAGAAGAAGGCGCTCGAGTCCAAAGGCAAGACAATCGCGCTTTTTCTTGCAGACAGCGTCCGCACCGGCGTCTTTTCCGAAAATAGGGATATGCTGAACGAGGCGGTCGCCGGCGCCACGGGGCAGCCGGAGGTCTTATCTGTAGCTGTCTTTAATGCCGGCGGCACGGAGCTTCTGCGAAGAGACAGGGGAAGGTCAGGGCATAATGCTGAGATAATGGAGTTCTTTGAGCCTGTTGTCATGCAGAAGATGCCGACCAGCGAGGAATCCATGTATTTCACCGAGCGGGACGCAGGCGGTGAAAAAAGAAATATCGGTTTTGTGAAGATAGTCATAGATTCATCAGGAATGGCCCGTGGAGCTAGGGACATTGTCAAACAGACCGCGGGTCTGGCCTCAATTTTTATTGTGATCGGGAGCGCTTTGCTCTTCTTTTCAATCAGGCGGGTGCTCAGGCCGCTGACGATGCTGACGCGCGAGGTCAGAATGATCGGCGAAGGAAAGGAGATCAAACTAGTTTCGGTTGCAACTTCGGATGAGATCGGCAGGCTGGCCGAGGCCTTCAATTCCATGGCCGACAGCCTGAAGAAACGGGAAGACGAGGCGCGGGTGTTTGAGAAACAGCTGAGGCATTCGCAGAAGATGGACGCGGTCGGCACCCTGGCTCGCGGCATAGCCCATGATTTCAATAATATATTGACAACGGTTCAGGCGTCGCTTTATGCAATGCAGAAGAAGATATCAACTGATGATACGCTGTATAATTATATATCCAGAATGGACAACTCAGTGGCGAAAGCCAAGTCTCTGATACAGGGGCTTCTCGCCTTTGGGCGAGGGCATAGCTCACGGTCCTATCCTGTGGATATAGCTTCCATTGTGGATAATATGGTCCCGACTATCGAGGGCATGCTCGGCGACGAGATAGCTTACAGGATCGTGAAGCCGCATGAACAGCTGATTGCTATGGCTGATTCGGCACAGATCAAGCAGGTATTTCTTAATATGGTGTCCAATGCGCGGGATGCCATGCAGGCAGGCGGCAGCCTGACCATAAGCCTGGAAAGGGTGGATGCAGCGCATGATAACAGAATTGCCGAAGAGGGCGGCTTTGTGCTGATTTCGGTGAAAGATACGGGCCACGGGATCAGCGACGAGATCAGGGAAAAGATATTCGATCCTTTTTTTACCACCAAGGAAGTCGGAAAGGGAACCGGGCTGGGGCTTTCCATAGTATACGGGATCATAGAACAGCACCATGGACATATATTTGTAACATCGGCCCCGGGCGAAGGCACAGAGTTCAGGATTTATCTGCCCGAAGGTGATCCGGCGGGCAAGGCAGTCGATTATGCTGCGAGGGGGACAGATGGGGAAAGTTCTGATAGTCGATGACGACCAGGATCTGCGGGCCGTTGTCGGAGACGTGCTGAAGGACGAAGGTTTCGCTGTTGTCGAGGCAAAGGACGGGGCTACAGCCCTTGCCCAGCTGAAGAAAGCGACGCCTGAAGCGGTGCTTCTCGACCTGAAGATGCCCGGACTCGATGGCATGGCGGTGCTTTATGAGATGAAAAATATGGACCCTCATCTGCCGATCATCATAATGACGGCGCATGGCGACATCCCGACTGCGGTCGAGGCGATCCAGAAAGGCGCTTATGACTTCACCGTCAAGCCGCCCGATTTCGACAAGCTGATCATATCGCTGAAGAGGGCGGTGGAGAGACGCAAGCTCGAGGTTGAACTTGACCGTTACTGCGATGCGCTCGATCTTTCTCTTGAGCGGACCTTCGGCAGCAGCTCCGCGATAAAGAAGGTAATTGCGCAGGTGGTCCAGGTTTCAGGGACTAATCTGTCGGTGGTGATTCAGGGCGAAACAGGGACCGGCAAGACATTCGTTGCAAACGCCGTGCATTCTGCGAGCAGCAGGGCGCGCAGGTCTTTTGTGCGGGTGGATATGGGGCTTATCCCGGACACCCTTTTCGAGAGCGAGCTCTTTGGATACCGGAGGGGTGCTTTTACCGGCGCCGACAGGCTCAAGACCGGCTATTTCGAAAACGCTAACGGAGGCACTATCTTCATCGATGAGATCGAAAACATACCGCTTCACATACAAGGCAAGCTGCTGAGCGTGCTTGATGAAAAGAGGATATATCCGCTGGGCAGCACTACTCCGGTGCCGATAGATGTGCGCGTCGTCGCAGCCACTAATAAGGACATCAGGCGGTGTGTTGCAGCAAAGAGCTTCAGAGAAGACCTTTACTACAGGATGGGAGAATTCGTGATAGACATACCGCCGTTGCGGGAGCGCGCGGAGGACATACCGTTTTTTATCAACAAATTCATCCTTGACGCCTGCACTGAACTGAACAGACAGATACGCGAGATTTCGGATGGCGCGCTTGATATGCTGATGTGCCATGCCTGGCCCGGAAATGTCCGCGAGCTGAAAAACGTAGTAAAAAAAGCCGTCCTTATGGCTGCTGGAGATATAATCGACGAGCATGCAGTGGGGCCGCTGCTGCAGGAATTCGAGGTTGAGGAAAAGACGGCCTCTCTTTCCATTAAGGAAGCCATCAGGGACGTCGAGAAAAGGAAGATCAAAGAGGCCCTCAGGCGAACCAATGGAAACAAGAGCAGGTCATGCGAACTGCTGCAGATCAGCTATAAGAACCTGCTTGAAAAAATAAGGCTGTACGGATTGGATTAAAATGCAAGGGCAGGATTATCTGCCTGCCCTTTGTCGCGCAATAAATAAAGCAACCACGCAGGGTTGCCCCTATGTTGCAACCCGTTTGATTATCTCATCCACCATGGCCTTTATTGTCGCCTCTTTGGGCATTATGGCGACCTGAAGGCCTTTCTTCTCTATGGCCTTTGCGGTCACCGGTCCGATGGCGGCGATGGGGATTCCCTTCAGGAAATCGATAGCCTCATCGCCGATTATATCGCAAAAGTTCGTGAAAGTGGCTGCACTCGTAAAAGTTGCAACAGATATCCTTCCGGTTTTCAAAAAACGGATGAGCCGCTTGCCGTGTTTTTCCGGTTTCACGGTGCGATACGTTACGGGGCAGTCAATTTCCCCGCCCAGCTCCCTGACACGATCTGGAAATACCTCGCGGGCGTTCTCGGCGCGCGGAAGCAATATTCTCAGGCCCTCCAGGTTTGATGTTTTGTACCGCGGGTCCTGGACGGAAGAGCGGGCCTCTCTGATGAAAGACTCAATCAATCCCTCGGCATTGAATTCCTCCGGTATGAGGTCCACCCTTAGCCCTGCCGTTCTGAGAGTGCCTGCGGTTTTCGGTCCTATGGCACATATCTTCAGGCCTTTCAATTCCCGGATGTCGCTGCGCGTGGCGGCAAGACGGCGCATGAAATAAGAGAAGCTGTTTGAGCTTGTGAAAATTATCCAGTGATAGGACGAAATATTTTCAATGGCCTTGTCCAGTTCGGAATAGTCGGAAGCCGGTACTGTCTGGATCGTCGGGAATTCGAATATTTCAGCGCCCAGGTCCTCCAGTGGTTCATAGTCGGCAGAGTAGTCCCGTGTGATCAGGATGCGCTGCCCGAACAGGGGTTTCTTTTCGTACCATTTCAGCGTGTCTCTGAGCCTGACTACATTGCCTACGATCATCACTGCCGGAGGTTTAATCCCCTCTGCAGCTGCCCTTGAGGAAATGTCATCGAGCGTGCCGACCACCGTCTTCTGATCGGGCCTAGTGCCCCACCGAACGATTGCAGCAGGCGTATCTCCGGGCTTTCCATGCTCTATGAGCTTCGAGGATATACGGTCCAGGTTTTTGACACCCATGAGGAACACAAGGGTGTCGAAACTCTTTGAAAGATGAGGCCAGTCAATGGTGCTTCCGTCCTTACCGGCGTCTTCGTTGCCTGTGATTACCGCAAAGGAAGAGGAATATTTTCTGTGAGTCAGCGGGATGCCCGCATAGGCTGGGGCCGCAATCGAAGAGCTCACGCCGGGAATGAGCTCATACCCGATTCCGTTATTCACCAGGGCTTCGGCCTCCTCTCCGCCGCGGCCGAAGACGAACGGGTCTCCTCCCTTGAGGCGGCATACTATCTTTCCCTCGCGCGCCTTGTCGATCAGAGCCTGGTTGATCTCGTCCTGTGTCATGGCATGGTGACCGCCTCGCTTGCCTGCATAGATGAATTCAGCGTCGTGGTCTATATAATTGAGTATCTGCGCGTTCAGATGAAAATCGTAGACCACCACCTCCGCCTTCTTCAGGCATCTGAGACCTTTGAGAGTAAACAGGCCTATATCGCCAGGCCCTGCCCCTATAAGATATACCTTCCCTTTTTTCGTGTTGTCCATTAACTCGCTATATCTCCATTTATTTTTGGCGCGCATTTGCCGTAGACTTCGTCCAGTATATTCTTTGCGCCCCGCGCCAGGAGGCTTTCCGCCAGCCTGATACCCAAAGATTCGGCATCCGATGCTTTCCCCTCCGTCGAGTCTTTGATGATCAGGTCTCCTGCCAGATTGCCTACCAGCCCTTCCATGATCAGCATGTCCGACTGCAGCCTGGCGTATGCTGCTATCGGCACCTGGCATCCGCCTTCCAGCTTTTTCAGGAACGCCCGTTCGGCCACAACGCATACTGATGTATCCCTGTCATTGAGCGGAGCGATTAAATCATTTATATCGTCCTCCATTCTGCATTCTATGCCGATAGCTCCCTGCCCGATCGCCGGAAGGCTTGTCTCGGTTGACAGTATTTCGGTTATTCTGTCAGACCATCCCAGCCGTTTGACCCCTGCCGCCGCCAGTATGATCGCGTCGAAAAGTCCCTCGTCAAGCTTTCTGAGGCGTGTGTCCAGATTGCCGCGCAGCTGTTCGATCTTGAGGTCCGGCCTTGCGTGAAGCAACTGACATGAGCGCCTCAGGCTGCTTGTGCCGATGACTGCGCATTGAGGCAGGGAGGCAAAATTGGGGATTGCGGACGATCGGATGTCCGGGCGACCCGCCGGATTGCCCCTGCGGGTTATAAAGGCGTCGCGCGGATCTTCGCGCTTGCATATGACGGCCAGGTGGAGCCCCTGCGGAAATTCGGTCGGCACGTCTTTCATGCTGTGCACGGCGATGTCCGCTTCGCCACGCAGCATCGCCTCTTCGATCTCCTTCACGAACAGGCCCTTGCCTCCGACCTTTGCGAGCGGAACGTCTACTATCTTGTCTCCGGTCGTCTTGATCTTGTTGAGCTCGACCACAATCCCGGGGTGCAGCCGCTCAAGCTCGGACTTGACCCATTCGGCCTGCCAAAGGGCCAGCTTGCTCGCCCTGGTGCCTATCACTATTTTTCTATTCATCATCTTCACCGTCAATCCCGTAGAGTTTTTTTATTATTATCGTCATCATCTCGCGGTCTTCCACGCTTTCCCTGAGGGCTACAGTAGGGTTATGCATCAGCTTGTTGGTGATGGCATTGGCCAATCCTTCCACTGCGTCCATCTTGTCCTTGTCAAGATCAGGAAACCTGTTTCGGAATTTCTCGATTTCTTCTCTCCTGATATCGTCAGCCTTTTGCCTGAGTGCAACTATTACAGGCACTGAGTCCAGAGTGGCAGCCCAATGGGAAAATTTCTCGACCTCCTCCTCGATTATCGCCTCAGCCTTTGCAGCCTCTTTCTTCCTCTCCAGGATATTTGTATCGACAACTTCCTGGAGGTCGTCAACATTGTAAAGGTAGACGTTGTCGATCTTGTTTATCTCCGGATCGATGTTCCGCGGCACAGATATATCTATTATGAAAACGGGTCTGTGTTTCCTCTGTTTCATGACCTTTTGCATCTGGTCTCTGAAGAGTACGTACGAAGGCGCGCCTGTAGAGCATATTAGGATGTCGGTTTCAACCAGCGCAGAGACAAACTCTTCGAAGCGCACTGCGCAGCCGCAGAACTCCTTCGCCAGTTCGCACGCCCTGTCATAAGTCCTGTTTGCGACGCGCACATCGGTAACCCCGTTGTTTACGAGGTGGCGCGCGGCCAATTCAGCCATTTCGCCTGCGCCAAGCAGCATGAACGATTTTCCGGGAAGTCCGGTAAATATTTTTTTTGCGAGCTCGACGGCTGCAAAGCTTATGGATACGGCGTTTTCAGCGATCCTGGTTTCAGTCCTGACCCGCTTTGCAGTCGAAATGGCTTTTTTCATCAGCCGGTTCAGAATGACGCCCGTTGTCTTTTTCGCAAGCGCGAACTCGAAGGCGTCCTTAAGCTGGCCGAGGATCTGCGGTTCGCCTATGATCATGGAATCAAGACTTGAAGCCACTCTGAATACATGACGAACGGCTTCCGACATTTCGCGAACATAAAGAGTCTTTTCGAATTCCGGCCTGGCGATATCATGAAATGTCGCCAGAAAATCCTTTATCGCATCGGCGGCTTCGGGTGCGTTATCTGCGGATGCATATATTTCAACCCTGTTGCAGGTCGAAAGCAGCGCGGCTTCGCTTACTCCGCGGGTCTGTCTGAGCGCGAGCAATCCCTTTTCCAGCCTGGCGCCGTTGAAGGCGAGCCTCTCCCTGATCTCAACAGAAGCGGTCTTGTGATTGAGTCCGATTACGAAGAAGTTCATTGGAAGGTATGCGCGCTCTTTAACAAAAAGTTTACGCCGAGGAAGGTAAACATGACGGCGATGAAGCCGATCACTGAAAGGATGGCAGCCCGCTTTTTACGCCATCCCGCAGTGAGTCTGAGATGCAGGATTACTGCATAGATCAGCCAGGTGATGAGCGACCAGACCTCCTTGGGGTCCCAGCTCCAGAAGCGGCCCCAGGCGCTTTCTGCCCAGAGGGAGCCGCTGATGATAGCCATTGTCAAAAACGGAAATCCGGTATTGATGAGCTTATGGTTGATCTCATCGAGCACCTGCAGGCTGGGAAGCCTCTTGAAAAGCCCGCTGAGGTGCTTTGATTTGAGGTAGTATTCCTGCATGAGATACATTGTTCCGACGCCGAAGGCCACGGCAAAGGCCGCGTTGGAGACAAAGGCGAAAATGGTGTGTATCCAGAGCCAGTGGCTTCTCAGAACAGGGGAGAGAGGCACGATAGCGCGCGGCAAAAAGGCGGATGTCAGCATAAGCATGAGCACGAGCGGCAGTATGAACGATCCCATTATGCCGATTTTGTATCGGTACTCCAGTGAGAAATATATGAGGACAACGCACCATGCAAAGAATGAGGCGGCTTCGTGCATACTGGCCACCGGAAGGTGTCCGCCTGCAAAGGACCTGTACAGGATGGAGGCCGTGTGCAGAATGAAGCCTGCCGCCGAGATGGAGATCATCAGTCTGGATGATTCCTTGCCGCCCTTGAACAGGTCTACGATACCGATTATGACAGCGACAAAGTAGCCTGTAAGGGCCAGTTCGAATAATATGGTGCCCATCAGAAGCAGCCGAGCTCGCAGCTCTTTATTTTGATCTTGAGCCCGTTGGCTGCGGCGCCGACCCGGGCATAAGGCACGCCGAGGTCTTCTGCTATCTTCCGCGCCTGGGTGCAGGTAACCCGGTCGTCAACCGCCATTGCCCTGAGCAGATGCTCGATTTCTTTATTTTTCTCGATCGTTTCCATGAAAGACATTATATCCTGTGCAACGCCGTCGTCAAATTCGTATGGATAATGTTCGAGGGCCAGATGCTTCGCCTCGCCCTTTATCGGGGTGCCGGTGAGTGAATATGCCGCCGGTGCTACGACTATGTCAGCCTGTCGGATGATAGCAGGTGCCGAGGGCTTGGTGTTCTCCGTCGACTCCCCAAAAATAAATATTACAATATCGGGAAGCGCAAACTCAATTGCACTATTGCCCTCTATGATCACACAGTCCAGATCCGCCAGCTTTGAAAGCGCAATTGACAGCGGCGTATCCAGCCCGTCACGGGGAGACTTTATCCAGATAACCTTTTCGGCACCGGCCTCCAGAAGCCGGGAAGTGTCCTTGTCCCCCTGTTTGAGTGTTTCTTCATCTTCGATGACGGAAGCGTATAAATCCGTTTTCGTGAATTTGATGGCGCCGATATGCGGCATGCACTTGACGAGGCATGGATGATGATGTTTCAGGCTTTTTATCAACGCGCAGGCGAGAGAGGTCTTGCCTACGGAGCTGTGCGCGCCGCCGATGCCGATGAGGAAGGGTTTGGACTTATTCCTTATGCTCGGCCTCCGGCTGCCCGGTGGCTTCCTTGTGCCCGCACTTTTTCTCCTGGCAGACATGGAAGACCTCACCTGCCTTGTTTCTTTTCTCAAGCATGAAGGGAGCGCCGCATTTCTGACACGGCACAGGCACCGGCTTGTACCACAATGCGAAGGTGCAAGCCGGATAGTTGCCGCAGCTCCAGAAAGGCTTGCCGCGCCTGGATTTCCTTTCTACGATGTCTCCTCCGTCAACAGGGCATTTGACGCCCGTCGAAAGAGGCTTTGTGGTCTTGCACTCCGGATATTTGGAGCAGGCGATGAACTTGCCGAAACGCCCGGTCTTCATCATCATCGGTGAGCCGCACTTCTCGCAGACCTCACCGGTAAGCACTTCATCGGCTGTCTGAGGCTTCTGGTCGCCGCTTAGCGGTCTGGTGTTCTTGCATTGCGGATAGCCCGAACATGCCATGAACCTGCCGTGCCTGCCCCACTTTATCACCATAGGCGCGCCGCATTTCTCGCAAACTATATCGGTCGGAATGTCTTCAGGCTTCACCCTTTCTTTGTCTTTTGCGGCAGACTTGAGGTCCATATCAAATGGAATGAAGAAATCCTTGACGACGCTGACCCAGTTCAGCTTGGCCTGCTCTATGTCGTCCAGCTCGTTCTCCATGGTGGCCGTGAAGTTGTAATCAATGAGCTCAGGGAATTTCTCGACCAGCAGATCGTTGACGACAATTCCAAGCTCTGTCGGCGAAAACCTGTTCTCCACTCTTTGGGCATATTTTCTGTCCTGGATCGTTGAGAGGATAGAGGCGTAAGTGCTTGGCCGGCCGATCCCCTTGTCCTCAAGGGCCTTTACCAGCGTCGCCTCCGTATACCGTGGAGGAGGCTGGGTGAAGTGCTGCACCGGTTTTATTTCTTTCTGGTCGAGTGGGGCGTTTTCCGAAAGCGGAGGAAGCAGGCCGCCTTCTTCTTCCTCGATGTCCTCTCTGCTTTCCGTGTAGAGGGCCATAAAACCCGGGAACCTGATGACCATGCCGGAAGCCCGGAATTCGATCCCTTGCATCTCGGCCACTCCATCCTTCAGTCCAATGATGAAGGTCGTCTGTTCCAGCTGTGCAGGGCACATCTGGCTTGCGACGAAGCGGTTCCAAATCAGCTTGTACAGGTTGTACTGGTCCCTGCCCAGAAAAGGCTTGACCTTCTCCGGCGTCTTTTCCTCGTAGGTAGGTCTTATCGCCTCGTGAGCTTCCTGTGCCGACTGCTTGCTCTTGTAGAAAGGCGGCTTTTCGGGCAGATAGTCTTTCCCGAACTTTTTCCCGATGAAATCCCTGGCCCACTCCTGAGCTTCAGGTGCGATCCGGAAGGAGTCTGTCCTCATATACGATATAAGGCCTACCGAACCTTCAGGGCCGAGCTCGATGCCTTCGTAAAGTTGCTGGGCGATCATCATAGTCTTCTTTGCCGGAAAACGCAGTCTCCGGGCAGCTTCCTGCTGGAGAGTGCTGGTAATGAAAGGGGCTGCGGGTGTCCTTTTCTTGAGCCTGGTGTCAATCTTCGCGAGGAAGCACTCCTTGCCGGTAATGCTGTCAACCACCTGGCTGGCCTTTTCCTCATTTCCTATAAGGAAACGCTTGCCTTCCTGGGAGTCGCGATCTACAACCAGTGTCCCGTCGTATTTAAAAAGCCTTGCAGGGAATGAGGCTGCGGAATCTCCGCGCGACTGCAGGACGGCCTCGATTGTCCAGTACTCCTCTTTGTTGAAGGCCTCTATTTCGCGTTCCCTGTCTACCACGAGGCGCACGGCGACCGACTGCACCCGGCCTGCGCTCAATCCCCTCCGAACTTTCTTCCAGAGGAAGGGGCTCAGATTGTATCCGACCAGCCGGTCGAGCACGCGGCGGGCCTGCTGCGCGTCCACCTTGTCATTATTTATCGAACCGGGCCGGCTGATTGCTTCCTTGACGGATTTGGCCGTGATTTCATGGAATGTGACGCGGAAGATCTTGTCGGGGCTCTTGGGTTCCCTGATTTCTTCGGCGATGTGGTAGGCGATCGCCTCTCCTTCGCGGTCAGGGTCTGTTGCGAGGAATACTTTATCGGCTTTCTTGGCCTCTTTCCTCAGCTCCTTGATCACCTTTTCTTTTCCAGGAATGACTATATACGTTGGAGTGAAGTTTTTGTTTACGTTCACTCCCAGTTCCTTTGCCGGCAGGTCCCTGACATGCCCTACGGATGCCTTGACCTCGAAATCGCTGCCGAGTATCTTATTTATCGTCTTCGCCTTGGCCGGCGATTCTACTATGACCAGGGATTTCAAAAATTATCCTCCTGCTTTGCGCAGCACCTGCTAATTCCAGATAATCTGGCGTCCTCTGCCGAAGATAAAGGCATAGACATCCTCGACTTCGAGGTCCGAATCTCTCATCAGAATATAAGCCAAAAGCGCCTTGATCGTATCGAGCTCGGCTTCATCTATATGCTTCGACTGTTCTAGGATCTGCAGCTCCTCTTTCACGGTTATAAAATCGATGTCGACCACATTGATCTTCTTCAAGGCGTCGTCGGCATCGTACCCCTTTTCGATAATCTCCTTTGCAAGGACCCGTAACAGATCCATCAATCTTCTCGGCATTGCCCTCCCCACGGCCTCTGTCAGCTCCTGCGCATTCAGATTAATAATATTGCCCAGCCAAGGCAAATCAATCGCCCTGTTTGGGCGAAGTCTACGCTATGAAAAACCTTTTTCCTTCGGCCTGCCTCACAATGCCTTTAAGCTCGAGGTCCAGCAGGATACCGGATATTCTCTGTGCCGCGATGCCTGTCTCTCTGGAGATAATATCGATATGGCGGGGTTCGCTGCCCAGAACACTACATATTGCCCTTTCTTCGGCATTAATTTCAAGTGCGTCAAGATTAGTGATCAAATCTGGACCCGTCTTCTGCCCTTCCGCATAGAGCAGTCCCCTGAGCATGGGAGTCAGTTCTGCAAGAACGTCATCGGCCTTCTGCACCAGTTTTGCGCCTTTCTTGATAAGGCCGTTTGTGCCGACTGAATTCATGGATGTGATATTGCCCGGAACGGCAAAGACATCCTTTCCCTGATCGAGCGCGCAGTTTGCCGTTATGAGAGAGCCGCTTCCGGCTGTTGCCTCCACAATCAACACGCCTAGTGAAAGACCGCTGATCAACCTGTTTCTCTTTGGAAAATTCTCGCGCAGCGGCGGCGTACCGAGCGGGAATTCGCTTATGACAGCGCCGCTCAGGGACAATTCGTCGTAAAGGCCGCTGTTTTCAGGCGGGTATGGGGTGTCGATGCCGCATCCAAGGACGGCTATACTCCTGCCCTTGACTCGCAGCGCGCCTTTGTGGGCAGCGGTGTCTATGCCTCTGGCCATGCCGCTGACTATTGTCAGGCCTTTTGACGCAAGCTCAGAGGAAAATGCATCAGCAATCTTTCTTCCGTACGGGGTCATATCCCTTGATCCTACAATGCCGATTGCGTACCTGTCCTCATCCTTTATCTCTCCCTTTATATAGAACAGTACCGGCGAGTCGTCGATCTGCCTGAGGGAAACAGGATAAGCGCTGTCGTCAAAGGTGACCGCCTGTATTCCGAGTTCGCCGATCTTTGAGATTTCCTGATCTACCAGCTGCCATGCATCGAACTCACGGATCGCCCGCGCACGCGACTCCTTGATGTCGCCCACCTGCATCAGCTCTTTTTTCGAAGCTGCCAGGATTTTTTTCGGCGTATGGAATGCCGACAGAAGCTTTTTTATGGTAATTGGCCCTATCTCGCGGATAAAGGTAAGAGCCAGCCAGTATCTGAGCCTGTCTGCTCCAGACCTTTCTTCAGTCGATGGCGGAGTAACACCCTTCATTTTTCCCTCAGTATGCTCCTTACCTTCAGACGAAGCGCATTCAGCCTGATAAAGCCTTCAGCATCCTTCTGATTGTAAATTTTTTCGGATTCGAAGGTCGCCAACTCAGGATGGTAAAGCGATTTGGCCGACTTTCTCCCGACTACAAGGCAATTACCCTTGTACAGCTTGAGCCTGACAGTGCCTGTTACATCTGTCTGGATATTGTCGACCATATTTTGAAGAACTTCCCTTTCCGGTGAAAACCAGAAGCCGTAATAAACGAGCTCTGCAAACTTCGGGATAAGAGAATCCCTGAGATGAAGTACCTCCCTGTCCAAAGTAAGGGATTCTATTGCTCTGTGAGCGACATGCAGTACGGTCCCGGCAGGAGTTTCATAGACGCCGCGCGATTTCATGCCGACGAATCTGTTCTCGATCAGGTCTACCCTGCCGATGCCGTTAGCTCCGGCGATCTTGTTGAGCTGCTGGAAGAGTTTGAATGGGGAGAGTGTCTTGTTGTTTATCTTGACGGGGTTGCCGTTTTCGTACTCAATCTCTATGTAGGTAGGCTTGTCCGGCGCCTTTTCGGGAGGCACCATCATTGTGAACATATCCTTTGGCGGCTCGGCCCACGGATCTTCCAGAATGCCGCCTTCATAGCTTATATGAAGGACATTGCGGTCCGTGCTGTATGGTTTCTTTTTTGTCGCCTCAACGGGGATCCCATGCTTGCGCGCATAGGCTATGAGTGACTGACGGGAGTCGAAGGCCCACTCCCTCCACGGGCTTATGACCTGAACATCCGGCTTAAGCGCATAGTAGGTGAGCTCGAAGCGCACCTGGTCGTTTCCCTTTCCAGTGGCCCCGTGAGCCACTGCTTCAGCCCCCTCTTTGACGGCGATCTCTATCTGCTTCTTGGCTATCAGAGGTCTGGCTATTGAGGTGCCGAGCAGATATACACCTTCATAGACCGCATTGGCCCTGAGCATGGGGAATATATAATCCCTGACGAATTCCTCCCTTGCGTCCACGACATATGCCTTTGAAGCGCCGGTTTTCAGAGCCTTCTTCCTGACCGCCTGCAGGTCTTCGCCCTGGCCCAGATCGGCGCAGAAGGCTATGACATCCGCATTATATTTCTCCTTCAGCCACTTGATCGCCACAGATGTATCCAGACCTCCGGAATATGCGAGAACAATCTTGCTTGCCATCGAAACCTCCGATAAATAAATATGTAAGGCGCATTATAATACTCTTAAATCCCCAAACTTCTCAACCCGCTCTGAGCTTGATTATTCTTAAAAATGTCGTTTAGAGTAATTCATGGAAATCATCCGCATTCCCCGAATAATGAGGGAGACATCGAGGAGGCTGCTGGTCAAGGGCAGGACAGTTGGTTTTGTTCCGACGATGGGCTCTCTGCACCAGGGCCACATGTTTCTGTTCAAGACAGCCAGGGAAGAAAACGATATTGTTGTAGCAAGTATCTTTGTCAATCCTATACAATTCGGCCCCGGCGAAGACTTTGATAATTATCCGCGCGACCTTGAAACTGACGTGAAGAAGCTCGAAGCCGCCGGGGTGGATATTCTTTTTGCACCGGAAGCGCCCTCCATGTATCCAGAAGGTTTTTCGACCAGCGTTTCAGTCAAGGGATTGTCGGACAGGCTATGCGGCGCCTTCAGACCCGGACATTTTGACGGCGTAGCCACTGTTGTCTGCAAGCTGTTCAGCCTGGTTTTGCCGACCAGGTCGTATTTCGGGCAGAAGGATTACCAGCAGTCCCAAATTATCAGGAGGATGATAAGAGACCTAGATTTGGGCATCGAGTGCATAGTCTGTTCAACTGTTCGCGAGAGCGACGGGCTTGCGATGAGCTCAAGGAACCGATATCTTTCGCAAACCGAACGGCATGCAGCCGCGGTTATCTTCCAGAGCCTGCAGGCTGCCGCCGCGATGATCCGAAAGGGCGCCGGTCCTTCAGACGTGTCTGCACATGTGAGGACACAAATCGAGTCTGAGCCGCTTGTAACTGAGGTGCAATATGCAGGCGTCTACGATCCCGATACCTTGGAGGCTCGGACTGTTGCCGCCAGGGCGAGCCTGGTAGCTGCTGCTGTCAAGATCGGCAATACAAGGCTGATCGATAATATAATAGTGGAATTGAAGGACAAGTAAGAAGACAGAAGCCAGTAGTCAGAAGTCAGTAGTCAGGAAACCTATATGCTGTATTCCGGCTCCTGGCTTCTTACTTCGGTATCCAGAGCTTCCCCTTGTCGATTATGTGCTCTATGGTCCAGCCTTTGAAGTGCAATTCCCTGGCGATCCAGCGGCGGTGGCATTTCCATGGAAATCTTTCGGCACACATTACAACTGCCGGCGCTACCGTTGCGATACCTTCAAGCTTTTCTATGCCCAGCCTGAATTCCTCCGTTTTTGCATAGGCGCCGTAGCCGCCTTTTCTCAGGCCGCCCAGCTCACGACCCATATAGACGTACTGTAGCCCCTCACGCTGCAGGAGACCTGACAGGTATGCCTGATTGAATGTCGGGATCTTGCTCTTTGGATAACTGCGCACGTCGATGACCACCTCAATCCTGTAGAACAGAAGTATTTCGATGAAGTCTTCCTCGCTCCTGCTTGAGGTGCCGATGGTGAATATCTTTTTGGTTTCAGCCTCCACGCGAAAGTATATCATATGGGTTCTTTGGATATTTGGACTTGAAATAGGTATACTACTCTGATAAAATCAAAAGCTGATTTTTGCCGAGGAGGACGGAGTAATGAAAGGTCATACAGCGGTCATAACCGGAGGCGGGCGAGGCATAGGCAAGGCAATTGCTGAAAACCTGGCGCGGCGCGGCGTAAATATCGTTGTCGTTGATGTTAATCTGGACATAGCCGGCGAAACTGCAGATTATCTTAAGACCCTCGGAGTGAAGAGCATTGCGATCAAGGCGGATGTTTCGAAATCATCCGACGTAAGCGCAATCTTCGAAACCGCTGTAAAGGAATTCGAAAGGGTTGAGATCCTGATTAACAATGCGGGTATCACCAGGGACGGCCTTTTGATGCGGATGAAGGAAGAGGACTGGGACTCGGTGCTCAACATCAATTTAAAAGGCACGTTTCTGTGCTCAAAGGATGCGGTGAGATTGATGTCTAAACAGAGATACGGCAGGATCATAAATATTGCTTCAATAGTAGCTTTTATGGGCAACCCAGGCCAGGCGAATTACAGCGCGTCGAAGGCCGGCATAGTCGGACTTACGAAGACGACAGCGAAAGAATATGCGGGAAGGGGGATAACGTCCAATGCTGTCGCCCCCGGCTTCATCACTACGGCTATGACCGACGCCCTTCCAGAAAACGTTAAGACAGAGATGATGAAGGCTATTCCAATGGGCCGTTTCGGTACCGTTGACGACGTTGCGAATGCAGTCACTTTTTTCGCCGCCCCTGAGAGCGGCTATATATCGGGGCAGGTCATTCATGTGAACGGCGGAATGTATATGTAATTCAGAAGTGCGGGTGAATGATGCCGCATTGTGACACATACATGAAATTGAATTTAAAAAAGGGAGGACATAATGGTAGAGGAAAAGGTAAAAGAGATCATATCGAAACAGCTGGGTGTTGACAAGTCTGAGGTTACTCCTGAGGCTTCCTTTGTAGAAGACCTCGGTGCGGATTCGCTTGACACGGTCGAACTTGTAATGGCGTTTGAAGAGGCCTTCAATATCGAAATACCCGATGAAGATGCCGAAAAGATCGCCAAGGTCAAGGACGCCATTGAATATATAACCAAAAAAGTCTAGGGTTTAATGACCGAAAGAAGGGTTGTAGTTACAGGGCTTGGCTTAATATCACCGGTCGGCATCGGCGTGCAGGCTTCATGGGATGCTGCTGTTGCCGGCAAGGTTGGCATCGGCCCGATAACCCAGTTCGACGCTTCCACCTTTCCGGTCCGCATCGCCGGAGAGGTAAAGGGCTTTGACCCGGCCCAGTACATTGACGCAAAAGAGATCAAGAAGATGGACCGCTTCATACATCTGGCAATGGCCGCCGCGATGATGGCTCATGAAGATTCCGGGATCAAGATCACTTCCGACAATGCCGAAAGGGTCGGGGTTTTCATCGGCTCCGGAATCGGCGGTCTCAACAGTATCGAGCATTATCACAAGGCCCTCCTTGAAAAAGGCCACCGCAGGGTTTCGCCTTTCTTCATCCCGATGGTATGCATCAATCTGGCGTCCGGAAACGTCTCGATACATCTCGGTGCAAAAGGCCCGAATTCGGCTGTGGTTACGGCCTGCGCAACCGGCAGTCATGCCATAGGCGAGGCGTTCCGGATCATTCAGCGCGGCGAAGCCGATGTAATGTTTGCAGGAGGTTCGGAGTCTGTTATCTGCCCTCTCGCTGTGGCCGGGTTTGCTGCAATGAAGGCGCTTTCCACCCGCAACGATGAACCCGAAAAATCCAGCAGGCCGTTCGACTCCGCGCGGGACGGTTTTGTCATGGGCGAGGGCACCGGTATCCTCGTGCTGGAAAGCCTTGAGAGCGCAATCGCCCGTAACGCCAGAATATACGCTGAAATTTCGGGGTATGGGATGTCTGGCGACGCCTACCATATTTCATCACCGGCGCCTGAAGGCGAGGGCGCGGCGCGCTGCATGAAAGCCGCTCTCAGGGATGCCGGGATAGGTCCGGAAAAGATCGATTATATCAATGCCCACGGTACGTCCACCAAATACGGCGACGAATTGGAGACGATGGCCATAAAGACTGTATTCGGTGAGCATGCGTACAGGCTCTGCGTCAGCTCCACCAAATCGATGACAGGACATCTGCTCGGTGCCGCAGGCGGCGTTGAGGCTATATTCAGCGTTCTGAGCATAGCCAAAGGCATTGTGCTGCCTACCGTGAACCTCGACAACCCTGATCCGGAGTGCGACCTCGATTACGTTCCCCATAAGGCCAGAGAGCTGAAGATAGAATACGCATTATCCAACTCTTTCGGATTCGGCGGAACCAATGCCTGCCTCATTTTCAGCAGATACCACTGAGCCGTCCGGGCTGGAAACTCAACTCGGATATGTGTTCGCCGATCGTGCCTTATTAAGCGAAGCCCTGACCCACAAATCATATCAACATGAAAATACTTGCGGGCAGTCCGTCCATAACGAGCGGCTGGAATTCCTCGGTGATTCGGTCCTGGGTCTCGTGATTGCGGAAACGCTTTTTATTGACAAGGGCACTCTCGACGAGGCCGAGATGTCGAAGATGAAATCATACCTCGTAAACAAGTCTGTCCTGCATGAGCTGTCGTCGAAACTGTCGCTCGGTAATTATGTGAGATTAGGCAGGGGAGAGGAATCAACCGGAGGAAGGCAGAAACGATCGATCCTCGCCGACACCCTTGAAGCGCTGCTTGGCGCAGTATTTCTGGACAGCGACTATGCCACCGTAAAATCCCTTATATGCAGGCTTTACAGGGACAAGATTCCCGACGTGATAGAGAAAAAGGAGGGTTACGATTTCAAGAGCGAGCTTCAGGAGCGCTGTCAGGCCCTCTTTGGTCGTCTGCCTGAATACAGGATTGTCAAGCAGGAGGGCGAGGAGCATCGTAAGGTTTTCACAGCCGAGGTGCTGATAACGGAATCGATTAGTGGCAAGGGGACGGGCAAAAGCAAGAAAGAGGCCCAGATGCTGGCCGCAAAGGAAGCCCTCGACAAGATGCCGGACGACAAGACCGGACCGTGACCGATCCCACGCCCACTATCAGGAATCGATATTATGCGCTGGCATTGCTGTTTGCGGCAAACCTGCTGAACTATATCGACCGGCAGGTGATTTACGCTGTTTTCCCGCTGATCAAGACAGACCTTCAGATTTCAGATACGGCATTGGGTTCCATCGGAAGCGTCTTCATGGTGTGTTATATGTTTTCGGCGCCTTTGTTCGGGTGGCTCGGCGACCGGGTGAAGCGTGTTAGAATAGCTTCCTGTGGTCTTCTGGCATGGAGCATCGCCACTGCCGGCGCCGGCTTTGCAAACAGCTATGCCATGCTGCTGACGGCGCGCACGCTGGTCGGCGTTGGAGAGGCCAGCTTCGGCACTGTATCTCCCGGCATCATATCCGACTATTTCACGAAGGCGCATAGAGGCAGGATAATAGCTCTTTTCTATCTGGCCATTCCGTTAGGCAGCGCCCTCGGTTATTTGCTGGGCGGTATTTTCGGGCAATTCGCCGGATGGCATGCCGCATTCATGCTTGTCGGCGTTCCAGGCATATTGTTGACGATACCCCTGTGGCTATTGAGGGAGCCTTGCCGCGGCCAAAGTGAAGGCCGTCCGGATAAGCGCACCGCTCTTGCTGCAGGATACCGCAGCCTGGCCGCAAACCGGTCCTTCGTCATCAACACTCTCGCCATGGCTGCAATGACCTTTGCAATGGGCGGTCTGGCCCAATGGGCCCCGACGTTTCTATACAGGGAACATCGTATGGACATTTCCGATGTTAATACGGCCTTCGGCGCAATTACGATTGCTGCCGGAATATCCGGCACTCTTGCCGGGGGCTGGCTTGGAGACCGTTTACAGAAAAGGAGCGAGAGCGGATATCTTGCCGTTTCAGCGTTCGGATTCGTGATCGGGGCACCGGCGCTTGTGCTGGCGCTGACTGCGAATACAATCGCGGTATGCTTCGCCGCAATATTTTTTGCTGAATTCTTCCTGTTCTTCAGCACCGGCCCGTTGAATACTATAACCATTAATGTAACGAGGCCTGAGATACGCGCCATGGCTTTTGCGGTTAATATATTCTTCATACATGCGCTTGGAGACGCCATATCGCCGGTCATCATCGGAAGGTTTTCGGACCTAATGGGTATCAGGACGGCGCTAATGATCACACCCTGCGCAATTCTGGCCGCCGCTCTTTTGGCAATATTTTGCACCAGATTCATCGTTCGCGATGTCGCTGCAGCAGAGGCATAATGAACGGTCTGCGTCGGAGGTTATTTCCTGGGCCGTCATCGTCAGCCGTTCCCTGCAATAGTTCTATTTAAAGTATTTTTTCATTTCCCCCGGATATATCCTGCGCAGCCCGCGAGGCGTTGCCTCTTTGGGTTGTGCCCATTTGCGAGGCTGCGGCTCCGAGCCCATCTTTGTAATTTCAGACGGCATGGAGTCGGCCATAACAGGGGTATCTCTGATGTCGAGTCCCGGTACATTGCAGCAGAATTCAAGGGATATACCATTGGGGTCGAAGGTGAAAATAGAGTGGATGAAGCCGTTGTCGATCACCTCTGACACCCATATGTCATTTGCTTCCAGCTTCTCTTTGACAGCCCACAATGCTTCATCATCCTTGACGCCTATTGCCAGGTGATCGAATGCAAGAGGCCCTGCAGAAATCCTCCCTGCATCCTTTTCCTCAATAGGTTTTACATCAGGCCATTCGAAGAATGCTACAAGGTCGGTTGCCGATATCTCAAAGAAATATTGACGGTAACCGGGCCTGCCGAGCGCTGCCACCAATCTCATGCCGAGCAGGTCACGCCAGAAACTGACGGTTGTGTCAATGTTTCCTGTCGCAAGCGCGAGGTGATTGATACCGGTATATTCCATTGTGATCCTCCTTGCGAAGCGCGGTACGCTACTCCAGTCCAAGCAGCAGCGCTATGGACCTGGCAAACGCAGACAGTGTTTCATCCCGGGCGCCCATAACTATGTAACTGTCCCACATTTCGAGACTCCTGATGACCTCATTCCTGTCTTTGACGGCATCTGCCGACCTGCCGTTTTTCTTTATGCCGCGTGCCAGGTCATGGCTCGATATGTCTTTACTCGCTGTGCCGCCGGCATAGTATATAGGAAGCAAAATCAGATGATCGCTGCTCCTCAAACCCTGAGAAAACGCTTCTATATAACCATTCTTCATCAGCTTTGTCGGGCCGAATCCGTGCGGCTGAAAGATGTAGCACAGTTTCTCCCGCAATGGCCGCACGGCTGACATCAGTGCAGTGATCTTATGAGGGTTGTGAGCGTAATCGTCGATGACCAGATGCGTGCCGTTATCAAGGTGAACGTCGAAGCGCCGCTCAATGCCTGCAAAATCGGGCAGCACGGCTGCGATATCCTTATGTTTAAGGCCGATTTCAGACAGCAGCGCTATGCACGCCAGCGCATTGCTCAGGTTGTATTCTCCCGGGAGCGACAGCATGAACCTCTGTCCCGACAGTGAAAACTCGGTTGAAAAATGGCCGTATGTAATAGTCGTAGCCCGATACTTTGCAGCGCTCGAAATCCCGAATGTGGCTGCATCTTTTGCTCGCGGAGAAGCTAAGGCAGTCAGGTTGCGATCATCCGCGTTGATGATGACCTTGCCCCTTGTATTGTCCAGGAGGGCATCGAACATGGCTGCCGTCCTGTCAATCGCATGATGGTCTAGGTCGAGGTTCAGCACGACAGAGTGTTCCGGGGCATAATTAACTATCGTGCCATCCGACTCGCACGCCTCTATTACGAGCAATTCGGAACGTCCTGCTATCGAATTGCCCGGATTTGAAGCTGTTCTGAACTGCTTTACCCTGCCGCCGCCTATGAAATTCGGCTCCATCCCGAGCCGCGACATCAGATAGGCCAGCATCCCTGAGACGGTCGATTTTCCGCTGGTACCCGCAATGGCTATGGTCTTGTACTCGGCGACCAGTTGCGCAAGAAATTCAGGTCTTGTCATGACCGGGATGTTCATCAGCCGCGTCCCTGCATATTCGGGACTGTCAGGCTCGACCGCAGTGCTGAAGACGGCAAGATCAAGGAGGCCACTTATCCCGCTGCCGTCCTGAGGCAGTATTGCGATGCCTTTATTCTTGAGCGTCAAGAGGGAAGGATGATTTGGATTGCTGTCGAATGCGCGGTCTGAGCCTGACACGTTATGCCCTTTGTCAGCCATAAACGCGGCAATTGCCGATACGCCGCTTCCTCCGATTCCGGAAAAAAATATGTTAAGCCTTTCTTTGCCCATTGCATATTCTAACTCGTCGAACAGATAAAAATTAATAATATTGTTCGAGCCTACACGTTGGAATGCGTAATATTGTTCGCGGGTGCACCGTAATATAATATAATAGTGATTGAAAATATTGTCGGGGAGGTACGGGATGAAGAAGCTTTACGGTAAGAGGTTGCTGTCTATTATTATGCTGATTCTTGCGCTATTGCTGCCGACGGCCATGCTGGCGG